>ERZ794947.113-NODE-113-length-37326-cov-166.279279_pt1 | contig 37326 bp, 24 predicted proteins | sample MGYA00511908_ERZ794947 | MGnify/ENA primary metagenome ERZ794947 (study PRJEB30137, sample SAMN04331400) | food metagenome | isolation source: control ferment replicate 2c | study: EMG produced TPA metagenomics assembly of the Comparison of meta-barcoding and...
TGCCTTATTAAAAATGGAATCCCAACAATTATCTCAAAATTCACCCACTCTTCAAAAAGATCCATGTATAATCTTCATTACTACAGCCCTCTTGACCTCTAATCATGAATGTTCTCAAATAAATCAATTGCCCTGTACTTCCTTGTTCATGTGTGTTCAAAAACGTTATATTTATAGGATAATTATACTCTATTTCTCTGTTGTATCTCAAAATGAGATACGTCAGTATGACAATACGTCATCCTAAACGTTCATAAAACACATATGAAACAACCTTATAACAAAACGAACAACATGAGACAAAACCCGTCCTTCCCTAGCTGAACTACCCAAAAGTATAAATGCCTGAACAATTAGTTTAGATCCGAGATTCCGCGCTTCCACCACTTAGTATGATTCATATTTTATATAATATATAAGATAAGTAACATTCCGTGAATTAATCTGATAAACTGTTTTGACAACTGGTTACTTCCCTAAGACTGTTTATATTAGGATTGTCAAGACACTCCGGTATTACTCGAGCCCGTAATACAACATTTTCAACAGATGAGTGGTTGTTTGGCCGAGCGGTCTAAGGCGCCTGATTCAAGAAATATCTTGACCGCAGTTAACTGTGGGAATACTCAGGTATCGTAAGATGCAAGAGTTCGAATCTCTTAGCAACCATTATTTTTTTCCTCAACATAACGAGAACACACAGGGGCGCTATCGCACAGAATCAAATTCGATGACTGGAGATTTTTTGTTAATTTCAGAGGTCGCCTGACGCATATACCTTTTTCAACTGAAAAATTGGGAGAAAAAGGAAAGGTGAGAGCGCCGGAACCGGCTTTTCATATAGAATAGAGAAGCGTTCATGACTAAATGCTTGCATCACAATACTTGAAGTTGACAATATTATTTAAGGACCTATTGTTTTTTCCAATAGGTGGTTAGCAATCGTCTTACTTTCTAACTTTTCTTACCTTTTACATTTCAGCAATATATATATATATATATATTTCAAGGATATACCATTGTAATGTCTGCCCCTAAGAAGATCGTCGTTTTGCCAGGTGACCACGTTGGTCAAGAAATCACAGCCGAAGCCATTAAGGTTCTTAAAGCTATTTCTGATGTTCGTTCCAATGTCAAGTTCGATTTCGAAAATCATTTAATTGGTGGTGCTGCTATCGATGCTACAGGTGTTCCACTTCCAGATGAGGCGCTGGAAGCCTCCAAGAAGGCTGATGCCGTTTTGTTAGGTGCTGTGGGTGGTCCTAAATGGGGTACCGGTAGTGTTAGACCTGAACAAGGTTTACTAAAAATCCGTAAAGAACTTCAATTGTACGCCAACTTAAGACCATGTAACTTTGCCTCCGACTCTCTTTTAGACTTATCTCCAATCAAGCCACAATTTGCTAAAGGTACTGACTTCGTTGTTGTTAGAGAATTAGTGGGAGGTATTTACTTTGGTAAGAGAAAGGAAGACGATGGTGATGGTGTCGCTTGGGATAGTGAACAATACACCGTTCCAGAAGTGCAAAGAATCACAAGAATGGCCGCTTTCATGGCCCTACAACATGAGCCACCATTGCCTATTTGGTCCTTGGATAAAGCTAATGTTTTGGCCTCTTCAAGATTATGGAGAAAAACTGTGGAGGAAACCATCAAGAACGAATTCCCTACATTGAAAGTTCAACATCAATTGATTGATTCTGCCGCCATGATCCTAGTTAAGAACCCAACCCACCTAAATGGTATTATAATCACCAGCAACATGTTTGGTGATATCATCTCCGATGAAGCCTCCGTTATCCCAGGCTCCTTGGGTTTGTTGCCATCTGCGTCCTTGGCCTCTTTGCCAGACAAGAACACCGCATTTGGTTTGTACGAACCATGCCATGGTTCCGCTCCAGATTTGCCAAAGAATAAGGTCAACCCTATCGCCACTATCTTGTCTGCTGCAATGATGTTGAAATTGTCATTGAACTTGCCTGAAGAAGGTAAAGCCATTGAAGATGCAGTTAAAAAGGTTTTGGATGCAGGTATCAGAACTGGTGATTTAGGTGGTTCCAACAGTACCACCGAAGTCGGTGATGCTGTCGCCGAAGAAGTTAAGAAAATCCTTGCTTAAAAAGATTCTCTTTTTTTATGATATTTGTACATAAACTTTATAAATGAAATTCATAATAGAAACGACACGAAATTACAAAATGGAATATGTTCATAGGGTAGACGAAACTATATACGCAATCTACATACATTTATCAACAAGGAGAAAAAGGAGGATGTAAAGGAATACAGGTAAGCAAATTGATACTAATGGCTCAACGTGATAAGGAAAAAGAATTGCACTTTAACATTAATATTGACAAGGAGGAGGGCATCACACAAAAAGTTAGGTGTAACAGAAAATCATGAAACTATGATTTCTAATTTATATATTGGAGGATTTTCTCTAAAAAAAAAAATACAACAAATAAAAAACACTCAATGACCTGACCATTTGATGGAGTTTAAGTCAATACCTTCTTGAACCATTTCCCATAATGGTGAAAGTTCCCTCAAGAATTTTACTCTGTCAGAAACGGCCTTAACGACGTAGTCGACCTCCTCTTCAGTACTAAATCTACCAATACCAAATCTGATGGAAGAATGGGCTAATGCATCATCCTTACCCAGCGCATGTAAAACATAAGAAGGTTCTAGGGAAGCAGATGTACAGGCTGAACCCGAGGATAATGCGATATCCCTTAGTGCCATCAATAAAGATTCTCCTTCCACGTAGGCGAAAGAAACGTTAACACACCCTGGATAACGATGATCTGGAGATCCGTTCAACGTGGTATGTTCAGCGGATAATAGACCTTTGACTAATTTATCGGATAGTCTTTTGATGTGAGCTTGGTCGTTGTCAAATTCTTTCTTCATCAATCTCGCAGCCTCACCAAATCCCGCTACCAATGGGGGGGCCAAAGTACCAGATCTTAATCCTCTCTCTTGGCCACCACCGGATAGTAAAGGTTCTAATCTAACTCTTGGTCTCCTTCTTACATAGATGGCACCTATTCCCTTTGGACCGTAAATCTTGTGAGAAGAAATTGATAGTAAATCAATGTTCATTTCATTGACATCAATGTGAATCTTACCATAGGCTTGTGCGGCGTCGGTATGAAAGTAGATCTTATTCTTTCTACAAATTGCACCAATTTCTTTAATAGGTTGGATGACACCGATTTCATTATTGACAGCCATCACAGAGACGAGACAGGTATCTGGTCTAATGGCATCTTCCAATTCCTTCAAATCGATAAGACCTTGATCGTCCACATTCAGGAAAGTGACTTCAAATCCCTCCTTCATCATGGCCCGTGCGGCTTCCAAGACACACTTGTGTTCCGTTCTAGTGGTGATGATGTGTTTCTTAGTCTTCTTATAAAATCTTGGGACACCCTTAAGAACCATATTATTAGATTCGGTCGCTCCCGAAGTGAATATTATTTCCTTGGGGTCGGCATTGATCATCTTTGCTACGTGGGCTCTAGCATTTTCCACAGCAGTATTTGTTTCCCAACCGTAAGAGTGAGTGTTGGAATGAGGATTACCATAAAGTCCCGTATAAAACTTCAACATCGTATCCAAAACCCTAGGGTCTGTTGGTGTAGTGGCTTGCATGTCAAGATATATGGGACGAGTACCAAAACCTGTGTTTTCTTGATAAGCATGGCTCATTGCAGTGCTACCAGAAGCTACTACAGCATCTGGGGTGGTACCGGATGCACTCGCACGGGCACTAGCCTGTGCCTTTGCAGCAGCCTGAATATCGGTATGCGTTTCCAGAGAGAAGTTGTCGTCTAACTTCACGCCTGCTGCAGGAGGGGAATAGAATCTCCTGCTTACCAAACAAGCCCTATATGTGGCCGCTGGAACGTTGTAAACTTGAGATAATCTTGTTATCGATTTTGTAGCAGTTGATTTCAACATCTTCCAGTTGTAGCAGTTCCTTCGTGTATGCGATATATTTTAATGAAAATGATGTATCTGAAATAGAAAATATAACACACTAATGAACTCTGTCGGTCTTTACTCCGAGTGAGTTACTTAGATAGTCATCATATATCCCTGGGCGATGGCCTTACTATTTGTCAGCGACCGTATCTAAAATTGGTAGGTCACTATCAACGATTGCGGGTAATAGGGTGCATAATAGTATTGTAATATATAAATATATAAAGCTACTATGATAGATATTTGTTGCTATTCACATCATCCACTATTACTTTAATGGTTCCGCTATATATTGGCATTGCCCATCGAAGGCAGTTTTGTGTGCTACCTGCTCGTGACCACGGTCTTTTTGCCCAGTCTTTTACGGCGGGCATACTTCATGATGAAACTGTCTATTTTCATACCTCTTGAATTTAGTTCTTCAATTAGAGGCTTGATATCCTCCAAGTCCCACTGTGACTGTAGCCTAAACAGGACTTTAAACCGTTCTTTGGGGTCCATTGGTAGTGTGCTTTTCGCTATATACTGGACAGTCTTATCGGTAGGCTTGAAATGATAGCCTCGCAGCATGTCAATGTCAATGTCACATGGGAAGAAAGGTGGGAAAAGGGACTTCCACTTGATGAGGAACTCATCAATTGGCATGCTTATTCCAGAAACATATTTCCTTAGCGCTTGAATCCCGTACCACTGAGCTATAAACGGTATTCTCAAGCGCCACGTATTGTTTTCGGCCTCTTGCTCTTGAACAGCAAATTTATTCAGCACTGTTTCGATGATTTCTCTTGTGTATGGATTGAACTCGTCCTCAATGTCCTTCCCCACAGCGTGATGTGTATCCTCAACATTCAGGTGCTGTAGATCGAGTGATTCTGCCATTGCGCTCATCAGTAGTACATGCAGTGCTTTGAAAAGGAAGTCTTGTGAAAGAATACACAACACACCGTCTTTCACAGATCCACCAATCTTATGCCATTTTGATATACCTTCTAGCGCAGAACATGGTGAGTTCTCAAGTAGTTCTTCCAGGGTCCCGATAACCTTTGTAGATGACCTCTTCATGATTTTGTCGGAGAAATCCAGTTCTCCGTTGTATATTGGTACTGAATTCAAGTTCAATTCGCCATGTGTCTCTCTGGTCTCAAATTCTGATTCAGTCTTGGCGAATCCCACGACGTCCATGTACGGCTTGGACAGTCCAAACAAGAGCGTTTCGTCGAAAGTAATAGGCTGTTCAGGAACAAATTCTCTCATTAGTAGAACTGTGTTTGAATGTTTGCGCTGCTTCAGCACCCAAGTCTTGTCGTGCGAACACAGTACAACTTCAGACTTGTCTTTGTCCAATGACTTAAACCTTAACTGGTGATTTTGAACCGGATCCTGTATTATATCCAGTAACTTTGGTGTCAACTGGATCAGCTTATAAGATGGATCATACTCGGGTGCGGAATGTAGGTTGATGGACATGGTACAGGATTACTAGTGAGCAAATCTCTGGTGGATTTTTACCGTTCATCTTATAGTGCTTTTTTAGTTTATTTTTCACTTTTTTCTGGTTATACTATACGCTGCCTACTGAAGCAATAAGCAAGAAACACAACAGTATAAAGGGACAAAGATAATAAACCGCCTACTACTCAATAATATCGGTGTGGTATGCTACTCCTAGATATTTCGATCACCATCGTGGTGCTCTTTGTCATACGCATAGAATTGACAAAAGAGAACCCTAAGCTATAAATTAGGTCATGTTGAGCGGTTGCCAGTTGCCAAGACCTAGGGTTTTGTTCGAACAATTCTAAAAAGGTAAATAAAAACAATGGTAAACAAAGGCTTTGATCTTCAATGAGGAAGATTTCTCTCACTGCGGATAGTAAAAACAACACTAGTTTGTCTGTACTCGCATTCTACTGCTGCTACCTGCTACTCATTACGTGTTCGGGCTGTTATCTGGTTGCTAAAAGAGTATATTTACACCTCACCAATGGAGAAAGACCTGTCGTCTCTTTACTCTGAAAAGAAAGACAAAGAGAACGATGAAACCTTATTTAACATCAAACTATCCAAATCTGTTGTCGAGACCACACCGCTAAATGGTCATTCATTGTTTGATGATGATAAATCACTTTCAGACTGGACGGATAATGTGTTCACTCAATCAGTATTCTATCACGGGTCAGATGACTTGATATGGGGGAAGTTCTTTGTCTGCGTGTACAAGTCCCCCAACAGCAATAAGTTGAACGCTATAATATTCGACAAATTAGGAACATCATGCTTCGAATCCGTCGATATATCTTCCAACTCGCAATACTATCCGGCCATTGAGAATTTGAGTCCAAGTGATCAGGAAAGCAATGTTAAGAAATGCATTGCTGTCATTCTGTTACAGCGCTATCCATTACTTTCACCATCAGACTTATCACAAATATTGTCCAATAAATCGGAAAATTGCGACTATGACCCCCCTTATGCTGGAGATTTGGCTAGTAGTTGCCAGTTAATAACTGCAGTTCCTCCAGAAGATCTGGGGAAGCGCTTCTTTACATCAGGACTTCTGCAAAATAGATTTGTCAGCTCTACCCTGTTAGATGTTATTTATGAAAACAATGAATCCACCATCGAACTAAATAATAGGTTGGTATTCCATCTGGGTGAACAACTTGAACAACTTTTTAACCCAGTCACAGAGTACTCACCGGAACAGACAGAATATGGTTATAAGGCGCCAGAGGACGAATTACCCACAGAATCGGATGATGATCTTGTCAAGGCCATTTGCAACGAGTTATTACAACTACAAACAAATTTTACTTTCAATTTGGTAGAATTTTTGCAAAAATTCCTGATCGCCTTGAGAGTCAGAGTACTCAATGAAGAAATTAATGGGTTATCCACAACCAAATTAAATCGACTCTTCCCACCTACAATAGATGAAGTCACAAGAATCAATTGTATTTTTCTAGACTCGCTAAAGACAGCAATCCCTTACGGTTCCCTCGAAGTACTGAAGGCATGCAGCATTACTATTCCTTATTTCTACAAAGCATATACAAGACACGAGGCGGCCACGAAGAACTTCAGCAAAGATATTAAATTGTTTATTAGGCATTTCAGCAATGTAATTCCAGAAAGAGAGGTCTACACGGAAATGAAAATCGAGAGTATAATTAAGGGACCTCAGGAAAAACTACTGAAGCTAAAGTTAATTATAGAGAGATTGTGGAAGTCGAAAAAATGGAGACCGAAAAATCAAGAAATGGCAAAAAAATGCTACAACAATATCATTGATGTCATTGATTCGTTTGGAAAATTAGATTCCCCACTTCATTCTTATAGTACCAGAGTATTTACTCCATCGGGAAAAATCCTTACAGAATTAGCCAAATGCTGGCCCGTGGAACTGCAATACAAATGGCTGAAGAGAAGGGTAGTCGGTGTGTATGATGTAGTGGATTTGAATGATGAAAATAAGAGAAATTTATTAGTCATATTCAGTGATTATGTGGTTTTCATCAATATACTGGAGGCAGAAAGTTACTACACTTCAGATGGATCAAACAGGCCCTTAATCTCAGATATTTTAATGAACTCATTGATCAACGAAGTTCCGTTGCCCTCCAAGATCCCTAAGTTGAAAGTGGAGCGTCATTGCTATATAGATGAGGTTCTAGTTTCTATATTAGACAAAAGCACTCTACGTTTTGATCGATTGAAGGGAAAAGATTCTTTCTCAATGGTATGTAAATTATCCTCTGCATTTATCTCTTCTTCGTCAGTTGCTGACTTGATTACGAAGGCTAGAATTTTGGAAAAAGACACTGCATTTCATTTATTTAAAGCTAGTAGAAGCCATTTTACATTATATTCTACTGCTCACGAGCTTTGCGCTTATGATTCCGAAAAAATAAAATCAAAATTTGCCTTATTCCTGAACATACCACCATCCAAGGAGATATTGGAGGTCAACAACCTTCATTTGGCTTTTTTTGCAAGATTTTGCAGTAACGACGGTAGAGATAACATCGTAATCTTAGACGTCTTAACCAAACATGACGATAAACATATAGAAGTTACATCCGATAACATTGTTTTCACCATAATTAATCAATTGGCCATTGAAATACCGATATGCTTTTCTTCCTTAAACTCATCGATGGCCAAAGATTTACTCTGTGTAAATGAGAATTTGATAAAAAACTTAGAACATCAATTGGAAGAGGTCAAGCACCCTTCAAGAGACGAACATAGGGCTGTTAATAGCAAACTTTCCGGTGCATCTGATTTCGATGCTACTCACGAGAAGAAAAGATCATACGGCACCATAACAACATTTAGAAGCTATACAAGCGACTTGAAGGACAGTCCATCAGGCGATAATAGTAATGTCACCAAGGAAACTAAGGAAATTTTACCAGTGAAACCTACGAAAAAGTCTTCAAAAAAACCAAGAGAAATTCAAAAGAAGACCAAGACAAACGCCTCTAAAGCAGAGCACATAGAAAAGAAGAAGCCTAACAAAGGCAAAGGGTTTTTTGGCGTGTTAAAAAATGTTTTTGGAAGTAAAAGCAAGAGCAAGCCTTCACCAGTTCAAAGAGTGCCTAAAAAAATATCGCAGAGGCATCCTAAGTCTCCAGTGAAGAAGCCAATGACCTCAGAAAAGAAATCCTCCCCTAAAAGGGCAGTCGTTTCATCTCCCAAAATTAAAAAGAAAAGTACTTCTTTTTCCACAAAAGAATCACAAACTGCTAAATCTTCTCTTCGAGCAGTTGAATTCAAATCTGATGACTTGATCGGAAAACCACCTGATGTTGGAAATGGCGCACATCCTCAAGAAAATACCAGAATATCTTCAGTAGTAAGGGACACAAAATATGTCTCCTACAATCCCTCTCAGCATGTGACAGAAAATGCCAGTAACGAAAAAAATGTCGAACCAAAAGCGGATCAATCCACAAAGCAGGATAACATTTCCAATTTTGCAGATGTAGAGGTATCTGCGTCTTCTTATCCTGAAAAACTTGATGCAGAAACAGATGATCAAATAATTGGGAAGGCGACGAATTCGTCATCAGTTCATGGAAATAAAGAGCTGTCAGACCTTGCTGAGGTGACTACAGCAAATAGGGTTTCTACAACATCGGCTGGGGACCAACGTATTGATACCCAAAGCGAATTTTTACGCGCAGCTGATGTTGAAAACTTAAGTGATGACGATGAACACAGACAGAATGAAAGTAGAGTTTTTAATGATGACCTCTTTGGTGATTTTATTCCTAAGCATTACCGTAATAAACAGGAGAACATTAACAGCTCGAGTAATTTGTTTCCAGAGGGAAAGGTGCCCCAAGAAAAGGGCGTATCAAATGAAAACACTAACATATCTCTCAAAACTAATGAAGACGCATCTACATTGACGCAGAAACTCTCTCCACAAGCGAGTAAAGTGCTGACAGAAAATTCTAATGAATTAAAAGATACCAACAATGAAGGGAAGGACGCAAAGGACATAAAATTAGGAGATGATTACAGTGATAAAGAAACAGCGAAAGAAATAACTAAACCAAAAAATTTTGTTGAAGGAATAACTGAACGGAAAGAAATATTCCCCACTATTCCTAGGTTAGCGCCGCCAGCTTCAAAAATTAACTTTCAAAGGTCACCATCCTATATTGAGCTCTTTCAAGGAATGAGGGTGGTTTTAGATAAGCATGATGCCCATTATAACTGGAAACGCTTGGCTAGTCAAGTCTCCTTAAGTGAGGGACTAAAAGTCAATACTGAGGAAGATGCGGCAATTATAAATAAAAGTCAGGATGATGCCAAGGCGGAAAGAATGACTCAAATTTCTGAAGTGATTGAGTATGAAATGCAGCAACCTATCCCAACTTATTTGCCTAAGGCGCATCTAGATGGCTCGGGTATTGAAAAAAGTGATGACAAATTCCTCGAAATTGAAGAAGAACTTAAGGAAGAATTGAAGGGCAGCAAAACCGGTGATGAAGATGTCGGTAATAATAATCCATCCAATTCTATTCCAAAAATCGAGAAGCCCCCAGCATTCAAAGTTATTAGAACATCGCCTGTGAGAATTATCGGAAGGACTTTTGAAGACACTAGAAAATATGAAAATGGCTCTCCATCTGATATTTCGTTCACTTATGATACTCACAACAATGATGAACCTGACAAAAGGCTGATGGAATTAAAATTTCCATCCCAAGATGAAATTCCGGATGACAGATTCTATACTCCAGCAGAGGAACCCACTGCTGAATTTCCGGTGAAGGAACTTCCAAATACTCCGCGAAGTATTAACGTTACAACTTCAAATAACAAGAGCACAGGCGATAAGTCGAGTAGCGGTAATATTGATCAAAAACCTACCGAACTGTTAGATGATTTAGAATTCAGTTCATTTAATATAGCATTTGGAAATACCTCCATGAGTACTGACAATATGAAAATATCATCCGACTTAAGTTCGAATAAAACCGTGTTAGGAAATGCTCAGAAAGTTCAAGAGTCTCCTAGTGGACCATTAATCTATGTTTTGCCTCAGAGTAGCACAAGGCATGAGAAAGAGGGGTTCCTTCGAAAGAAACAAAAAGACGAGCCCATTTGGGTTTCTCCTAGCAAAATTGACTTTGCTGATCTAAGTAGGAGAACTAAAGCATTGACGCCAGAGCGTAATACTGTTCCTTTGAAAAACAACGACAGTAGAAAATACAAATATACTGGAGAGGGATCTATCGGTAATATGACAAATATGCTGTTAACTAAAGATGCTTCGTACGCGTACTTAAAAGATTTTGTTGCGTTGAGTGACGATGAAGATGAAGATGGGAAACAGAATTGTGCTGTTGGTGGCCCAGAGAAACTGAAATTTTATTGAGTGTTTTATTGATTTTTTTTTTCTTTTTAATTTAATGCAATGTATACATTTACATAAAATATGGACAAATAAGAAAAAGGGGGAAAAACCTCCCACTTAAGTAAAACTGAATATATTAGATACCTTTACCTACTATCAAAGGTGAATGCTTTTGGATCAATAGGGGTTCCATCGGGGGCAATACCATTTTGGCCGAACTTTCTTTCCATATATAATAGTCTAGCCTTATCGAAATCTACATTATCGTTTTCCATAATTTGTTTAATCTCATTCTTGGAGACATCATCCAAACCACCTCTTACGTCGTTGCTATTCTCCGAGATAATATCGAAATTACTGGAATGGAGACCGTTTTCTAGGTCATCAGCAAAGGAATCATTTAAACGTATATGTCTATTAAAACGTGATTGTATTCTTGAACGCAGTGCACGAAATTTGTCGGCTATTACAGCTGTTAGTATTTAGATACGGTTTGCACTTTGCATTTTCAAATGCTTAAATATACATACCAACTTTGGTTTTCCGGTGTGCCATAAGAAGGCATAAAGACAATAGCACAACCCAGAGGAGCAATTTGAGATAGAACAAACTCTTCATACTCGTATTTGCAATTTTTGGAAAGTAATTGTGTAGCTTTTCTTCTCTTAATTGGTGGCAGTTTTTATATATTCAGTTTAGAATACCCTTTTTTTTTTTTTTTTTCTCTTCGCTTTTCGCATCTCATCGCTGGAAGTGGTGCTCTTTTACAGGGATTAAATAAGGTTATTCTTTTTGGTCAAAATGATAAATATAACTATTAAAGTTATTTATAACCCGCCCGCTTCCTTATTATTTATACGTTATCATAAAGTACACAGGTCATGGTTCGGTTGGTGCTTAGGAATTAATCACGTCTAGCATAAGAGATCTGTAAACTACAACCACCATAATTATAATTATTTAATTTTTGAATACAAAAATCTGCATCTACTAAATTTTCATATTCTACAACAGCAACACCAGTTGGTTGACCATTTTCCTGTGGTTTCAATTCCGCGTTATTGATTTTGCCGATAGGCCCAAACAAGTCGAATAAATCGCTTCTTGCTGTTGAGAATGGTAAATTACTACAATAAATGAAACAGTTTCTATCCCCTCCTGGATTGACACCTTCAGTAAATTTTGCTGCAGTTTCATCAATGTGGACAGCGGCATCCTGCGCAAGACCTGGTTCAGTACCTCTGGTATCTTCAAGGTCCTCACGCCTTTGATTATAACGATCATTGTTCTTTCTCTTGTTGAAACGCCCTTCTCTAACTTCCAAAACTCTACCTTCTACTTCCATGCCGTTGAATGTATCGATAGCTCTAATCATTTCATCCTCAGTAGGATAAATGACAGAACCGAATCCTCTTGAAAATCCGTTGAAATCCAATTCTACATCGGCACGCAAGACATGACCACATTCTTTAAACATATCTTTTAAGGATTGCCAATTTATAGAGTACGGTAAATTGATGATGAACACTTCAAACCCATTATCTATTTCTTCCCTAGTAGCTTTCTTAGAAAATTCCTTGGCAGCTTCAGGAGGAGGATTATCCTGTCTTACCATTAGTTTCCGGTCCATAAAGAGGGCACCATCAAACTTCGATATGGCATCTTGGACAGATTCGTTTTTGGTAAATTCCACAGTCCCCATACCACGGTGATGGCCCTTTGATGTGATAATGTCAGCCTCCACAACTTCGCCCACTGTACCAAACAATTCCTTAAGGTCTTCAGGGGTACAATCAAAAGTCAAGTTTCTCACGAAGATACTATTTTCAAAATTTCTCTTGGTCGCGTCAAATTGCCTTTCTAAGTCTCTTTCAACAATTGGACCTAAAGTACGACCCCTACCGCCACCGCGTCCCCCTCTGAATGATCTGCTTCCTCCTCTGCCACGGCCTCCTCGGCGAGGGGGCCAGTTCCTATCATCGTGGTAGCGGCTGCCACCATAACTCTGATCGTACCGATCATTGAAACGGGAGCCTCGGTCGCGTCTCTGACGACGACTGCCATTACCATTATTACTGCTACTATCGTTATAATCATCGTACCTGTCTCTGTCGTCGCTCAAACGACGACGTACAGGTGATCTTGATCTACTCCTATCATTTCCATACATCCCTAGCTCTCTCTCCATCTTGGCGAAAAAATCCAGCTGATGTTTGTTTCCTTTTCGCCCATAGCTTATTTCTAATGGGAAATCCTCAATATAATTGATTTCATCCAAGCTTTCATTTTTTTTCAATTTTTTTCACCTTCAAGTGAATACATCACTTCCGACGATACCAAAATAATGACAAAATGCCATGAGAAGATCTTATGATATGTAGTAAATGTTAACCACCATTGCTATTTCCTTGCTAGGTTTGCCGAAGCCGTTGGCGAAGGCAGCACTAGACGGCGAGTCACTTCCGTCTCTTTGTCCACTTCCTCTTCACCATCAAATCGAAGCCTGCAAGTGCCGTCCCTCTTGGTTCCGATGACAATTGCAGGATAAAAAGTGGTCGTTTCAGGATATCTTGCCAGAACCTTAGTACCTGGCGGGTAGTTCTTAGTGGGAAAGCCTGGCGGGATCAACAGTAGTTCTTTCCGATTACATTTATACACCTTGCCTGAGTTGCCCAATTCATCAGGTTCAGGATCTCTCACTTCAAATCGTGTACCATCTGCTACGACTTTGAGTACTTCACACTGTATCCATTCGCCGTCGGCACTGCCCCTTCTGGGCTTATAGGCAACCTCTGAGCCCACCAAAATAGGTGCATTTGGGTTGTATTCGCTGGTCCAGTACGATCTGCCAACTTTCCCCACAGCTTTCTTGCCCTGCGACAATGCCATGCGTGTCCCTTCTCCTTCTTCTGCATCTTCAGTATTTTCCTCACTCTTTTCCTCTCGTGACTGATTCAACATCAACGACAAATTGGAACGTACATTGTCAAGGATTCGGTGCACTCTGTTGACGTTTTCCATGTGTTCTTGGAAAGTGTTGAGATGCAATTGCAGCTGATCCTTTGACATATTAAGGAAATTTAGTTTTTTTGTTTGCAGCTCATCATCAAAGGGAATGACCTCGTTGGCATTGTATATGTCTTGCAAGGACGACACTACAACATCCCAATATCCGTCCATAATAAGAAAGGTGACCGTGTGTTTTGCTGTGAAAAACTCCCCCCACTTAGAGAAGCCACCAAGGTATTGTGTCTTTAACCTTTTTCGTATCTGGCAAAATCGAAGAGGAAAGCAGAAAACCAAAAGAAAAAAATAGTTTAGTAACGCGTCACCTCGTACAAACGTACAATCATAGCAACTTATGAGTAAATAGGCTCATGGTTATAGATACGTTATATAGATGTATAGAGGAGAGTCCCGAGGGCGATCGCAAGGCCGAGAGACTAACCTAACCAGGTGGTAGTTGGGAAATGTCGACGATTTCGCTGATCTTTTCGTCTTCGTCGGCAGCTTCCTCGGTGCTTGTCTTCAAAGGAGTTCTTGGCAATGCCATCATACCGCTTCTTGCACACTCTAGGACACCGAATGGCTCGACCAACTTCAAGAAGGCAGAGATACGTGTGGGTTTTGCAGACAACTCCACAATACAGCTTGTTTCGCTGATGTCGACGACACGACCTCCAAAGTTGTTGGTCAAGTTGGTGATATCGTTCAAATGCTCGTGCTTCAACCTTAATACCTCACTGGCGGGCAAGTTGGCAGGGTGGAATTGCTTTTCTCTGATTTCGGCGACCAATTCTTGGGAGTCAGCGGCGCCAGCATTGGTGGAAGTGTGGTGGTGCAATAGTAGGTCTTCGAAGTATTCAGTACCCAATAAAGAGATTCTGGCCATCACTAGCTCTCTTTTGATGATCTCAGAATTGGTATAGTCTAGGACGGCGTAGACGGGGACCAAGTCTTCGATTTGTCTGCGTGCTTGTTCGATTACGCCATCTTGCCCTTGCAAAACAATGGTCATTCTACTTAGGTCTTTGACCTCGGTGTTGCACACGACCAACGAATCGATGTTAAAGCCTCTGGCAGCTAACGTACCCGAGACTCTGGACAAGACACCGGGTTCGTTTTGCACCAAACAGTTCAAGACATGCTGTTTTCTTGGTTGACGAGAAGGCGCTGGTGTTTCGTAAATGATGGATGAAACGGCACTGTTGGCATTCCAGGAAGGAGTGTCTAGTGTGGGCAAGGGAGGTCTTGTTGCGTGTCTGTGCATCTGCTTGTACGCCAACGCGGAGGTCGACGAGGAACTGCAACGCACCATGGTAGCACATGAAGAAGCAACCACCCTGCGGTGGCCGCTTTGCAATAACGATCTCAGCATTAGAAAGACTGGGTTAGTGAGCTCAGATGTTCTAAAGATTCTGTATATACGAACTATGTACTTCCATATATACCATTCCCCGTTCTTGTTAGGTAAAGGTTAAAAAAATATTTTTTGTTTTCGATGGCACTTCGGCGATGCGAAAGAAAGTGAGTCACGATAACGGTGAGGTGATTCGTTGGATGTGCCATCGCACAAGGAATTGCTGGCGTGCTAATTCACGACCTTGCTTGACAAAAGTATCGAGGGGAATGGTGCCACGGTGCAGCATCCTAGATAAGCACTCAATGGTGTCCGTGAGAGCGTAGTCCTGGGCAACGAGGTTGTATAGTTGATTGAGTCCATCTGTTTTGGCCACTGCTATGGAGTTCACGTCCTCGTCATCCACATGCGAAGTTGAGCTAAACTGTTGGACTTTGGCCCTATTTGCGGTCAGGACGTCTATCTGTGCGTTTAGCGAGTGCATGGTCTGCTCAATAGCCTGCTCAACGGCTCGTAAATGGTTCTTGTCGATGGCGATTATTTCATGGAATCTGGCAATTGATTCTTGCATGACGGTCTGTCTCGTCAGTATCTTGTCCGCTACATAGTCCACATCCTCTCTGTATAACTCATTGACTACGGTTTGTAGATTTTGTAGCATTTCATGATGGTTGGTTGGGGAGATATCCGTGTTGTCCATGTCCATAAGGTCGAGTGCGTTAGATGCCGGTTGAGGTGGTGGAGGTGGAGGCAATGGCGGTTTTAGGTGTGGAGACTTGGGCTTTGGGGGCAGTGGGGGAGTATTCTGCTCCTGCTGGAGCTGCGTATTGGGCTTAGGGGGTAGACTGGGCGCCTGATCTTGTGGCGGCTCGTGTAAGAGACTCATTAATTCTTGTACGACCATTATAAGGTTCATCGCGGCAGGATCCCAGCAGTGGAGTATGGGCAGCGCAATCCACCCATTGGAGTCGATGTATTCTTGAATGGGCAAGGAACTACTGATGGTGTTCATGTCGAAATTTTCCAAGTTTATACTTATAAAGGGAGGTTTTACCGGGTACATACTGGGTACCCACATGATCACAGGAATACTGTGAGGAGATGAACCATCCTCACCAGTACTAATGGTACCATATATGGACAACAGTAGTTGTGGAGTGCCGTCAGAGTGCGTAAATACCCTTGTTCTTGGCCTTAAACTGTGAAAATTGTCCAGCAGCGCTAAAGAATCGTGGAAAGTTGTTCTTCCGTCGTTATAAATGGGTTGAATGACTTTGAACAGCCAATTGACCACCGCCTCGGGAACAGAGATCTTGCCGTTTGCAGACATCGTTGCTCTTCACTCTCTCTCTTTTCTTGGCCGTTAAGATACCAACTGCCCACAAAATTTTGCCGTAACTTTTTATTCTCGCTCTGTGAAAAAAGACTACTACATTTTTTGACCTTTTATCTATACTTTAAGAAACAAAGGTCCAACGAATAATAAAGAACAAAGAGTAATGAGTAGTTTGTATGTGTCATAATCTCTTCTCTCCGCTTCCCTTTTCTTCCTTCTTCTTCTACTAACTCTCTGCGCGTCCAATTTAGCTATACTGTTGTTGGTGTATTCATAGTGGTTAGTGCCATGTCCGTGCTGTTCTGGATAATGGCTCCAAAGAACAACCAAGCGTATGTGCAACATTTTTTTTACGATGTGTCTCCATATTACTAGTTTCCCTTTCTTTTTTACTAACAAGAGTTTGTTTGTTTTGTTTTGTCGTACAGTGTTTGGAGAAGTACAGTGATTTTGACATTGGCCATGATGTTTTTGATGTGGGCCATTACGTTCCTTTGCCAGCTCCATCCCTTGGTGGCTCCACGCCGTTCAGATTTGAGACCTGAATTTGCAGAATAAAGCGTCGAGTATATCAAGCCAAGTGACGTTTCCTGAGTATAAGAAAAATAAGCAAAATAAGTATACATAAAAATAAATACGAATAGAAATATAGTGGCATCTAAACAACCCAGAGATTTTTTGAAAAACACAATGAGTATATACTGATAGACAACCACACGGTCTTTGAAACGAGACGCCGTCTACGGTTGTATCAAAATGTGTAAACGGGCCATTTCAAAGCTTGATCTTCTCCATAATTAGAACCCATGTCCCGTGGAAGCGTTTTAAAAGACATGAGGCAGAAACAGGAGTGTGATATCCTTGCATGCGCAAGTTGGTAATACACTGCACAAAACACGCGTGTGCACATACACTTATGTGGTTCACCGTGCCGCTGCTGTGTTTATCTGTTGCTCGACATGTGCTGCTAATGATTATGTTGGAATAGACAAACAATTTAAAGTAATTTCTTCTTTTTTTATAGTGAGAAATCTCAAAAGAAAAAAAAAAAATAAAAAAAACTAAAGAGCTGCCGGGTGAGCAACGACTAAAAGAAGAAACCATTTAGGGCTTCATCAGCAACTGTAGGAGGAGAAAGCAGGTATATAACTAGCCGCAATATGTTTGTGGTGGATTGGAGCGTGCAGCTATGCATGGGAGTGATTTCACCTCTCTTCCGTGCCCTCGTGCAACTGCCTTTATCAATTTTCGTATGGAATGGGTTTCAGCTTGTGGCATTGCCTATCAACATCCCATTGAGGTTGTTCCTGGGGACGTCGCTGAGCCGTTTAGTTGCACAAACAAGCACATTAGACTTCTATGTGGTTTTGACGTTGTTTCAATATTTTGCTGTGCTTTGTGCTTTTGGCAGCATCATAGGACTCATCTTTGGATTTATATTGGGTGTGTTCCACTCAATCTGCGGGGTACCCAGTGTATACATAAGTCTAGAATGGAAACGGTGGTTTGCTCCGATACGTACGGTCCTTGAACGTGCTTCCACTAGTATTGTCAACATTATGCGAGGACAAACTATTGCGCCAATACCCATGCCTAAGCCCAATCCCACGCATATATCAAAGCCTAACATGAAAAAATTCCATGATGAGCCTGGAGCTGATGATATGACTATAACGCATGATGTGAACTGCTACATCACCCCTTGCCAAACGCCTACTAACGAAAAAATTCAGCATTATAATAATGATTCATTCAACACGACCACCACAGACGATGAACCCACTGATATTTGGGATAGGTCTGACACTTACCAAAACTCATTCGTCACCAATGAAACTTTGATGTCTCTTTCTAATAGAGCTAAGCTTCGAAGAAATGCCAGTGATGCGGACATCGTTAATATAAAGATTTTACGAAGGAATTCTAGGTGATATTGCAATTACTTCTTCTCATGCACTAACAAGTGAATGATAGAAATATGTTGAGTTCCTAACTGCCTGATTTTAAATAAGTTTCATATTATAATCTTTTAGCATATATATATATATATTGATCCTCTCTCTTCTTTATTTTCTGCCAGTAACCCATGTGTGAAGAAGAAAACATAAATAAAAAAGCAGTAGCACATGGACACATTCACGCCCGAACACTCCTAAAAAGCAGCCCACACAAGAAAGTAGATATAGTGTAGGACACCCAGCTTGTCCATAATTGCTAATAGCATACTCAGGATAACATATATTAATGACGACTCGTTTGCTCCAACTCACTCGTCCTCATTACAGATTATTATCCCTACCTCTCCAGAAACCCTTCAATATAAAAAGGCAGATGTCCGCTGCGAACCCTTCTCCATTTGGCAATTATTTGAACACGATCACTAAGTCCCTACAACAGAATTTACAAACATGCTTTCATTTCCAAGCAAAAGAAATCGATATAATCGAATCTCCATCTCAGTTTTACGATCTCTTGAAGACAAAAATACTTAATTCACAAAATAGAATATTCATTGCGTCTCTGTATTTAGGCAAAAGCGAGACTGAGTTGGTGGACTGCATATCCCAGGCATTGACCAAGAACCCCAAGTTGAAAGTTTCTTTTCTACTTGATGGCCTTCGAGGAACAAGAGAATTGCCTTCCGCCTGTTCCGCCACTTTATTATCGTCTTTAGTAGCCAAATATGGGTCAGAGAGAGTGGATTGCCGATTGTACAAGACGCCTGCTTATCATGGTTGGAAAAAAGTCTTGGTTCCCAAGAGATTTAATGAAGGTTTAGGCTTACAACATATGAAAATATATGGGTTTGATAACGAGGTCATTCTTTCGGGAGCCAACCTTTCGAACGACTATTTCACCAACAGACAAGATAGATACTATCTCTTTAAATCTCGAAACTTCTCCAACTATTATTTTAAATTACATCAACTCATAAGTTCCTTCAGTTATCAGATTATAAAGCCAATGGTGGATGGTAGCATCAACATCATTTGGCCAGATTCGAATCCTACTGTTGAACCGACGAAAAATAAAAGGCTGTTTTTAAGGGAAGCATCTCAATTACTAGATGGCTTTTTAAAGAGTTCTAAACAAAGCCTCCCGATTACTGCCGTGGGTCAATTCTCCACATTAGTTTACCCAATTTCTCAATTCACTCCACTTTTTCCCAAATATAATGACAAATCGACCGAAAAAAGAACAATATTGTCATTGCTTTCCACTATAACAAGCAATGCCATTTCTTGGACGTTCACTGCAGGATACTTCAATATTTTGCCAGACATCAAAGCAAAACTGCTGGCAACGCCGGTTGCTGAGGCAAATGTAATAACAGCTTCCCCCTTTGCAAACGGCTTTTACCAATCAAAGGGCGTCTCATCAAATTTACCTGGTGCTTACTTGTACCTGTCAAAAAAATTTCTACAAGATGTATGTAGGTACAGACAAGATCATGCTATTACATTAAGAGAATGGCAAAGAGGCGTAGTAAATAAGCCGAATGGTTGGTCATATCACGCAAAAGGTATTTGGCTTTCCGCTCGTGATAAAAATGATGCTAACAATTGGAAACCCTTTATCACGGTTATAGGATCTTCAAACTATACGAGAAGGGCGTATTCATTAGATTTGGAATCGAATGCTCTCATTATTACAAGAGATGAAGAGCTAAGAAAAAAAATGAAAGCAGAGTTAGATAATTTATTACAATATACAAAACCTGTAACTCTAGAAGACTTTCAATCAGACCCAGAAAGACATGTTGGCACTGGTGTAAAGATAGCTACCTCCATTTTGGGTAAAAAACTTTAGATTCTATTCTATCATAGTATGTCGCCTGTAAATATGGAAAAATAAAAGAAAAAATAGTAATAATAAATGCATTATCTAAAACTCCTTAAATTTGCAAACATCGCAAAGCCATTAAGGTAGAGAATGAGCTGACCTTGTTATAGTTTTCCTTTTGGCAACCGTGGTTTCCGTCCTACGTAAACATACTGAACTTGACAAAGTATGACCAATAAGGTGACAAATTGTATCAATTTTACCCAAAAGGGCGTTGAATTAAATGGTATCTCGTAAAACAATGCATTGGTCGGTATTACCAGTCTACCTAATAAATCGATAGATTGAGCCAAAAATGATATCAATGCAAACTTTGATGATAAACCTACTGTTGAGCATCCCATCCAGTTTATACTCATTTGAGGCACATACTTGAAACATTTAAGCAGATTTGCCATTACCCACAAATAATTTATGTGTTCCAAATAGAAAACGCCAAATTTACCTGAATTTTTCAACGGTAAATTAGAGATGGAACAGCCATATGTAAATATGCCTAATACAAGGAACACACTTATAATTATTATGGAAGTAATGGAAATGCCCTGATAAATATGTTTAGTTGACCTATAATAGTATAACTGCCTTAAAACCATCATGCAGCAACAGGAAACGCAAAAATCTTTTAGAATGAGGAAACTGGATATAGGTATACTACGGGCATCATTCAACGGATAAAAAAGTGGGAATCTTTGAGACAGTTGTTCCCTCACCAGAGATGAATAACAATAATGCAACGCGCAATACAAGTACAGACCATTACCAACAAAATCTAGCAGAAATAAATCATATGAAAGCCCGTAAATAGATCGATGAAGTTTATTATAGCGCTTTTGACATAGAATGGCGATGATCTATGTAAGAAATGGAAGTTTTCTCCCTTAGTTAGTCAAACCTTTCATGTATACTTTCTCCTTCAATTATGCATACTGATAAAAAACCTGCCAAGCCCTGCAGAACAATAACAAGCATGTGAATGATTCAATATAATTGCTTCGCAGGGCTCCTCAACCTCTCCTCTGGAAAACCTTACCTCAATGAGGTTAAAAATTGTGGGTTTTTCGTTCGCAGAGGAAAAAAAAACTTGTCAAAACACGCCTCTGCAGTAGAACACGAATTATACATAAGAAAAATAACGATACAAGAAAGGCGATTTCGATTTGGGACTAAGTGTTACACGAAAGGCATAGAGTATCAAAAAAAGGAAGCAAGATGGATTACGATAGCTCTGATACAATGAACGGTGGTTCAAGTAACCCCTTAATCACTAAGATGAATACAATGAAATTATTATATCAACACTATTTGGATAAAGTCACTCCTCACGCTAAGGAGAGGTGGGCTGTATTGGGTGGTTTGTTATGTTTGTTTATGGTTCGTATTACAATGGCCGAAGGCTGGTATGTGATTTGTTATGGTCTAGGTCTATTTTTATTGAATCAATTTTTAGCCTTTTTGACCCCAAAATTCGATATGTCCTTACAGCAAGATGAAGAAAACAACGAATTGGAAGCTGGAGAAAAATCAGAAGAATTCCGTCCATTCATCAGAAGATTACCAGAGTTCAAATTCTGGTATAACAGCATTAGAGCCACTGTCATTTCCCTCTTGTTGTCGCTATTTTCAATCTTCGATATTCCAGTATTTTGGCCCATCTTATTGATGTATTTCATATTATTGTTTTTTTTAACTATGAGAAGGCAGATTCAACATATGATAAAATATAGATATATACCCTTAGATATCGGTAAGAAGAAATATTCTCATTCTTCTAACTGATATACCCTGACTCCACATACCTATTCAACGAACACATTCGTATCTTAATTATATGTAAACAAAATTATATGATAGTTACAGAATAATTGTGATTATTTTCTCCTTCTACTCATCTTCTCTTATATTGGAAGAATACATGAAGTTATTGATTAAGCAAAATTGAAGGGAAGAGGCTCATTTTCTTCCATTTATAAATGGAGAGCTTGAGATGCCTCCAATTGATAAATTTTTGTAAAGACTTTCAAGAAACATGTCTAAAAAGAATTGACAGCTTCGAACCTTTCTGCATAATTACTAATACCAAATTAGTGAGAAATGGGGTATGTCGAGGAATAAAGGATGCAAAAGAGAGAGTAATGTCATGCAAGTTGTGAGTTTGAAATGTTCACACGTTTATAATGTCCATACTCCGTGGCGTGCATGTGTTTTAGTGTATTAGTTTTCCAAGTTATTAAAGAACTTAGTAAATTTATCATCGAACGCATTTTGATTAAGTGGCACAATAGACTTCAATGGAAAATGAAAATCATATCTGTAGCAAAAACGACAGCGAAGATAACGGTTACACAATTATCACGTTGATTCGTCAACTTAAAGATGACCTTTTTACAATTTATCAATAATAATAGACAAGAAGGACAAGGTTATATTTCAGAAAAATTATTCAAAACTAAGAAGAATGAGATGATAAGAAAAACAGTTACCAATTTAGTAGCTGTAAGATTAAAAAACTTATCCCACGAATTTGATGTAATAGAGAATTATCTGCGCTATATAGCTAGCACCAGTGAACATCTATTTACTGCTATTAAGCGCCACTTTAACAAATGTGCCAGAAAACTTTTGAAAGAAGCAATCGACTCCAAATCAAACTCAGAAACTGCTACGGTGGTTCTGCAAGAAGGATTTTCTGGCATTTGCTTATTGAAAGCGTCTTCAATTATATTAAAACTAAAATTGAAGTTTCCAAAAAAGAAAGATAGAACTGATATTAGCAAATTGTGTGACAAGAAAGAACGGATGACACAGTGGTTAGAAATTTCAATTTTGATGAACTGAGAATAATAATATTATGCTCCCCTGGATTTTATGCGAAGACACTGCTGAAAAAATTTCTGATATATGCAGAGAAGGAGCAAATAAGCCAGTTTTAAGGAACCGAGATAAGCTGTTTTCGCCCATTGTTCTAGTTCTACAAAATATCTACAGGGAATCGATGAGGTTGTAAGAAATCCTGAATACTCTATGATAGTGCATAACACTAAAAAGTTGAAAGAATCCCGTATCATGGACGATTTCCTTGAACATTTGAGCAAAGACGATAACAAAGCATGGTATGGCGCGGAAGAAACCGAGAGAGCTGCAAAATTAGATGCAATAGAAACACTACTTATTACAGATAGTGTACTAAAAAGGAACGACGTGAAAAAACGTGAAAAATACCTAGACCTAATAGAGAATAGTGGAAACAACAATGGCAAAATATTCGTACTCAGTACTTCAAAAATCACAGTGAGCAACTTGACAAACCAACAGATATAGGCTGTGTCTTAAAATATACCATCCAATACCTTGATGAACTTTTCAAAGATGACTAAAATAAGTGAAATTTCAACATTAACTTCGAATTTTTTTCTTTTTATCTAACACTTGTCAAACAGAATATAAGGATTACTTGTCTTCTTTGCTACATATTGCTACCACTTCTATTACACAATAGTTTCAATAGCTTGCAGCGTAGCTAAACTCTAAAATTTATCTAAATCACTCATATAAACCGAACCCTTCCCCTTCCGCTTATAGTACAGTACCTATACATTTCATAAACATGGCATGGCGATCAGCGCCAAACAATATGGAAAATCCACAGAAAGCTATTCATTGAAAAAATAGTACAAATAAGTCACATGATGATATTTGATTTTATTATATTTTTAAAAAAAGTAAAAAATAAAAAGTAGTTTATTTTTAAAAAATAAAATTTAAAATATTAGTGTATTTGATTTCCGAAAGTTAAAAAAGAAATAGTAAGAAATATATATTTCATTGAATGGATATATGAAACGTTTACTGGTGGAAGTTTTGCTCATATATTATTATTCAATAGAAGTAATAAAGAAAAAGTTGGTAAAGCAACTTAACAGTAAAAAGGTAATGATTGAAAAAGTTTTTGAACATCTAAGCTATATGTTGATGGGTTTACAATTTTACCATTAGTACTCATGCCTATACTTTTCTGTTCGTCCTTAATGTCCGCGATTTAGAGCAATCATTGAAAGTACTAGATACATTTTAGCCAGAGAGGACTCGTTGACGTAGAATTAAAATTCAAATGAATTTCCGCCCCATTCATATACCCCAAATAACAAACATATTAAAACTTCATAATTATTCAAAATGTGGAGTAGTATAGAAGAGCAGTACCTTCAAAATTGATTTCTTCAGTTTCCCACCCGGGATCCACTTGTCATGCGGTGAGAATCGTATATTGCGTATAATCCGTATTTCATCACCCACATTATAGTACAAACCTACTGGTGTAACCATTATCATATTCATGACTTGTAGTTAAAAATCTTTCACGATAAATTGAGGAAAAAATCACGTTAAATAGTTTCATATCATTCTTTAGTTAAAATCTGTGCATAAAAAGAGGATCGGGTGTTGTACTCGTTCTATCAAAATATTGTTATTGTTGCATTATCACACGAATTACAATCAATTTTTTTATCTACAGGCCAGAGTACCTGAAATAATGGAATTAGATTCAAAAAGGATAGCTTAATCGGTCTTTATACTAATTATTTTACGCCCAGAACGAAACATAACGTGCATTAAATCTCACTGTCACAACATTGTATATAATGGTAGCATCGTACTAACTATTGGCATTCATTCAATATTATACAATTATCTTATTAATACTTTCTCAAGTAGTCTTGAAGACCAGCATGTAGGAAGGTAATGATATGCTCCGTAAATAATTGGAAATATTGAGATATAATAACGATGACAATACTAACAAAAGTAATAGGTGAGCTCCGCCAATTGATTGTTTTGTTTTGAATATATATTGATGCTTAACAATTTAGTCGTCAAATAGCACCTGCAAAACCTACCTCTTACAGGCTTTTTTTCAATTTACTCCCCATGTGGGAGTTCTACGTAAACCACTTAGAATGCAGTTTCTCTTCTAAATAACATGTTATATCTTCTGAAGAAATTGAAACATATTGATTCTTATGGTGAGAGCAATTTATCAATGTTTTATCTTAAGTTCTACTGCCCTTGGAAATTATGTCCTTTGCTTCCCATTTTATATGGAAGAAACAAATCAGTACAAAATGCTTGGTCATGTCATAAGCTTCATCGATTTATTGACTTCCCAACTCCTTCGGCTAATATGAATTTTTTTTTCTTTATAAGAGTTTGCTATGGAACTGTCTCGCTGTTTATTTCAACGTTTCTAAAGAAAATATCCTTTTTTATTTATGTGAACTTCACTGTATACTTTTAGTACCTTTCGGTGGATTTCTTCTATTTTACTCGATCACTTTTCTTGACTGTGCACTGTCGGTACAATCCTTATTGTATTAACTTGCGAAGAATATTTAGTCGTTCAGTAGGGTTCTTTTGGAAGAAATGCTAGCTTAACATGAGTGTGATCTCTTCTAGAATTAACTCTTTTGTTTATCCATGTAATCTGTTACCAACACATAAAATGCATTGATAGACCAAATATCAAAAGCGTGCAGGCATCTCTTATCTAACAGTAAGCAAAATTTTGCCTGCGCTTTACTTCAATTTTCCATTCTTTTTCTGAGTCTTCGTCAGTGCATATTTTTTTACTGACAGCACCATTAATCAATCAGCTCACCTGCGCATTTCCAATAATCGTGCTCATGAAGATCATAAAGAAACGTCCAAACATGAAAGTGCTCCTTTAGAATTTCTAAATCCAAACGATATATGTACCCCTCGTTGATTTGTCCTAAAATGAGTATAGCTTGATTTTCGTTATATATTTTTTCATAGTATTCAGAAGAGGAGAGAGGATGTGATTTATCAATATCTGCATTAAGTAATGAACTTTGCCCTCTACTGAGGATATTCCCACTAGAAAACTATAAAAAATGGGAGAAAGTCAATCGCTGTTCAGGATTCAACATAGTTGTTGACAACGTATGATAAGAAGGCCAGTCCAGTCCTCCTAAGTTAGGTTAAGGGAGGTAGGGAAAAACTGAAGTGTAATGATAATCGAGGATGAAAGTGTGCGGCCAGAAAAATCTTTTCTTTTTATATTAATCTGTAATAAATACAAGACCTATATATTAAAGTAAAACAACATTGAATCAGATCGCATACTGGTGTAGACGTGAAGTAGACATATGATAATCGAGCAGGGTGCTCAATTTGGTGTGGGACACGTTTGGGAAGGTTAAAAGAAGAGGTATATCCGGATTACATTTATTTTTGGCGTATTTTAATAATTTACTAAAAGCGCGAATAGCTTCCCATTAGCAACGCTCAGGGACTCTTTCTAATGTTTATAGTAATACTTTAATAAGATGAGTACCAATTGCTTCTCTATGAGGCACAATCCCTAACCAAACTTTTATTTAGAATTACCGGTAAACTCCGTTTTCTTCATAGATTAAATATTTGGCTAAGACAACAAAATGTTCTTTCATTTTACCAAACGAGAAGGTGATAGCTGTACGCCAGAAAAGAAGGTAAAAACTCTCGCCAATCCAGCAATACCTGTACCTCTAGTTTTCGATCGCATTATGTCATTATGTAAAACCAAGGAGAGAAGCAAGTTACGGTGTTTTCATATAGAATAATTTGAGAATTCTTAATAACATAAGATATATAATCACCACCATTCTTATGAGATTCAACGTTGAATGGCGTTGCTAGACATATGAGCTGAGGAACGACTATTCGCATTTTCTTTCAAGGCAATTAATTGTCTTGCTCTGAACCCTTCATAATGAATGTAGGAAGTTGTTTCGATTAAGTCTTGGAGATGAGTTCGAATCAAAAATTCCCTTAAATATACAAAATCACACTGGTTGATATCCTCAACATTAATAGCGCTCCAACGAGTTTTTCTTCCCCTGAAGGTTTCACCGTTTATTTCAATCTCATTCTCAGAACCAACCACTGCAAACGGAATGATAGATCTAACACTTCTGTTTAGTTCTAATTCCTCGTCAGTTAGTTCTTCCGAATCATAAGGATAAATCTTGAAATTGTATTTTTCGAATTCATTTTGAATAAGCTCCCTAAACTCCGTTCTTTCATCTAAAGTCAATGTATCCGACTTGCCAATAACTGGTATAACATTTGCTATTTCTGTCAATCTTTTCAAGGCTTCAACGTCAAGGCGGCTCAACTCCTTTCCATTTGGTTGCAGGAAATAAAGAATTGCATGAACTCTTGTATCAGTAATAAACCTTTCACGTTGGGCTGTCAATTCTTTACGTAAGTATTGAGAATGTTGTTCCTTAATGTACTTCACAATAGGCTCCCAAGCTTTAGAATTGTCAATAAAGTCACCAAATCCAGGTGTATCTATAACATTAATATTCAAGCGAACGCGGTCCTCCACAAGAGTATGAGTAGAAATTTTCATTTCAGTTGTTTTTGTAACAGGCAGGGCAGAAATATCATCACCAGTAGCAGAATCAATCAAATGTGAGGCAAATAACGTATTTATTAGAGTACTTTTACCCAATCCGGATTGGCCAACAACCATTATATTAAATTGAAAACCTTTCTTCAACAGACGATGTTCGATCTGATTCGTGATGGTATCAAAACCAACATAAGAAGCAGGCTGTACTGAGCTGAGAGGATCCATTAATATATTTATAGAGTGCTTGTAGTAACCGTGGGGCTTGGCCTTGTATTTTCTTGTCTTTGCCTGAAAAAAGTTAAGTATTACTGATACATGTTTACATATATTCTATTCAGCGATTCTGATCTATTTGTGGTCTCTCGAGGAAATCTCATCGTATCATACGATTATTTCCGCAAGCATTCAGAAAGCAAATCTTAATATAAGGCACAATGTTCCCAAATAATACCTTAACTTGGAGACAAAAACACCAGGGAATATCAGCAAACAAACTATGAATTCTTTGATTTTTGGTAAACAATTAGCATTTCACAAAATTGTGCCTACCACTGCAATTGGGTGGTTGGTACCGCTAGGAAATCCTTCACTGCAGGTTCCAGGCCAAAAACAACTGGGATCTATCCACCGTTGGTTGAGAGAAAAGCTACAACAAGATCATAAGGACACTGAAGATAAAGATTTTTTCTCTAATAATGGTATTCTACTAGCAGTTCCTAAAAAAAAAGTATCACACCAAAAAAAAAGGCAAAAACTTTACGGTCCAGGTAAGAAGCAATTGAAGATGATTCACCATTTGAATAAGTGCCCATCATGCGGCCATTATAAGAGAGCCAATACACTGTGTATGTATTGTGTTGGACAAATAAGTCATATATGGAAAACGCATACCGCTAAAGAAGAAATTAAGCCGAGACAAGAGGAGGAACTTTCCGAACTAGACCAAAGAGTCCTATATCCTGGTAGAAGAGATACCAAATATACCAAGGATTTGAAAGATAAAGATAACTATTTGGAACGTCGCGTTCGGACTTTAAAAAAGGACTAGGCTCATCTTTCATCTAGTGGTTTCCTTTTTAAATAAACTTAAGCCTGTATATAGAAACTTAATTTCAAACTGTATATTTATTGTTTAAGACAGCATCAATGGTAGAATACAAGGAGCGGAAACAGAAAGAAAAGTCGAAATAGAATTTTTCGCTTTTGGCTTAACAAAATGAGGTCTTTGAAATCAAGAGTTTTGCTTGACAAAAAACAACTATATTTCAAAATATTAGGAAATGATATTATTAGTACAAGGACTTACAGAAATATACTTTTAATATAAAAAGGAAAAAATAAAATAAAAAGCGTTAATTCTTTATTAATTTTCCAACGTCCTACATTGATATATCTGCTGAGATAGAATTAATGTTAGTAAGAACTAAATATTAGACGCGAACTGTTGTTTCTTACATGACAGTGCAGCAGGATAATAATCCTTTGTCCTCCTTCTTTTCTGCAGTTGTAGCTGCTGCAGGTTTAGTTTGTCTCTTAGCCGCATCAGAAGTAGTGGTCTTCTTTTCAGTGGAGGGCTTGGCTTCTTTTGCAGGGAAAAGTTTTTTGGCGGTTTCGTAGAATGTTTTACCTTGAATTTCAGCAATTCTCAATTCAAGTGGAGACGCAGTTCTTGAGCCGTCAGGTCCTGCAAGGGTACCAGCACCCCATGGAGAGCCACCGTGTACCTCTTCTATACTGGCTAACTCAGCAAATGAATTCTTATAACCCAGTGGTAAAAAGATAATTCCGTGATGAGCTAAATAAGACAAACAGGCTTTAACGGTACTTTCTTGACCACCTCCGTAACTGGAAGTACTAACGAATATCCCCGCAGCTTTGCCGTTCAAAGAGCCCTTGGCCCATAATCCACCGGTTTTATCCCAAAAGGCGGACCATTGAGCCGGCAAATTACCAAACCTAGTTGGAACACCGAACAAAAAGGCGTCATATTCGAGCAACGTTTTCTCAGTGGCAACAGGAATATCTTCAGGTTTCTGAGGAGCGTTCATCTTGGTGAGGACTTCATCAGGTAAAGTTTCCTCGACCCTGTATATATCAGCTTTACCACCAGCTGCCTCCACACCTTTCTTAACAGCTTGGGCTAAAACGTCTATGTGCCCGTAGGTAGAGTAAGTAATTATCGCAATCTTTACCATTCTTATAGTGCTTCAATTGAGTTTGTATTGTTTTGTTTACTCTCTTTTTTTTTATTGATACTAACCTGACCCCTCTTTTCCTTTTTCCTCTTCTTGTTTTCTTTCTGATAAAGTTTACAAACTTCAAATAAAAATGAACGTAAAACAAGTAAAAATGTAGGATGTTATAGTATCAACTAGCTGCCGGAATAGTGCAAATTGTATGAATCGAAATAAGTACGCTAGCCAAGGCAGTAAGGCCTAATGCCCTTAGGCAAATTTATTATTTATATTAAGTTCCAAGAAGGGGAAGCGCCTTCTTTCCCCGCAGTACAGTATTTTACCCGGAGGTTCTTAATAAGTTATTACTAAAAGGGTCATAACGGATTTATTAATAATGGGATTATAAAAATAATGCGTGTGTACCTAGTTATCGCGTGATAGCTTCCGCAATTTTCCAACCATTAGTAAATTTTATGTAACTAAAACGAGGAAGGAAATAGTAACGTTCATTTTCTTAATTATAAATATCATTATCATAGTGTATGGTTAAAAGAATATATTATTGTATTAAATAAGTGCTAAATACTAAATGGTCATGAGGAAAGAAAAATATGCAGAGGGGTGTAAAAGTAGGATGTAATCCAACTATAGTTTGCTTTCAATGTTTTTGACCAATTCCTTGTATTTCTCAGTAGAATAGGACTTTGGCCTTTCAATGGAAGCACCGATGGCCCTATCAGTGATCAATTGAGCAAGAATACCAAATGCCCTTGAAACGCCAAATAAAACGGTATAGAAAGAAGATTCTTTTAGTCCATAATATTGTAATAAGACACCAGAGTGAGCATCTACATTTGGCCATGGATTTTTGGTTTTACCATGTTCAGTCAATACGCCAGGTGCTACCTCGTATATTGATGAAACTAACTTGAATAATTCATAATCTGGAAAATGGTCCATGGCAAACTTACGCTGAGCCATATAACGAGGATCAGTTTTCCTTAGCACAGCATGACCATAACCGGGAATGACTCTTCCTGAGTTTAGAGTATCCCATAAATATTTTTCGATCGTATCTTTAGAGTAGTCATCATTTACCTCTTCTTTAAGTGCAAATAACCATTCTAGTACTTCTTGATTAGCACGCCCATGAAGTGGGCCAGCCAACCCGTTCAAACCTGATGCAAGGGACAGATAAGGTGATGATAGTGCTGAGCCCACAAGATGGGATGTATGTGCAGATACATTACCACCTTCGTGATCCGAATGAATGGTTAAATAAAGTCTCATCAAGTCCACGAAATCTTCATCCTTAGAACCAATCAAGTTGACCAGATTTTTAGCATAATCGGCATTTGGGTCCACTTCACCCATTTTGCCATCTTTGAATACATTACGATAAATTTTAGCTGCAATAACTGGCAATTTACCCAGCAAGTCTAGTGAATCTTCAAAAGTATAACTCCAATAATCTTGCTTGGAAATTCCTTGAGCATAAGCCTTAGCAAACTTTGACTCGCTTTCCAAGGCAGTTACAGCAATAGAGAATTGAGCCATTGGGTGTAAGTCCTTTGGTAAATTATCCAAAAGTTGAACGACATGACTAGGTAGTTCCGATCTTGACATTAGATCAGCTGATAAGTTTTCAACTTGCGCTTGAGTTGGAACCTCGCCAGTTAGCAATAACCAAAAGAGAGCTTCTGGTAGTGGTTGTGAGCTTCCTTTTGCCTTGGGCAGGTCCTTTTGAATGTCGGCGATCGTACGACCTCTGAAACGAATACCGTCTTCTGGGTCCAAAACGGAACCTTCCCATACGCTCCCTGGAATACCTCTCATACCACCATATACCTGTTCTAATAGAACATCGCTAATTTTAGTTTTGCCATGCTCTTTAACGAATTGCCTTACATCTTGAGCATGGATGGGGTAGATTTCGCTAAATCTCTCTTTTAGAGTCTTTTCTTGGCTTGAATTTGATTGTAAATATGATGCAACATTTCTGTTTGAATTTAGATAAGGAACTGTCATTTTTCTTGTTACTAGTATTATTAAAACAAAAAGTTTTGAGAACCTGTTATGATATGTGTTGATATTGTTCCCTGAAACTTAATAATGAGGAACGAACACCATATCTAAAGAACCAAGTTTTAATAGTCTTATATACGCTCAACGTCGAGAATAATGGGCCCTTTTGAGAGCATGACTATCTTTAGATTAACGTCACCAATTTCATACGAATGTAACGCTCAAAAGGTAATTGCGGTTACCATTGTTATTGTTTTTCCGCTGTGCCTCCCATTGCTGACGCCCTGATAGACGTCTAGCTACGGAAAAGGTCACACTTTTTTTCTGCAAGAAAAAATAGGTCGTGACCTCTTCGCCCCTAGTCGATGACCACCGGATAAATGCGTCGAATGTGCGCGCTATTAGTTTGCGCTCTTTTGAGATACCGCCAAGCCATTGATTGAATGACCCAAGGACGGATTTGTTCAACACTCCAAAGCGGCTTATGTTGTGGCAACAACTCTGGGGAAAGTCAGCGCAATGTTTTCCCCTAAGGATTCGCGCGAGCCGTGTGTAACAAAGTTCCGCCGGTATAGCATATCTAAACCACAGAAGGACGCTTATACGGCCGTCTTCCACAGTAATTAGAAGGACATTAGTCGGAGTGTAAATAAGACGGTTGCATACGCGTATGAACATGGGCCATTCATTTTACGGAAATGGCAACACATTTTCTTGTTTTTAATGTAAATAGTACGGAGTTCCTTTTTGGTGCGCTGAATGTATGCCGTAGTTTGGTTTCTTGCCAGGCGTGAGAAGAGAGGTCACACATGCTGTTGGGGTTCATGATTTTCAGCCTTCGCTCTGCTAAGTAAAAGGTCCATTGATCCGAAGCGCTTCCTCCAATATCGCAGTGATAAACGGTCATGTAAGCCTACAGTCTTTAAACTGTAGATGATTTAATGGATTATCTCATACATTGAATATCACACTTCAGCAGTTCAAGTTTTCATTAACATTGGTCTTCTCCAGCTTACTCTGTAAAGTCCGCTGCAGTTTTCTAGAAATCATAATCTGTACCTCCATTCAGCCATCTGAGGAACCTCCGAAATAACGAGTAAATGTTCAAACATGCCATGCGCCTTGGTTTATTGTACGAGTTTTAGCATATTGCAAAAAAAAACTGCTCCTGAGTACACTTGTTTTACGTCGGAAAGATAAATGCCGTACCATTTCTGCCAGTAGCGACACCACACATTGTAAAAACAATGTGGGGCGAGCCGGGACTCGAACCCGGGACCTCCCGCACCCTAAGCGAGAATCATACCTCTAGACCACACGCCCTCCTTTGAAAAATCCCGGCAGAACAGCGCCTGAAGTCTGGGATACAGCCCTATTTTCCCTGCCATCGTCATTGACCTTTTTCTTAACGACCAGATTAACAGCCAGTTATTGAAAGTTTGCGAACGTGAAGTAAAACTGCAAAATGGTCGTTTTAAGTCAAAAGTAACCCTGCGTCACACATGAGAAACATTATCGCTAAGTTGTTGTTACTACTTCTTGTAATTAACTTACTGTCGCATTCCAAATGGACTGCGAAACAGACACGAAACAATTACGAAAGTGACGACAGAGTAAATATTGTCATTAAAGAGAATGATGACCTCCGGGTAAACTGTGAGAATAAGTCTAGACCATTCGTTAAACTTCATCTTTAATTGAGAAGCATAGTAAAAAATAATTAACAAGTTAACACAACTATCTTGACCCATGCTACCAAGGACATAAGTAATATCCTCCACCACTTTTACTCAAAGTATATCTCATTCTGAGAAATGGGTGAATGTTGAGATAATTGTTGGGATTCCATTGTTGATAAAGGCTATAATATTAGGTATACAGAATATACTAGAAGTTCTCCTCGAGGGTCTAGGAATCCCCATAATGGAATCTATATTTCTATATACCAATATTACGATTATTCCTCATTCCGTTTTATATGTTTCATTATCCTATTACATTATCAATCCTTGCACTTCAGCTTCCTCTAACTTCGATGACAGCTTCTCATAACTTATGTCATCATCTTAACACCGTATATGATAATATATTGATAATATAACTATTAGTTGATAGACGATAGTGGATTTTTATTCCAACACATTCGAGCTAGTATAAAATTGTGAGGAATTATCGGGCATCTTGTTTATTAGGTACGCAAATTGTAATAATTGCCAAGTTGTGCTTTTTAGTTGAGAAGTATTCCGTCCTCATGAAATGGCTAATATAAGTATGGATTTCATAAATATTATCCAAAGTAATTATACACACTTGTTTTTTGCTATGTCTTGGGTTTAAGAGAAAATGCTACATAGACCGTAAGAACGTCTTCAAGAATGCAAGGATGCTGCAAGCGAAGTTGTTCCCGTTATGAAGCAGAAAGGGCACATCAACATGGTTCAAAGATTTAAATTTCGGCACTTGTTCTTGTTCACTATATGTTTTAAGATTCTTATCGTGCAAGTATTCAATTATATCCTCTAAGTGACCGAACAATCAACACATCAAGATTTTTGTAGTTTTGAAGTTCCACAACCTACAGGTTAGTGCTATTTGGTCTAATTTATACATGGGAACTATGTGAAACAGTAATGTTAGCACAATGGACCTCTCAAAGCCTAAGAAAATTTTGCTGGGGACAAAAAGTGGTTCTTGATGGTAAAGAAGTAGTTTAGCTTCATAATAATTTCTTTGTAAAATTTTTCTCGTAGCACACTAAGCTTTCAGAAATCAAATAAGGCAGAGGAAGTGGTTTTGTCGTATTCAATGACTAATTGTAAGACTCGAGTATAACTTATGCAGTTTCCAAGAAGTAAGCAAACAGTTTCTCTCAACCTTTGGTGACACACTATGCGCATGCAAGTCGTAATGCTTCTCTATTTATGTGTGGGTTTATTAAAATAGTTAGAATTATCTAGGTTTGTGGGAATTTGGCCATGAATATTGAATAGTAACAAGAACAAAGCGTGAAAATGTTGAATATAATGAAAGCTGAAGACATCAAATCATGTTCTCCAAATCTTTCTGTCTCGTATATTTTCTTTGATATTTGTTTTATGCGGAAATTGCAGTGGAAACAATCGCGAAACATTCGAGAAAGAAACTAGGTAGCTACAAAAGTATGGAAAAAAGGGTAATAAGCATTCCTTTTTTTTTAGCCGCAAAGCCTGCTTAACCATACATGAAGCACTTTAACATATAGATGCTGCTCTTCACTGTTACATTATATACAGAAAAAAGTGCTCGCAATAAGAAACAAACCTTCAGAAAAAGAAGCTTATCTTGAGCACAAGTCATTCACAGCAAAATTTCTTTTTTCAGTTGCTACATGTTAATTATGGAGTCCTGAGAGTAAGTAACTAGCCATTAGAATTAATTTCCTTCCCTTAAAAATGATAGGGAATGCACGACAATACGTTAATGTGCACCCAACTTGCACCACAGCATATTCTATCCTTTAGTTTGTACAATATTATTAGCTGTGAGAAAGCCCCTTCGTGTGGCACAAATTTATTAATCTCTGTCAAAATACTTCTACTTGTTTATACTGTATAAACGATTAAGTTCCATTATGAATTGTGAATTTAGAATCGGTTTGGTACATCGCTCAGTATAAGTGCTAAATAAAATTATCAAGATTTATATTTCATGGTATATCGGCGTCAGGATATTGCTTTCTCCAATATTCCTGTTGTGCTTGTTTCTCAACTTCTACTGCTTTAACAAAGTATGCTTCGAATATTGGGTCAGAACTGAAACTAAAGCATTTTATTACCTCATTTGAAGCCTCATTTGCTGGTGCATCTATCTGCGTACTTGTGGCGTCCTTTACCGATGAATTTACATTCACACCTGGGGGTTTTTCTTTCACAAGAAATCTGAAGAATTTGTAGCATCTTTCACTACTATAAAAGTAATAGCGAGTACTCCATAAACCATTATCAAGTAAATATTGATTCATATTGTCTGTGATTGCTCTCCATTCTTTTCCCTTTACCGCTGGCCTGTGGGTGATAACTTCCAGCAAAAGCTTAATTCTGAAACCCTCATCCGAGATATACACATTAAACGGAATCAACGTAGACAAAAACAAAATAGAAGTGACGAAAATTGAAAAACCAAAAACGACATCACAAGCTTTAACATTATGAAAGATCACAACTATTAAAATTGAAACTGAAAGTGCCAAGAAGGAAAATATCATCGGTTTGTAATGAGCCATCTCGTACAGCAAGTAGGTCATATATGATTTAAAGGTGTCTTCAGGTAAAGTGATATTTTCTGCGGATGATAACACATTTTGTTCCCCTAATGTATCCAATTTGACATCGTCATTATTACTGTTGTTGTCTAAATGAGGCTGCATGCAGATACGGAGTTTTGTTTCTTGTCTTGATATGGTATAGACAACCGACTGGTGTATATAAACAGAACACAAACTTACATTTTCAGGTTCGAAGTTTTATTGAAGTTCATAAACTCTTTTTAAATTATTTTGTAAACTTGAGCTATTCAAGCAGTATTCTTATTTAACCTAAGCATAGCCCCGGATACAAGGCGTATAATACCCAACTAACTTAAAATGAGAGCCACTTACTGAACACCTTGGAAGGTCATTGTTTGGTTGAAAGGAATATTATTAACTAAGCCTTAGAACAAGGCGTCACCTAAATGATAATGGCTTTTCTTCTGGGCGCGGTCGGGGCTTCGACTCATTTGATACTAGGTTAATTACCCTTTTACGCATACCTAAATATTTGTAACTTTAGATCTGTCCACTAAAAGCGTTTCGATGACTTAGTTGTGCTACTAATAGTAAACTCTTTGTGCAGGCAAATTATATCATCGCTGGCTAGACTTTTTGTCAAAAGTTCTGTTTATACAGTGGGCAGCTAGAGTGCTTAATAACAAAGATATTGTCCTTTAGACTTACACAAGAGCAGAAGCAGAGATAAGCACTGTTTGTTCTGCTTCCATCGTTTTTGCTGAAAATTTTGCATGCATATCCAACCAATATTTAACACCTGGATTATCTCGGTTCAAAGACTACAATAAACGCCCCAATAATTGTGATGCTTTTTTCAATCCAGCCCGCACAAATGAATACCGCTGCTATTGGATGCCATCTTCAGATGTACGTCCAAACTGTGGTTGGTATAGTTTTTAGAACCTCGTGGTGAGGAGTGTTCCATTCTTTCAAAGGCAATGAGAAAAAAAAACAGTTGCGATATTAGTCAACTGTTTTGCATGGTTTCTTTG
>ERZ794947.116-NODE-116-length-36479-cov-124.542115_pt1 | contig 36479 bp, 20 predicted proteins | sample MGYA00511908_ERZ794947 | MGnify/ENA primary metagenome ERZ794947 (study PRJEB30137, sample SAMN04331400) | food metagenome | isolation source: control ferment replicate 2c | study: EMG produced TPA metagenomics assembly of the Comparison of meta-barcoding and...
CTTTTAATCTTCTGGCTGAGAACTCCAAGAATAATCGCTAAAAATACTCAAGGGTAAGTACCTCAAACAAAGTTCTGTCCTTCTTAGATATTTTAAATGAGGGAAACTAAATCATTAGTTTATTATTTAGATGCATTTTTCCAAGCTTCGACCTTTTATTTAAAGGAAATGATAAAAAATTTTAAAAAATGAGTTTTGCGTATCCAATAAATAATAGACAAGATCCTGTCACAACAGTATTAAAATTTCTGAAAGATTCTGCTGTCTCTAGACTGTGTAATACAACAATTCTTCGGAAAACTTGATTCGGAATAAACAATGGTCTTTCATTTATGGAAAATTTTCTTCTTTGTCTCGGTCACTAAAAAAAGCCTTAGCAAAGCTATATAGAAAGAAAATAGTGATATGGTGTATTTGCCGTAAAACTATGGTTTATCCAAGGTCGCCTTAAGTAAACTTTCGGAAATATATTCATCGGAGATATATTATATAATGAGTACATAGCAATCTAATCATGTTGGGTCTTCTTGCACCCCAATGAAACCATAATCATGTAAATGCTTGAAAATTCCGGGCATACTATCCTCTTCCTCAAGAACCCAATCGAAGTAGAGTGCTAGTTGTGCACTATGTCCTTGCTGCTCATTAAATAAATTTACTGACAGTTTGGTGGAATTTCTTTGTTCGATCAGATAGTACTGTTAGGTATTTGTTGACATTTACTTCCCTATCACATCAGATTTCTGTTTCTCCTTCCTTTTTTGCCATCTTCTTACCTATTATATGATAATATAGTTCAAAAGGAAATACCAGTCAATGAATGATAATTGGCTCTTACTCCAACCGTTCTTAATCTGGACCAGTAATTGTTCTTATGGTGAAAAAGTATGGTGACGTCTTTACTTTTAAAAATATTTTTAATAGTTGAAGGAGCTCCCCGTGTACATCTTGCCAGATCTTCAAGAGAAATGTCACCAAATAAATTATGAAATTAAAGTACAGCGGTAGTGATAAAAACGATCATCAAGTAGTGCCATCCGTTATTTCGTGTCAATTTCCAAGCTCATGATTTATGACATACAGGATTTTCAAGAATATTAAATCTTGTTCCTGAGGAATTTTTGATAAATCCAATAAATAGTAGATAATAAGAAAAAAGACAGAACAACAACGTTTTGGTGGGAGAAAGGCCACTTCTCTGACCAGACTAGAGTACTAATATTTACGACAAATATACTGAGACCGTGACCAATGGTAGAAGGTGATTGGCTTGAAAGAAATGCCAACATTAAAGCACATATCACTGCTCTTGATATCAGTAGAGTTGCAAAAAAATTATACTACTAAAATCAGCTCAACGGCAAGAAGTTACTAAGCACAGCAGAAATTCTGGAGCTAAAGAGAATAATATACATACAAAACTGACTGAAAACTCTGTTTTCCACATGCAGTGGACTCAAAATATTCAGTTGAAGAAGCAAGCACAAAATTGGATCAACCCGTCGCGTCGCGGCCGCTGCTGCAGGCGACAAATCCACTGGCAAATTGTACGCGGCCTCGTTACTCCTACTTGAAAACAGAAGTAACAACAACAAATTCAAGTTTCTACGAAATGGGTCTCATGACGACAAGGTGCGCCCCCCCCTATCTACCTTGTTGTAAGTCTGGGACCTGGGGCTAATTTCTCATCCCCGGAAACAAATGTATACAACTACGTGGCTAAAAATTTTTTAGTATGCAGCACATAGGATGCCAAGAAGTAATTTTTAACCCTGGCAATCTGAGCTACTGAACGGCCGTCTCAGGACTCATAGTTCTCGATATATAATTTCTCCATGTTTCTCCTTGTGCCTGGTGGAAAATATCAAGTAGTTGCCGCGACATAAAATGAATGCCTCGTAGACACCGCGAAGCCGGAATGAAGGCGGACACTACGGCACCGCCTCAAACCCAACGGCCGAGAGCGAGTTCATCTCCCTCATAGATGCGAACGGCATTGGCACTGACGCCATCATTGTAGAACATATAGACAAGATTAAAATGCGTAATCACATCATGAATGGGAAGTTAGGTGCGGTCCACTACCCTGGGGGCCTCACTGGGGACGTCATCACCCCCCAAAGCACCTCAATAAGTCCATAAATAAATATATAAAAATTACTGAATAATAATAAAAAAAATAAATTAGTTCAGTCTAAAGAAATGGAAGCAAAAACCTCAAAAAAAAAAAATTTTTTTACGAAGACTATGCTTCCAAGACTGACGTCTTAGAGGCATAGTCGAGAAGAAAAGGAATTACTGGCACGGAACGACAAGAAATATCGTGTCGGCGCCAAGGCATCTATGTAACTACGTCTTGTGATCACCGGTATAGCTGGGACTATTCCGTTTCATCATATGATCTGGCCGTCTGCGCTTGTACATTCTGGGCGCCAGGCGTAAATGACCAGAGTAATGTCTTGCTGTAGTCGTCCGTCGCCACAGAAGCGCGTGGACGCATGATCGCGCGCAGCGACCGGTCGGTTCGCAAGACGGTTGGCAATAGGAGTTTCCTGCTGACCGCCTTATTAATTTGTATGAAAGAGGAGAATTTGTCATCGGGCTTTCGAATGAAATAAAACAGCTCCTCTAAGTAATGGAACTGGAAGAAGGAAGAGAATAAACGACAGAATTTTCGTGCTCGGAGCGAACAGCGCGCCGGGTTATGAACAACAGTGGCCACTACTATGGTAGTTATGGAGTAGGCGTCAGAATATATAGCGCAGGCGTCAGAGTATAGCGCGGGCGTCAGGATATAGTGTGCCAATGTAGCGTGGTTGCATGCAGCTAGCTTTTTAGTTGAGTCAGACCTGCTCCAAAAAAAGAGGAACACAACTTTCGTCAGCATGTGTTGCTACCGCTATTTGTTCTTCGGGAAAAAAAATTTGCATTCGCTATTGTAGTTTTAATTTTCCCTCTCTATTCTCATAAATAGAGTTAAAATCTTATAAACTCCAGAATTATCAAGAACAATTACCTATATTATTTCCTATTGCAGAATTTATATTATTCTTTATTGTACTGATATCCCCATTATAACTATCAAAAAAAGGACTTCAGCACCTGTATCATCATGAGCTTCAGTAGTATAGTCTCTAAATTTTTGAGATATTTAGAAATTCCTGCCAAAAATAGGACTGCCGTGAATTTTCTGAGGAACCCTGATTTGCAACCTATCAAGTCTGAAAATCAAACATGGGGGTTCTGGTCTAATTTGGCGTACTGGGGCGCTGTGTCCTTTACAGCAGGTACATGGATGAGTGGTTCTGCTGCACTAAGTGTCGGCCTAAGTTACCCAGAGACCATTGTTTCGTTTCTTCTCGGTAATGTCTTGACCATTATTTTCACTATGGCCAACTCTTACCCCGGTTATGATTGGAAAATCGGTTTCACCTTGGCCCAAAGATTCGTTTTTGGCATTTACGGTTCAGCCTTCGGTATCATCATTAGAATTTTGATGAGTATTGTCAATTATGGTTCCAACGCCTGGTTGGGTGGTCTTTCTATCAACATGATATTAGATTCCTGGTCCCACCACTATCTGCACCTGCCCAATACTTTGTCCCCAAGTGTTGCCATGACCACCAAGCAGTTGGTCGGCTTCATTATTTTCCACGTCCTCACCGCGCTCTGCTATTTCATGAAACCCTAACATATGAACTACCTTTTAATTTGGTCATGTGTAGCTACTTGCTTTGCCATGCTGGGTATAGTGATTTACTTGACTAAGAATGCCCATGGTGTCGGTGAATTGTTTACCTCCACAAAATCTACCGTTACTGGTTCTAAAAGAGCATGGGCTTGGGTTTACATGATTTCATACTGGTTCGGTTCCATTTCTCCAGGTTCCACCAACCAAAGTGACTATTCAAGATTCGGTTCCTCCAATTTGGCTATCTGGACCGGTAGCGTCTGTGTATTACTAATCCCAGCAACCTTGGTCCCAATCTTCGGTGTCATTAGTGCCTCCACCTGCGAACAAATTATACGGTAAACAATTTTGGATGCCCATGGATATATTCGATTATTGGTTGACAAACAACTATTCTGCAGGCGCTCGCGCAGGTGCCTTCTTCTGTGGTCTTTGCTTTACCATGTCTCAAATGTCCTCCACCATCTCCAACTGTGGGTTTGCCACTGGTATGGATATGGCCGGTTTGTTGCCCAAATACGTCGATATCAAGAGAGGTGCTCTTTTTTGCGCATGTATCTCCTGGGCTTGTTTGCCATGGAACTTCTACAACTCTTCTTCTACTTTCTTAACTGTCATGAGTTCTTTCGGTGTTGTCATGACTCCTATTATTGCTGTCATGATCTGTGATAACTTTCTGATCAGGAAGAGGCAATATTCCATTACTAATGCCTTTATTTTAAAGGGTGAATACTATTTTACCAAGGGTGTCAACTGGAGAGCTATCGTTGCCTGGGTGTGTGGTATGGCTCCCGGTCTACCTGGTATCGCTTGGGAAGTCAACAATAACTATTTCCACGACTCAGGTATTGTTAAATTTTTTTATGGTGATTCTTCTTCTCCTTTTTGATTTCTTTTTTCGTTTACTGGGGGCTATGTGTCTTCTTCCCATTCAAAATTACTGTTAGACATGATGACAAAGATTACTATGGTGCATTTACCGACGAAGAAGCGAGAAAGAAGGGCATGATTCCATACAGTGAAATTTCTGAGGAAGAAATCCGTGCTTACACGTTAGGCGAATGCTACACAACTGGACACGAATACAAACCTGAGAGTTCTGATAACGAATCACCTGAATTGATCAAAACTAGCTCAGAAAACACTAACGTATTTGAAATCGTTCACCAAAAGGATGATGAAAAGCACTCCTTTAGTACCACTCAACAAGTTGTCTGATGACAAAGAATCCGATAAAATGAAGATCTCAAATATACAAAGAGGAAACTTCAACGCTTCATTTGAAAATCTGTACAGATCTTACAATTTGGGAATACTACCAGATCGATCCTCAGCTGCAAATACTTTACTGTCAAGTATGTCTATGGTGACAAATATCGGCATTATTGTGTATGGCTCAATAATTTTATAAAAAAAGGAACTATTGGTTCTTAGTATTTTCTTGCTAGAAGACATATTCTTACCAATCCTTTCATAAGCTAATTATGCCATCCATATAGCAAGAGAATCCGGTGGGGGCGCCATGCCTATCCGGCGGCAACATTATTACTCTGGTATACGGGCATAACTCCATAATATGCCACCACTTACCTTTAACATGTTCATGGTAGGTACCCCACCCAGCCATAAGGAAATTTTCAAAGGCGTTGGATCAAAAAATAGGCCTTTATTTCATCGCGTGATTGAGGAGCATAACATGTTTAGTGAAGGTTCTTTTGGAAAACTTCAGTCGCTCATTATTAGAACCAGGGAGGTCCAGGCTTTGCTGGTGGGAGAGAAAGCTTATGAAGCTGGGGTTGCAGATTTGTCGGTTGGTCGCCAGTACACAGTTTTAAAAAGTCAGAAAATGTAGAGAAGTATGGATCTTTGAAACCCTTTTATTTTATTTTACTTTTTTTAGAATGACCTGTTCCCGACACTATGTAAGATCTAGCTTTTAACATATTATGGAAACCTGAAATGTAAAATCTGAATTTTTGTATATGTGTTTATATTTGGGTAGTTCTTTTGAGGAAAGCATGCATAGACTTGATGTACGAACTTTATGTGACTTGTAGTGACGCTGTTTCATGAGACTTTCGCCCTTTGAACATATTATCATATCTCAGCTTGAAATACTATAGATTTACTTTTGCAGCCATTTCTTGGTGCTCCAAGGTTGTGCGTATCTATTACTTAATTTCTGTCCTTGCCAAGTTTTGCAGCAGGGCGGTCACAAGACTCCTCTGCCGTCATTCCTTAGTTCTTCGGGAACACACTTATTTATGTATTTGTATCTACAATTCTACGGTGCACAAGGGTTGGGCACTGTTGAGCTCAGCACGCAACTATTGCTGGCATGAAGATAAGATTGATTTTTGGAAGAATAAGCTTGTGGAAGTTATCTGTCTCTTATTTTTTTTTCCTTTTTGCACTTTTTTTTGGTGATCACTTAGGTAACAATCTATAACACAGCAGTATGAACCCACTAGTTAACCATTCTGCGCCGATGGTATACCTTTTTCATTGCTTAATTGTCTGTGAGAGGCTTGATAAGCTAAGGCTCATGGCGATAAATCCACGATGAACTCGTTTAATGCAAAATATAGGTCGCGGCTTGCCGGGTACCAAGTCGCAACAAAGCTCCCCGAATTGTTTCGCCCATTCATCTGACAGGACAGAATGCCAAACATATGATGCATGATGCAGCAAAGAGCACAGTAATCACTATTTTCTGCATATCATATAGCCAGATTGCTATAGTGTTTGGCTTTTGTCCTGCTGTTAATTGTTTTGTTTTCTTTCTATTTTTATAACTATTATTGGAGAGTAGATCAAGGATACAAATAACAACAACAACCACCAATACCGACCACTTAATAAAAGTAAACCATATAATGGGTGTGAGATCCGCTGCAAAGGAAATGCACGAACGGGACCATAATTCGGACAGTTCCAGTTTAGTAACTTCCCTGATGAAATCTTGGAGGATATCGTCGGCTTCTTCCTCCAAGAAGCCATCGTTATACAAAATGAATACTACTGAATCTACTAGTTTACCCTCGGGTTATGCTTCCTCGGCAGATAGAGATCGGAGAACCAGTGACGGTAATTTTGAGGCTATGGCAAAGCAACAAGCAAGCACTAGACGTACCTCGAATTCCTATTCACCTCTACGATATGTAAGCCCCACTCTAAGCACTGCAAGTAACGAAAGTCCCCGGCCTGCTTTACTCTTACGTCAGCACCACCAGCGTCATCACCACCATCAACAACCCCGCCATAGCAGTAGTGGTAGTGTAGGCAACAATTGCAGTAACAGTACAGAGCATAACAAAAAGGGTGATCGATATTTCAAAGACTTAGATGAGGATTGGAGTGCTGTTATTGACGATTATAATATGCCTATTCCTATACTTACTAACGGTGGATTTGGTACACCTGTAGCTCCAACGAGAACTTTGTCGCGAAAATCCACTTCTTCTTCCATCAATTCGATTTCGAATATGGGGACCTCCGCAGTACGGAATTCTTCCTCCTCTTTTACATACCCTCAATTACCACAGCTGCAAAAAGAGAAAACAAATGATTCCAAGAAAACTCAGTTGGAAATCGAAAACGAACGGGATGTTCAAGAATTAAACTCCATCATCCAGCGCATTTCTAAATTTGACAATATTTTGAAAGATAAGACAATCATAAATCAACAGGATCTGCGCCAGATCAGTTGGAATGGTATTCCAAAAATACACAGGCCTGTTGTTTGGAAATTATTAATAGGTTATTTGCCTGTGAACACCAAGAGACAGGAGGGTTTCTTACAAAGGAAGAGGAAAGAATATAGGGATAGTCTGAAACATACCTTTTCTGACCAGCACTCAAGAGATATCCCAACTTGGCATCAGATAGAGATAGATATACCGAGAACAAATCCCCACATTCCCCTCTACCAGTTCAAATCCGTACAGAACAGTTTACAACGAATACTATATCTTTGGGCAATCAGGCATCCTGCTAGCGGATATGTGCAAGGTATTAATGATTTAGTTACACCATTTTTCGAGACTTTTCTTACCGAATATCTGCCGCCTTCACAAATAGATGATGTAGAGATAAAGGACCCCTCTACTTATATGGTAGATGAACAGATTACAGATTTAGAAGCGGACACGTTTTGGTGTCTTACCAAATTGCTCGAACAAATTACCGATAACTATATTCACGGACAACCAGGCATATTAAGACAAGTGAAGAATTTGAGTCAGCTAGTGAAACGAATTGATGCTGATCTATATAACCATTTTCAAAATGAACATGTGGAGTTTATACAGTTTGCATTCAGATGGATGAATTGCCTTTTGATGAGAGAATTTCAAATGGGTACAGTAATAAGGATGTGGGACACATATTTATCTGAAACTTCACAAGAGGTCACTTCTTCTTATTCTATGTCGTCCAATGACATTAAACCTCCTGTTACTCCAACAGAACCTCGAGTGGCAAGTTTTGTTACACCAACAAAAGATTTCCAATCTCCCACCACAGCTCTTTCTAATATGACACCAAACAATGCTGTTGAAGACAGTGGAAAAATGAGACAGTCTTCGTTGAATGAGTTTCATGTGTTTGTTTGTGCTGCATTCCTCATCAAGTGGAGTGACCAGCTAATGGAAATGGATTTCCAAGAAACTATAACTTTCTTACAGAACCCTCCTACAAAGGACTGGACTGAAACGGATATTGAAATGCTTCTGAGCGAAGCCTTTATTTGGCAATCTCTTTACAAAGATGCTACGTCGCACTGGCTGTAAACGGACCTATTCATTTTACTTACTGTATAGTATGTAATAATATAAAACAAAAATCTCCTAATTCATAAATCCTGAGGAACGTGACACATAAAGTTATTGTATACAGATCATCTAAAGATTGGTTTGGTAGAATGTCTCCCAAAGCTCGATGCATTCTTTTTGAGATTCAATGGCCGCTTCTAGTGATATTTCCATGCCGTTTCGGAATTCCCGAACTTTATCAGTAGAGAAACCTTGGAATTCATCTTTTATTTTATCTCCTACCGCTTGCCATTGTTTTTTTGTAAGGTTATACCTTCTCTCCAATGTTTGGAACTCCTTTCTCATTTCTCTGAATTTTTCTGAATGAATATTTTGACCCAATTTGCCCAATTGTGAGTGTTTCTTATTCATGTCATTTTCTATTACTACCAAGAAATACCCCAATTTGGATCTCTGATTGAAAATTGCTTTTACGCTTGCCAATGACCTAATATAGTCGTCCAGCATCACACCCATCGTCAAAGTCTCTTGCAAAGAGCTTCTCTCAAGAGAGCTTTTTATGCTTTTATGAACATCAGCAAAGTTATTCAGCAGTTCCGAATTAGGTTCACTCACGTTCAAAGACGCTAGGGTTTCTATCATACTAGAGAATTCTTCTGTTGATGCAGCCAGGGTGTTTCTTGAGGTGTCGACCATTTCCAAAGATTTGCTCAATTTTTTTAAATTATCTTCCAGTTCATCGATCTTTTGTTTCTTTTCGATAAAGAATTCATCTGCCTCGTTGTACTTGGGCAGTGATGAAAACGATATACTCATGAATCCCTTGTGCGATTCCGCGTCGATACCCCCATTTTTTAAGACCTCGGCAGCATCCTCTGCACCTAGTAGTTGTATCTCACTTATCCGGACTTCTGACAGATCGTTGCTATCATTAATAGCGCCAGATCCAGTCAAAAATGCCCTTTTTTTAGACTCTGAACCAAAGTCATCACTTGTCAAAAAGAGTAGAAAATCTTTGTCCTTTTGTAGAACCGGATCTTGACATATTTTTTTTAACATGCTTTCCATTTGAAATCTTCTATTTTCAATGAAATTTTCCTTAAAACTGCCTACTGATTGCTTCTCTGGTGGTGGTGGTATTACTTTACCCCAATGGTTGTTCTGCAATTGACGATATAGCCACCTGAAATCTCTGTAACGCCTGCTTACCTGTGCATATTTTAGCTCAAGTAATGATGATTCACTGATTACAGTATACTCCACATGAATGGATGTTAGCTCTCCTACTTTGACCGGGTCTTTAACTTCAACTTTAAAAGCCACAGCCTTTTCGGTTGGTGGCACCTTTGAGCCAATCTTGGTTTTCCCAAACTTTTCTGAGTTTTCCTCGACCTCAGCAGGACTTGAAATATTAGCACCTGTCTGAGGAAGATTGTATAAAGGCCTGTCCACTTGCTCAAGGATATTTTTTTCAACAGAAGCTGTGAACTTGCCCTCATTGTTTTCTCTCCTTTCATTCCTATCGTCCAATGGCTCTTCAACAAATTCATTCTCTTTTTCAGCTTTCTTTAAGGGATCAGTAAAGGGTGTTTTGATGGTGTCATCGGAAGCAGTTGTTCTCTTCGCTTTCAGAGAATGGTTGCGTTTGGAGTTTCTTTGAGCTCTGGCAGAATCAAACAGAATTCGTGGTTTGCCGGATCTTCTTCCAGAGATGCTTTTTGAAGTATTTGGTGAAGTGTTAGCATCGTATATCGTATCGTCAAAAACTAAGGGAGAGTTGGCGTTTCCAGTGAACAATGCGCCACCGGATTCTCTTGTTGCAATAAATTGTGTAGTGCTATTCTTGAGATCAGCAATCGGATCCTGTTCAGGGGCTAAAGAATTAATAAGATCGTCAGCTTTGGAATTGTCATGCTCCTCTAGTTGCGGATTACCAGCCACCGACAAACCGGGGTCTTTCCATTCTGGCGCACTATCCAAGTCTATCTTGTCCGCAAATGAAGCTGTGGTCTCTAAAAGCTCATTGTCTTTTCTTTCTTCATTTGTAGATATTTGACCAATTGATTCAATTGAATTTGAAACGAGGCTCTGAGTTTTATCTCCCTCATGATTTAGTTCGTCCCAAACAGGTGCTTCTAGATTATCCTCGTAGTCCATGGCTTATTATTGCAGGATGTATGAAAGTTTATAAAATCCCTGCTGCAAATTAAGAGATATGTGGTTTCGTTCACTACGTAGTTATAGTAAATAACCTTTGCTTAACCCATTTTTCAAAGCATTTTTAAAATTTACTGTTATCACTTAGTTGTTCTTAGCGGACAACTTCCGAAAAGTGAAATTTCATTTTTCAAAACGACAATAGTGGTATAGAATTATAGAATAACATACGTTAAAAATAGCTGAAGTTCATTACAGTTCTGTAGTGGTCAGCAAGGCATTTGACGTCTATTGGATAGCCTACGATGAAAGGTGATCGTTCGAGGCAAAATATGGCTGTGACAAAGAAGGCAAAGTTAAAAAAAAATGACGAGCCAAAAAAGGTTTTGAAGACTGCCGCGACCGAAAAAGGTGAGGGATCCAAGCGCTACTCCTTATGGAATTTCTGGATAAGCACATTGTTTTTAAAATTACTATTGATTCCTGACTACTTCAGTACAGATTTTGACGTTCATAGAAATTGGCTGGCAATCACCAATAAATTGCCCATCAGCGAATGGTATTATGAGCACACTAGTCAATGGACATTGGATTATCCGCCATTTTTTGCTTATTTTGAATGGTTTTTATCGCAATTTGTTCCTAAATCTGTACGTGATGACGGTTGTTTGGATATAGTGGAGATCGGAAAGTTTGGTTTACCAACAATCGTCTTCCAACGACTCACTGTCATCTTCAGCGAAATTCTTCTATTTGTCATCCTTCAAATATACATTAATACTACAAAGCTAAGTGAAAGATCTCAAAGTTTTGTGGTTGCTTCTAGCATTGTACTATCACCCGGGTTTTTAATAATAGATCACATTCACTTCCAATATAATGGTTTCCTTTTTGCGATTCTAATAGGCTCCATTGTCGCCGCCAAGAATAAGAGATACATCTTGTGCGCTGTTCTGTATACTACAGCCATATGTTTCAAGCATATATTTTTATATTTGGCGCCATGTTATTTCGTGTTTTTATTGAGAGCATACGTTCTCAATGTCAACAATTTCAAGTTTAAAAGTTACAAAGATTTTTTGTTCCTGATAAGATGGGCAAATCTTTTGAAGTTGGCTACCGTTGTTGTTGGAATTTTCACTATTTGTTTCCTTCCATTTGCTCATCAAATGCCGCAAGTGTTGAGCAGGTTATTCCCATTCTCAAGAGGACTGACGCATGCATATTGGGCACCAAATTTCTGGGCGTTGTATTCTTTTATGGATAAAATACTCACTACGGTAATGTTGAAATTACCGTACGTCCACACTTTTGCTACAAAGTTTATTAAACCTCCTCTGATCCCTCAGAATATCAAGGAAATTAATGAAAGGCTCGCGGCAAACAACAATGGAAGTAAAGGTCTAGTTCAAGACGTATTTTTTGTTATTCTCCCTCAAATTCCTCCAAAATTAACGTTTATTTTGACGATATTTTATCAGGTCTTAGCAGTACTTCCACTTTTGTTTGATCCATCGTTCAAAAGATTTGTTGGCTCGTTGACTCTCTGTGGGTTGGCATCGTTTTTGTTCGGGTGGCATGTGCATGAGAAAGCTATAATGCTAGTCATCATTCCGTTCACATTTCTTGTTGGATTTGATCGTCGTCTTTTGGTACCGTTTATGTTAGTTGCCTCAGCTGGTTATGTTTCCTTGTATCCTCTTCTGTACAAAGGCCAAGATTTTTTCATTAAAACATTATACACTTATGTTTGGTGTATAATTTATTTTGCCGCTTTTAGAAAAACTACGAAGATTTCTTCAAGTGTAGAAAGAAGAATCTTTTTCTTGGATAGGTTGGCATTAACGTACATCTTTTCATTGTTACCAATCGTCACCGTATTACAAATATTGGATGAAGTCAAGTGGAGATATTCATTTTTGCAAAAATTTGAATTCTTAGGATTAATGATATATAGTGTCTATTGTTCATTAGGTATAATCAGCTCGTGGTTTGCCTTATCGTGGTTATATAATTTTGACGAATTACTATGGCAGTGATACAATATCGCTTCCCTAGGACGTTAAAAAAAAAGTGATATAAAATTATTTATATATGAATCGATTTTAGAAATATTTATTGTACATTTTCACCTACTAACTAATTGAATAACGATTAGATTCCGATTTATGCAGTCCCTCACGCCAGTTCCTCATTATTTTTCGTTTACGTATTGTGCGTTTTACACTTGAATTAAAATAACATTACATTAAACTGAACGAAGGTCAACTCCATTCACATGCATCAGTTGAAAGGTATATAAGTACTACTTCAATATATTATCTATCAGCTCTGGGAAAATGCTTTAAGAAGGAAAAAAGGTAAGTAAACTATTTTTTAACGCTTCATGATTATTGAATGTTCCTTTTGGCTCATATCGTTTTCATGAATCTATGACTATTTTCACTGATCATCGATTAATCTTTTCAAGGCAGTTCTAGCATCATCCTGTTTGTTGCTGTACGGGTTTTGTTTTAGTGAATCGTCAAAGCTAGAGGGAGCTTTCCCGGTTCCAACAGGGAACCCGTGTAAATTAGGAGTTGCACTGTTCGAAATGGAAGTACCTGGTATGTACTTGGTTCCCAATGAGCCATTCATGGTTTGCTGGATTAATGGAGTGCATTCAATCAAAGTGGGTAATTGAAATTCTTGATTTCTAGGAGTTGAAGGTCCATGGGCAGCGGTAAATAAATTCGCCGGCGGCTGTAAGTTTTCGCTTTTGGTGTTACCTAGCATATTTGCTACCCCTGTTGTGGTTTTTTCTTTGTTGAAGTAAATAGATGACACCCGAGACATAGGTTGATGGGGTGGGGAAGCGATATTGATTTGTGGCGGGGAAGAGTTCATGTTTATGTGAGGTGGGGGTATTTGAAATTGACGCTGTTGTTGTTGCCTTTGAGTAGGAGAATTGGATTGCGATTGCACTTGCACTTGCGCCTCCAATTGAGCTTGTAATTGTCTATGGACGTTGCCGCTATCCGATGCGGTGGCTACAGTGGTGCCATTTACCATGACATTAGAGCTTCTTGGTGGGCTGAATAATCCAGGTGAACCAAAGTTTATCCATGAAGGAGGTGTATTAAAACATTTTTGACGTCTGGGCGTATTAGATACATTGAACAGCATTTCTGGCCAATTCCCATCTGCGTCGTCAGTAAGCAATAACGGGTCACCACTTGAAAACTTAAACACGAATTCCTGCTGTTGTTCGTTAGATGCAGTAGTCGACTTGGGCAACATTTTGTTTCGAGGTGATAAGAAAACTCCTGGGCTATTAGTCAAGGTAAGTAAAGTATTAGCATCCGCGATATTGCTAATGGAATTACCGTTCTGATTGTTATTATTGCTGGCACCCACAGCATTTGTAGATTTGGATATAGTATCACTTAATGATACGGAATTTAGTGCAACATGGGGAGTAAATCCCGTCCTGAATTGTAGAGAACTCTTTGGAGTGGATGGGGGCTTAAGTTGCGCGCTTGAAGGGGGTGATTGTGGTGGTTGCGAAAGCAATATATTATTGTTTCTAGCACTGCCTATTGGAGAAGCTGAAGTTTCTATGATAGTCGGCAATTCTGTGTCGATGATGTCAGATCTGCTTGGTTTCGCTGGAGGTGCTTCGGGGAGCGTATCAGTATCACAGTATTTCTCATTCTTCATCTGTTTTAAGAGAGAAAGAATACGTTTCTTCTCAAACTTGGGTGCATTTTTCTTGCTTCCTTTGTGAATTTTTTCATTTTGCATGATCTTTTTATTATTATTGTTCATTAAATGAGACGATTTTGACGATGGAGAGAAAGGCAAAGATCCTGCAATAACGGCCTTCCCACTTTCGGTAATGGTTAAAGAAAGTTTGAATTGGTCCTGTGAAGGAAACATGTAGTCATTTTTCTTTTGGAAAGCTGGAGAAGACGTCATGATAGGCGGCGAACTCTGAAGAAAGGTTTTCCTTGTTTCAGAAAATACCGTGTTATTATAGCTGTCATTCGAAGACGGGGTAGAGATCGGCGTAGAGCCATTAGTGCTCGATTTCTTGGTGGGAGTAGAAAGAAGAACGCCCCTGTATCTGCCCTTTCTCGTAGTTGCCGCCAAATTATGATGATGATCGATGCTGAGTCTTCTTTTATTCGGGGATGGACTAGATTGCCCCACTTTCATCAAAGGTTTGGCAAAACTGTGAGGCCCCTGCTTCTGAACCTGCATTGAAGAATGCGCCATGGGGCTTTGTAGGGGATTGGGATAATCTTTGGTGATGGGAGGCCTGCCTCTTTTTTTGATCATGCTTTTATCCATAGTGAATATTTTTCACGAAGTATTCTTGAGATATTTTTATTCCCCTTTTCAACTACACAACCCAGGTTGGTGAATATATACTCAATCAAATCCCTTTAATCACCTTGGAATGTGCAACCAGCTCTTCTTCTCAAAATTTAAAAAAACTTCCGAGAATGAAAAATGAACTAACGAAAAATTTTCAAGACCGTCTTAAAGATCCCTTATCGGTGCTGCAAAGGGGAAGCAGTGATTAAGAGAATTATTAGTATTTGCTGGCTGTGCCTTGATTGTATTAATTGATGGAACAGCGAGAGAAATTTTAGAGGTATGAAACCAGACAATAGAACGAGACTAATATGGAAAAAAACCGATTTGAGGGATTTCCTATTAGGGAAAAATAAGTGTTTGCCTCTTTAAGGAAAAAATACTAGCGCGTTACGCGGCGACTTCAAAGATCGACCATAACGGCCTCGCTCGCATCCTCAACGATTGTGTCATATTATTAATGGAACGAAAGAGAAGGTGGATGGCCAAAGCCTTGGAACAGTGGTAGATTTACACTAAGTTTACTTTCTTAATAGATAATAGGAATATATATGTACATATATAAATAAAAAATAAATAAAATAAATATTATAGAAGAACACCAAGACGCCGGTGTTGGGCATCCAAACAAAATATTGTAAAGTTTCTTTCTTGCAATCTTCTACCTTTATTTTTATTTTTTATTGCTGTTAGGTTGTTAACATTTAAACATCTTTTTTTTTTTTTTTTTTTTTTTTTTTTTTTTTTTTGCTGTTAGGTTTTTAACATTTAAACATCTTTTTTTTTTTTTTTTTTTTTTTTTATATTATTATTCGTGATATTTCGCTTGCAGCAGTATCTCAGTACATGAAGGAGACACTATTGAAGTGAGACGTTGTTTACAAGCAGTGAAAAAATAAATAGGGTGGCCGAAAAAAAAAAGAAACGAAACCAGAGAAATAAAAAGGAAAAGTAGGTAAATTTTTGTTACCTTTCACTCTCTTTCTGAAAACAATTCAGTATGCTCTACTAATATTCTTTTTTTTCATTTCTTTTATTATGTTTTTTGTTTATTGTTTTTTTTTTTCCGTAATTTAAATAATAGTGGTTTTCATTTTTTTGTCAACTACTTTCTTGGTTTTGGTGGATTGAAAACGAATTTTCTGGTTTTGATACCGGCCCATTTGAACTTCTTCACCCAGATAGATAGCAAATACAAAGATGATAAGATTATCACCGTTTTCAAACCCAATCTCTTTCTTTCGTCATGTTCGGGTTCGGCACACCAGTTTAAAAAGGTGGTAACGTCCTTTGCCATTTGAGATGTCGTTGCGGGGGTACCATCTTCGTACTCAACCATGTCATCAAACAAGACTCTTGCCATTGCAATGGAACCACCTGGGAAGTAAGGGTTATAATTAGAACCTGGTGGTAAAGCCACACCAGCAGGAGGTTCATCAGGATAACCGGTCAACAAAGAGAAAATGTAGTCACAACCACCGTGTCTAGCTTTCACGATCAAAGATAGATCAGGTGGCAAGGCACCTTGATTAGCAGCTCTTGCAGCCTGTTCGTTTGGGTATGGGCCAGGGATGTAATCGGACAACTTACCTGGTCTCTTTTTAGGGTTACCTTGCTCATCAGGTTCGTCATCGTATTCAAATTCTTCGGCCATATTACGAACCTCTTCGTTGGTATGAGAAACACCAACCAAAGTTCTCCAAGCAACTCTGTCAAGAGAATGGCAGGCGGCACAAACTTCACGGTAAACCTGGTAACCTCTTCTAATGGATGCATGATCAAATGTTTCAAAAGGCCCATTGTGGGACCAAGCATATGCTGGGGCGTGCAATCCGTGTTCAGCTGCGGTCATAGCTTCGGCAGTTAAGGAGTCTGCATAGAGTAAAGTCGATGCGGTGATACCGGCGGCAGCAACACCCGCTGTAACGAGCTTTTGAGTAAGCTTGCCAGATTTACTAGCAGCACCTGTTGCGGTAGAGTAGAAACTTTTCGAGAGGGTCCTTTGAGCCCAACGTTTAGATAGATTTGAAAACATTGTCAAATTAGTTATAACTTCCGCTTCTGAGAAAAAATAGTAGATGATATAGTGTAATGAAAATGCAAATTGTAAAATATTATTTTTCAGAACTAGTTCAAACTAATCAATTGAAGATATCACAAATGTGGGGAAATTCAATGAATGCTTTTTATCAAACTGGGGGAGTACTGGAAAAAATATTTAAGAAAAATAGTGTTACACTAATATAGAATATGGATTCTTTTTCTTTTTCTTTCTTGTCCTTAATATTTGAAGATAAAGTACAAAAATGTATAAAATGTTGCTTAACAAAGAAAGATTGTGAAACCGATGATTAATAAGAAAACGAATGGCCTCTACTAAAAGCTTAGATAGTCTATGGATCCAGTTGGACGTCTAACCTCGTTATTATTCAAATTGTTTATATACTAGAAAGAGCCCCCTTAGTATCTACGCAGGGGAAAAGCGCTCGACCCTCTCCACCAACCAAATCCTCGCATTTTTTGGCCGCCGGAAATACCGGCCGCCCATTACCAAGAAATCCGAGAAAAAAAAAATCTTCAGTCACGTGGCGCTCCGTCTTATTTCCGTCCTTATACAAACATTTGGGATTGGCTCACAGAACATCACAACAGCATCTGTGAAAGTCTTAATAGAACTGAAATGTATGATGCGCTAGCACATCCGCTTTACAAGGAAGTTTTTTTCGTCTACAGCAATGGAACATCTCGCCAACGAAAACTCGGATTCGGATATCAGGTACAGTTTCCTTAGCACTTTGGATCATTTACCATGTGAACTAATAAGATCTCTTCGACTGATGCAAACAATCGACTTATTCAAGAATGAAGAGGATGAGCCTGGTATGGAAAGGGCCTGTAGGGATCTGTTGCTGGTAGCGACTTATATTAATGATCTGGTCGATGATCAGATTCATTTCTTAAAGCAGCATAAGAAGGAACTAGAGATACAAAAGTCAGTGACAAAAAATTTCAACTCTTCGCTGGAGAATATCAAGTCGAAGTTGACGTTAGAAGAACCAGGAGCATATAAGGAGCCAAAACTGCTTTTAAAGATTAACTTGAAAAAGGCTAAATCGAGGGAAAGAAAAGAGAGCATAACTAGCCCCACAATTGGGATTAACCAGGGTGATGTAACAGAGGGTAATAATAATCAAGAGGAGGTTTATTGTTTCTGTAGGAATGTATCTTATGGGCCAATGGTGGCTTGTGATAATCCGGCTTGTCCCTTCGAGTGGTTCCATTATGGTTGCGTAGGCCTGAAACAAGCTCCCAAGGGCAAATGGTATTGTAGCAAAGATTGTAAGGAAATAGCAAACCAGAGGTCCAAGTCAAAACGGCAAAAAAGAAGAAAGTAAGCAATATAATGGACGGGTTTACATGTTTAAATATATGTACATGTATGTAGTCTTATACTTTCAAAACATAATCGCATGCGGGTCATCAAAATAAACCTCCATTTTGGACTTGGGAAAAAGAAAATTTGATTTAAACTATTGTATGTAGCTAACAATACATAAAACTATTTAAATAAAATAGGAATAAGAATGCTCAATTAAAAAATGATTTATTTTCTAACAAAACTTCTTACAAGTCCTTCTTCAAAGTACCCATGAAAGCATGCTTTTCAGCTGGGGTTTGGAATCTACCCTTACCGAACTTAGAAGCAGTGTCAATCCACTTCAAGCTGACTTCTTCCAAAGCCTTTCTAGAAGTGTTGGTGTACAAAGACTTTCTCAAAGTAACAATTCTCTTTCTGTTACCTGGGATACAACCTTTAACCATGATAAAGTCGTTCTTAATTTCACCGTAGTGGACGAAACCACCCATTGGGGTAATAGTCTTCTTGGTTCTGTCGAAGCTGGTAGCACCGTTAGCTTCATCATCACCCTTACCGACTCTGTAAATCTTGTGGTTAATGGAGGTTCTGGAATGGTAACCTCTTTGACCAGCTCTGGCAACACTCCACATAACGTGGGCTGGATGCCAAGCACCAATACAAGCAACCTTTCTTAGACCTCTGTGAGTCTTTCTTGGCAATTTCTTAGTACCCCATCTGTGGGTAACACCTTCGAAACCGTGACCCTTGGTGACAGCAATAGCGTCAATCATTTCGTTTTGTTCAAAAACGCTGTCGACAGCAACAGTCTTTTCGAAATGTTCACGAGCCCAGTCAACCTTTTCAGAGATGGAACCACCGTTCAATTGGATTTCAGCCAAGTGAGCCTTCTTTTGAGCCAATGGAGTCTTTCTGATTTGAGTGTGGACCAAAACTCTGACGACGGAAGCGTACTTCTTGATTCTAGCCAATTCTCTTTCAATACCAGCACCATCTTGAGCGTACTTGGCAGAGTATTTGGTGAAAGCCTTCTTCTTAGACTTGTACCAGTTCTTGTAGAATCTTCTCTTGACTTCGTCAGACAAATGTTCAGCCCAGACGGTGGTCAAAGATCTCAAACCTCTTGGGGTTTCGACGTAACCGACAACACCAACAACGACAACTGGTGGAGTGTCAACAACGGTGACAGCTTCGACAACTTCACGCTTGTGGAACTTAGAACCTGGTCTGTCCAAATCTCTGACAATGGTGGTCATACCAGCCTTGTAACCCAAGAAGGAAGTTAGAGCAACTGGCTTGGATCTGTCATCCTTTGGAAAAGCCTTAACTCTAGCTCTGATGGAGGCAGCTCTCTTTCTTGGCAAGAAACCTAAATGACCGTGACGTGGCGCTTCGTACTTTCTGTGAGACATGATTGATTGTTGTAGTAACTGTGTTGTTCTAGAGATGACAAAACCGAAATGAAATAATGAGTAAAGAAAGATGAGGATTGACAAAGACAACTAAATAAATCGTATTTTATATATCCAGGAAGCACGAAAGAGACAAATGAAAAATTTTTTTCATGGACGATGATCACTGAAAAAAAAAAAAAAAAAAAAAAATGGAAAACAGTTGTGCGTCGCTTCTTGAAAAACGTACAAAACGATTACTATATTACTGTCCGGCCGGTTAACCTAAAAAAGAATATTGCCATTCATTCCAGTGTGCGTGAGTAGAGTTTAGTTTTTGCAACCAATGACTGCGAACAGGCAGCAAGTTTGCGAGTGCTTTCTTTCCCCCTATAAAGCTGTCTGAAATGCGTTAATCCCTCTACCTTTCCTCTTGCTGTTGCATTACCACTGAATTTAATAAATTGTTTGCATCATTTCTGTGTTGAGGACTTAACTTCCCGGCTTAGCAGCTGGTTTGTTCGCAATTATCGGGCAATTCTTGAACGTCTACTAAGGTTTGCACATTTCGTATACTTACTTTAGAATGATAACGTAAGTGGCTGATACGAGCGGCACTAACAGAATATACGATAAACTTCATTCACAAAAAAAAGCAGCAAGTGAAAAAGTGCTATTCTTGTTTGCTTTTGCCTACCTGTACGTAATGGCAGCAGACACGGCATCGATAAAATAGAAAAAGCCGGAAAAATACCAACATCCGTATCAAAGTATGTAGTGTCATTCACGTTTTCTGGGCGTTCTGGTGCATGCTCCCCGCATAAGATTACTTCTAGTTTTTCCGTCCTCCGGATTTTCTCTCGGGCTCCGATTTGCTGTCTCGGTCTAGTGTGCAGAGTTTAGAAAAGAGGGTAGAAGTTGTTTCTTTTTAAGGGGGATAGAGGCATAGTGAGAAAATTGTCGGAAAAATATATTGATTTTCAGAACCTCAGAAGTACCTGAAGCAAAAGCTATCCCGCAGGAAAGCCCTCATGTTATGCAGGCGATAGGTGGAAGAATAGATTTTTGTCACAGATGTGATATATTATAAGAGGGAACATTTTCATATTAGTACTCTTTTGGCCAATCTGAACAGGTCGAAAATCTCCAAGACTCTAACATATACTACCTTGTTAGTGAAAATGACTAGTTTAGATGACAGTGTGCTGACAAAAAAAAATATAGCACTATTAGACAACGCCACCAACTATATTCGCCCCGCCATAGATTATTTTCATTTCAAATTTAACTATGATAGCTTGGACGTGTCCACTACCTGGCGCTTGTTGCTGAAAATGCGCAAGCATAAATTATTGCGGTTACCCAGTTGCTCTTCTGAAAATGAGTTTGACTATAGCATATATATGGCTAGGTTGTATCATTGTATATGGAGGAGGTGGTCCATAAAGCACTTCAATTTAGATGAATACAAAATTGATCCACTAAGCATAAACTGGAATAAAGAAATAGACGTTACTGTTCTTTACGGACCTGATCTGGTTGGAATACATGAAAGAGCGCAACCTACTCCAACGGACTTTCCTATGGGGAATATAAAGGAACAAGGGAAGCAATTATTGGATGTAAGAAAGGAGGGAAGTGGTTCTTCATTGCTGAAAAAAGGCAGCGTATTTTACTCAAAGGGTAAATGGCTCTCTCAGCGTTCAATATCATTCGATGACACTGTTCGTAGGCGAGATATTGACAAACGTGGGAGATTTCGTGAATCATGTGTTCTAATAAATGATGTAGAACAATTTCAAAACTATTCCATTGTCTGGGACGAGAGTAGACATCGCTACCGTCGGCAGGCACTTCCAGACACGTACGATTACGAGCATCTCTATCCCAATGGCGACGAAACTCCTCGGAACACGCCTCACGACAGTATAATAATTCATCAAAACTTGCATAGCATTACGGAAGGCTCTTATATCTATATAAAGTGATTTTCTGGTCATATAATAATCTACATTCGTTGTTAAATAGAGTTTGCAATTTAATATTCACATTAAGGATATTCTCTAATATCAAGCTACAAAAAAGGAAAACCCCTGCTTTTTATAAATGGAAATCAGTGGAGGAAAAAGAATTGCCTTGCTAAGAGTATTGTTGTCCAATTATTCAAACTTCGTTTTGAAAAACTTATGATCCATAGCCTCCTTTGCTGTTAATCTTTCTTGATGGTCATACCTTAATAAATTGTCGATTAAATCAACCACTTCAGGAACAGCTAATTTGGTCTCAGAGGTTATAAAGTGTGTCCACGATTTTTTTGTAAAGTCTCTCATAATGTTGTCGTATTCAGATGGTAAGTGCAACCCGTACTTACCCAAATAGCCTAACAGTTCCTTGGTTCCTAGTACTGTGGCAATCTTTACCAGTTGATCTGGATTAGACGACCCTTTGAAAAAAGGTTCTTTTTTGAAGACAATAGCTGCTAGCATGCATCCTACTGACCATAAGTCTAGGGAGTAGTCATATTGGTTCAAGTTTACTAAAAGTTCTGGTCCCTTGTGGTAACGCGAAGCGACACGAACGTTGTAATCTACACCTGGATGGTAGAACTCCGCCAGGCCCCAATCGATCAGCCTTAGTTTACGTTCCGTAGGATCAATCATGACATTCTGAGGCTTTACGTCTCTGTGCATTATGCCCATGGAGTGACAGTAGTCTAACGCAATCAATAATTGCGTGAAATAATACTGGATGTCAGGAAGTTTGAATGTAGGATATAAAGTTCTGAAATCAACATTTTTGATTTCCTCAAAGATCAAAGCAGGTATTTTGGAGTCAGCGTCTTGTACTATATCATAAAGGCCAACAACATTGGGGCCGCCTGTTAGATTGGTCAGAATTTTCAACTCTCTATAAATTTTTTTCATTTTAACTGGTTTTAAAACTTTAATAACACACTTCTGGTTGTTTACAATACATCTACCGCTGAACACTTCGGAATATTTCCCTCTTCCAATTTTGTTGATAATTTCGTAATTGGAAATCTTTCCCCAATCGATGGTCACCCCTTGTTCGTAGTCCCAGTATTCTTGTGGTCTCTCCTCGCAGGCATTCTTGTACACCCTAGCTACAGAGTAGACTCTATTAGATTTCTGGTTCAATGTTGACGGAGGTAATGGCATTCTGTTTCTTCTATTCTTTTAGGTTTATTGTTCCTTCTATTTCCCTAAGACCTTACAACTCTATGATGTTCTTTTAATTACTTTTTATTTTTTAGCAATCATACAAACTCCAACAAATGTGTGTGCCCGTTGTTTCCCAATTCAGGTTAAAAAGGTTGACGATGCTTTATTCTTCTTTTTATAACTTCCACCCAGATAAGATCGTTGGAAATTTTTCGATCGTCTGTTTGCTTTGCCAGGTTCGGGCGAAAAGCGGGCTACGCAAGGAAATTTTTTTCTTTGAGGCCTGATAAAGGCCTGTTGGCAGGTAAGTAAGAAACGATAGACTGCCTTGAAAGGGGACAGCATTCACCAATTCGCCTGACTTTTGATGTCACGGAAATTATGCACACTAAATTTTACTCTTAGCGGAAAGCAGGGAAGTTTGGTCATTAGGGATATCCAACTTTGGAGCAATCGACCTACAGCAAGTAAATCAACTTCAGAGTTGAGGGGACAATTCATTCAGTATGTAGATCTCGCAAAACTGCCTTTGTGGGTCCGCTCCACAAATATGAATACATATAGATGTTATAGTACCAGTGCAACCGCACAGGCTTACTTCAAATCAAAACTAAGGAACGCGAATCGTGGCATTGTCATTGAATTGTCTGACAAGGTTGATCAGCGATCGCAGGAGCCAGCATACTTGATTATATTTCGAGAGAATACAGAGTTAAACTGCTTTCAAGTGGATCTAACAATGAAGCATGAGTTTGATGGCCAGGTCACCAAATTGAAGCAAGAGATTGGAAAGACAAGGGCCTCCGTATCAAAGGAAGGTAGTATTGATATAATAATACAACAATCTCAACAAAGGAAGATCGGAACGAAAACGAAAGTGTATCGCAACGTGCATATTAATGACAAACGGCTTCAATTCAATGAAACTTTGTCCAAGCTAATTTTGGGTGGCCTCCGACTTCGAGGTATTTCTAATTCTATTACAGACTATCAAAAGTTATACAAGATAACGTTTGATGCAGCTGAATTTACGCACAGGGATGAATTAAAACGCATTTCGATGGGATCTGGTGAAGAGGTTTCGTTTGAATCATTGCAGGAAACTGTGGAAACTCTTCTGAAGCTCTTTACCAAATCATGATCAACGGGGATTTTCAGTATATAATATCAAAATGAAAAACAAAGATAATAAAGAAAGGGTGGCAACTCTTTACTGCAATAATCGGTAGAAAACTTCGTGTGATCAACCATATATATTATACAGCGCTTCAGATGACTTCGGATAAACACCTTTTTGTGCTGATTCACGGGCTATGGGGTAACTATACTCATATGGAATCTATGAGGACAATTTTATCCACTACATTAAAAAAGGAAGATGTTAACGATGATATGATATATTTTTTACCAAAGCAGAATGCCATGTTTAAGACGTTTGATGGTATCGAAATCATTGGGTACAGGACATTGATTGAAGTTTGTGAATTTATCCGAGATTATAAAGACGGGAAAATCGCCAAACTAAGCGTAATGGGATATTCGCAAGGCGGATTAGTGGCCCGATTTATGATCGGTAAGATGTTGACCGAATTTAAAGAACTGTTCGAGGATATTGAACCACAATTATTCATTACAATGGCAACGCCTCATTTGGGGGTAGAGTTTTACAATCCTACGGGCATAGCATATAAAAGTGCGTTATATAGTGCGCTGAGGACCTTGGGATCTACTATTTTAGGTAAAAGTGGGAGAGAAATGTTTATCGCAAATTCTAGTAACAATATATTGGTGAAATTGAGCCAGGGTGAGTACCTTGAAGCACTCTCGCTATTTAAATGGAGGATAGCGTTTGCGAATGTCAAAAATGACCGTACGGTAGCCTTCTATACGGCGTTTATTACGGATTGCGACCCATTTATAGATTTTGACAACAAATTGAAATATACATTCGAAGAAAAGATTCCGGGATCTGGCTATAAAGGAATATTGCCTAAGATTGTCGACCTAAACGCTTTAAACGTTAACAGCCATGCTCCTACTAAACCGACCAAGACTTATAAAAAGTGGGGACGCACTATTCTTATTATACTAATTGCAACATTCTTAATTCTCCCAATAGCCCTGGTTATGAATGGCCTGGGAACCGCTTATAGTTATATTGTTACTTGCAAGTACCGCAAAATGCTCTCTAATGGCATTCTTCACAATGAGGTCAGAGGAAAATTAGGATTGACGGAGCAACTGAAAGGCTATGTTACAGATGCATACGGGTCCATCATAAATTCGGCTTTAGATATGGATGCGAACTATGAAGCAAGTAATAGTAATCTTGTAAACGAAGAAGAGCTTCCTTGGAAGGAATTTATCCAAAAATACACAACTATAAATGATGGTGTTTGGAAATCTAAATTTAAAAAACTGCCTTTTGATGAAAACCGAAAGGTTATTTTGAGAAATCTAAACAAATTGAAATGGATTAGAGTACCAATATACATAAAGGCTGTAAATGCGCATGGCGTGATTGTGGCACGTAGAGGAATGGACGAGAATACAGCAGCTACTGGGATTGCTTGTATCGAATTCACGGCCCAATTACTAGCATACTTGATGCACAAGAGTAATTGAGCACTTGATTTACACGAAATAGTATATATTTTTGAATGAACACTCTCATGTGATTAAAATGTATCACTACCACTAATGTTTGAAGGGAATTGATAGACTCGTTTTATAGTGGGGAAAAAAAGAAAAGAAGAGGATGGTACCCGAATAGTTACTGACAAAAATAAAGAACTCCTCATAGGGGGCTCGAACCCCTGACATTTCGGTATCCTTGCTTAAGCAAATGCGCTTAAAAGCCGAACGCTCTACCAACTGAGCTAACAAGGATGAGTTCTTCGGAGCGTCCTAAATAAAGATTTCTATAAATAGTGGGTATTTAACTTAGGTTATTTAAAGTAATTAACTACCAAAAAGGATACATTGCTAAAGTATTTGATAAATGTTGAGGTATAATTTTTATAAAGGAAATAATTTTGGATAGAGTATGTTGGAATAGGAATCAAGTATTATTTATCGACTAGCATTCATATTATTAATATAGTATCATATGCGGCGTAAAAAGATAACCCTAAAGATGAGAAACAGTCATCAGATTTAATGGGAGCTGGATTGCAAGGATATATAATGTAATAATATAATGACTATTATCATAAAGAACAGAAGAAGAATATCAATATTATTAGAAAGAGATATGGATACTCTTTTGGCGGATTTCAATTCTCGAGGGGAACTTTCATATATTTTGTGTATCTAATATTATAGCCTTTAGCAACGGTAGAAGTCCAATAATAATCATTCATTACCTCGTGGTAGAGCCTATGCTTTGGTTACTTCTAGGGAAGCGTACACAAACCAAATTCGTCACACGTTTCCAATTTGCAAACCTCATATGATAAGGTTTCCAGCAACGCCAACTTTCAACGGATAATACACCTGTTTTATCTGCTGCTCCAGAGAATCATCATCATCGTATCTGCTCAATTACTGTCGTCACAGAATGGACCGTACTTATAGCGATATAATCACTCCGAATCAAGCCAAGCCATCTAGTTGGTCATTTTTAGGACGCCCGACTATAATGTCGTCGATGTATTTTCAATCAGATACTCAACCAACAATTTTATAGTATATATCACCATTGAGAAGCCCTTCACGTAGTTGAAACAGTATACTAACCCAACAATCTCGTATGTTTTTTGATACACCAATCACGTCTCGCAATTTTTCACCGCCACACATTCTGTGGGGGAAGAATACTTCTACTTGGACTAAATTCTACATCAAGTTTTGAAAAATTCCAACCCACAGGCAACATTCATTCTAATGAACAGGGTGAATTCTGCGACCACTATCGTACGAAGAGCATTCATATTTGTACAAAACATTTCAAACGTTTGTTCCGTTTCATTTGTTGCCAATTTGGTTCAAGAAAACTTTAGAAATCAATTGCAGCAATTTTCAAACTGTTCTCTATAAAGTATGAAGAATATTGAACCTTGAATATAATGGAAGAATATCTGCAGATTTATTTGAAGCAGTGAACACTCTGACCTACAGATTAAAGGAAGACGATATAAAGGTAATGACAGACTAACTTGGCAGTTTATCTAAAAAACTTTTCGGAGAATTCAGTTGCTTACGCCAGCAATGCTGTGGTAGAAGAAATATTACTTGGTATTCAAGCCATCTACGAGGAAGGAAAATTTATAAAAAACACGAGTACAATAACACGAAGGGAATAAATAAAAATGTCATATGTTCATAACAAGTGCACAGATCGCCCTGCTGAGTATGTTACGGATAACAAGATAGAATATCCTTTGGAGCTCGACAATTCTACATAGTATTATATTTTTCTCTTCTTCTTTTCTTTGTTCATTTCCATTGTCATATTTACGTATTTGCTGATGATTGTTGGCATTCCATAATATAGATGACATTATGATAATAATTTCGTCTAACAATCTGTGTCATCTTATCAAACCATACATAGCAATATACTACTGATTTAAAACCAGCCAATACAAGATATTTGATCTCTATTTCAAACAAAGGATTTCAAATGTTCTTCAATATGGTCTTCTTTTTTCATTTATTTTTTTTGAGTAATATTTTGTTGAAAAATTAAAAGTTTTGAGACATGCGACTTGTATTTCTCAGAAGTGAATAAAAATAAATATATGAGATTTAAGATAGAAAAAACAAATCATCTTTAAAAACTTTCTTTCCTAGTATAGCCACTTTTTATAGTTACAATTGTAAAGAACTGCCTATAAACAATAAGTCTGTCTGCCATATCTACGTTATTATTTAATTTCACTAAATAACCGCCCAGAAAATCGTACAGTGTGATTTTCTTTGGTCATCTAATATTTCCCAATGAGGTAAAAGGTAAATAAGCTTGAGAATCTTTAAGAGGAAACAAATACAAAAATATTATTAAAGTCGAATACCTGGTTTTTTCACAGAACAATAGCAAACATACGAACAAACGGCTATTACCGAGAATAATTATTTTAAGGACTAATTAGAGCATTTTAATAGGCTATTTTTAATCATCAGATATAGCATTCTGGCATTAGAATTCAAAGGTTTCATTTTGGATTCACTACTTTTGATGTTGAAATGGAGACAGCAACTTCTTCCCCTTTGCCCATTAAATCGAGGAGAAACAGCGAAAATTCTGGGTCTACTACAGTTATACCGCATATGAACCCTTCTTTAGCAACACCGTTGACTGTGTCGACCATGGTAAATCAATCAAATTCTAAAGAATTTATGAAGTTGACCCCAGTTCGTATTAGAGATTTTGGTTCTCCTTTGAAAAACGTGTCCACTAATTACCATTTTTTAGACTCAGAAAATGGTAAAGGTAACACAATGGATAATATGTATAGAGAAAATTTCATTCTTATTTCAAAGGATCTAGAGAAATTACTGGAGAATCTCAATGTCATATATCAAAATATTGGGTATTCTAATACGGAAATTATCACCAAGGAGAAAATCATATTCACCACTATATCTAATTCCATAAAACAATTTTTTGAGCAAGCTGACGAAGAATTGAAAAGACTGTCCGCAGAGAACGGAATTGAACAGGATATTTTAAATAACATTCTAGAGAGAATAAATGACCCAAGTGGCATAAAGACTATTCCTGACTTATACATTAGAAATGCTATTCTACTGCAAGAAAGTAAAACTGTGCCACAGTCACCGAAAAAGCCACTTTCCTTACTAAGCAAAAAAGCAGCATTAGATACAGCAAAAAAATTTGTCCTAGGAAGTTTTTTACCCAGGCTCCGCGACTATTTAAAATCCTTAATCACTCTAAAACACCTCATACAATCTGTAAAAGAAAACCTTCCTGGATTGACAGAAGCAGATAACGAGGCTATCGCCGAGTTTCCAGAATTAAGCACATTAACCGCATATTTGTCACAAATAGAAAATGGTAAAGGCGATATTGGTTTGTCCATGAAATTTATTATAGATAATAGAAAAGATATTTTAAAGGGATCGGCATTTAAAACTATTAACGAAGAATCTGTGAAACACATGAATGAAGTCATAAAAATTTACGAGGAAGAATACGAGAGGAGGTTTAAAAGCGTACTCACAAAAAAGGTTAGTATTTCATCAATATGTGAACAACTTGGAACTCCCCTAGCAACGTTAATCGGTGAAGATTTTGAACAAGACCTAAGATCATATGGAGAAGAGGAAAACTCCACATCAGAAATACCAAATTTCCACCCGGTAGACAGAGAAAGAATGTCTAAAATTGAAACTACATTGGAAAAACTGCAAGCTATCCATAAGGAAAGAGCAGACAAAAAGAGGCTCCTGATGGAACAATGCCAAAAACTTTGGACAAGGCTAAAAATTTCTCAAGAATACATAAAGACTTTTGTGCGTAACAATTCAAGCTTATCAACCGAGTCCTTAGGTAGAATCTCTAAAGAAGTAATGCGACTTGAAGCAATGAAAAAAAAACTAATAAAAAAACTTATATCAGATTCCTGGGACAAAATTCAGGAATTGTGGCGTACGTTACAGTATTCAGAAGAAAGTCGGTCTAAATTCATCATTGTATTTGAAGAACTAAGGAACAGTGCAACAACTTTACAGGAAGATGAGCTTCTTCTAGAAACTTGCGAAAATGAGCTAAAAAGACTAGAAGAAAAACTGACCCTTTATAAGCCAATTTTAAAATTAATATCAGATTTTGAATCTTTACAAGAAGATCAAGAATTTTTGGAAAGAAGTTCAAAAGACTCTTCACGGCTTTTGTCTAGAAATTCTCATAAGATATTACTAACTGAAGAAAAAATGAGGAAAAGGATAACAAGACACTTTCCTCGAGTCATCAATGATTTAAGAATTAAATTAGAAGAGGCCGATGGTCTATTTGATCAACCTTTTTTGTTCAAAGGTAAGCCACTTTCAGAAGCAATTGACATTCAGCAACAGGAAATCGAAGCAAAATATCCAAGATGTAGAGTTAGAATGCAGAGATCTAAAAAGGGAAAATGTGGTGCGAACAAAGAGAATAAAGTCATAAAAAACACTTTCAAGGCCACAGAAAGTTCCATCAGGGTACCGATTGGTTTGAATTTAAATGATGCCAATATTACTTATAAAACGCCTTCAAAGAAAACAATACAAGGCTTAACAAAGAATGATCTATCCCAAGAGAACTCGCTTGCTCGTCATATGCAAGGAACAACGAAGTTATCTAGTCCGAACAGAAGAGCAACAAGATTACTAGCACCCACAGTAATATCTAGGAATTCCAAAGGGAATATAGAGAGACCTACCTTAAACAGAAACAGATCATCCGATCTTTCATCATCGCCTAGGATAAATCATACGCATGGCGAACATGCAGTAAAACCACGCCAATTGTTTCCTATCCCGCTGAACAAAGTCGACACTAAGGGTAGTCATATCCCTCAATTAACTAAAGAAAAGGCTTTAGAACTTCTTAAAAGATCGACTGGCACCACGGGTAAGGAGAATGTACGAAGCCCGGAACGCAAAAGCTCATTAGAAGATTACGCACAAAAATTGAGCAGTCCTTATAAAGAACCTGAGCACAGCATATATAAACTTTCCATGTCGCCAGAAGGTAAATTTCAATTAAACATTCAACAAAAAGATATTGAAAGCGGATTTGATGATACCAGTATGATGGAAGATGAAAATGATAAGGATTTTATTACATGGAAAAATGAGCAAGTTTCGAAATTGAATGGATTCTCCTTTACAGATATTTGAATATCTTAAAAGCGCATTCATTTAACCCTCTGATCTCTTATTTATTTTTTTTGTGGTTTTTTTTTTTCACATCACTTTCTAGCCTTCGCTACATTGTCTCTTTCTTTCTTTCTTTCATTCTATCATTCTCCCTTTCCTTTATCCATTGCACCGTGACTCTGGATTAATATGGACATAATAAAATTTGTAATATTCAATATAATCATGTAAGCATTCCAAGTAAATACGCAGGTTGGCTAGTCTAAATCGAAAATGTATCATTACTACCATACTATATATCTACGTATTGTAATTGTGTAGGTATATACTAATCATTTACCAATGTTTAGGTTCCATGCCTTCTGGTGGTGAAGTTTTAACCGTTCCCTTAGATACGTCTTCCCAGTCTGTACTCAATGCAGTACCATTACTTTCTATAAAGGATTTCATCATAGCCCTTTTGGTATCTGGATCCGCTCCAGCGTAAAGCTTTTGAAAGAAACTATCAGCCGATCCCGCTTCTTCATCAGCTTCTTCATCAATGTCAAGTTTAGACCAATCTATTTTTTTTTTAGAGGACGATGGATAAGACAATCTCTCTTTTGATGCCGTTTCTGCTGATAATAAGCGGGTTGCAGAATCAGAATTTTTACCCTCATCTGATAACCTTGAGGATTCCGTTAAAATATCTTCTTCCAACTTCTTCCATTGCGTGCTATCAATTTTGCTCAAGGTAATTTCCAGCTTTTTTGGGAAAATTTTTAATGACACTGCTTTTGGATCCACCTCATGCGAAAGCTTAGCGTTGTATTGAAATTCAGATCCAGATTTCGGTACTTGGTACGATATCGATAAAGTTCTTCTATCGTTTGGAGAAATATATATGTTGACTTGTTCCTTAGACTCAGGAAGATTAACAGTAAATAATGATATAGTGACAGAGGTGGTGGATTGATACCAATCGATTTTAAATTTAGGGGATTCTTGAGGAGCGGTTTCAATTTTGAGAGGCGAAATGGGACTATGAGAAGAATTATTATCTCTTCTGTTTTCAATACTTTCCACTGGTTTAATTGTATACTTATTAGTTGAATCCTTCTGCTTTTTATTTTTTTTATTCAATTTTGTCTCCAGACGATCTTCCCAGAAAGGCAAAGTGTCATCAACGTAACCAAGATTCTTGGCTTTTTTAAAATAAGATTGGGCCAGTTCATAATCTTTGATATTGAAGAAATGAACAAAATAACGGAAGTTAACAAGACCAATCTTCGATCTATCGCCCCTACCCTCAGCTGTCATTAGAGCCTTGTCAAGAAGTTCCTTTGCGTTTTCCATAGTTGCATCGCTGTGCCAATCAGAAAATCCAAAGTATAGCTTTTCAAGACATGCTGCCTTAAAAATGAGAGCCGTTAAATTTGTGGGTGAGCCTTTGAGGATTTCATCATAAAGATGGAGGGCCTTCAGTGGTTCCTTCTCATCATACAAAGCTTTGTAGGCAGTTTTTAAATCTTTTTCAACAGGCATTTCTTTTTCGTTTCCTTAAAAAAACTACCTCTTTAACCTTAAAAGACTTCTGCCATTACTTTGTCATAGTGCTTTCGTTCAATTATTAGCGTTCAAAGATATATCGCATATGATCAACTCATCTTGAGACCTTACACCCTAAAGTGCTTATATTGGCTTCGTTTATAGTGATCAAAGTCATCAATATAGTGCTCGTCAGTGTAAGACTGAGAAGATCATTCTTAAAAGAATTAGCAGATGATGCATAAGCACTATGGCGGTATTATCTACTATCATTTCTCTTGTATCTGTGCTGAGCCTGGTTCTATTGAAGAAGAATTCAAAATTTGAATGTCTGAATAGAAAAACCCGGACATTCCATAATGCAAGATCAAAATTTTTCGATGAGCTTTGTTTTGCATTGGCAAATTTTTACCTGCTAAGAAGAAGTCTACATGGAGAAACAGCACCATTATCTCAAGTATGTTCTTAACATAGAGGTCGTTCAGTCAGCGCTAGATAAATCTCATCGGCGATCATAGTTCAGTATTTTTCTAAAGTTTCTTTAAAGGAGCATAATATGACCGAAAACCAAACCGCACATGTAAGGGCGTTGATATTGGATGCCACCCCATTAATTACGCAGTCATACACACATTACCAGAATTATGCACAGTCTTTTTATACTACTCCCACAGTTTTTCAAGAAATTAAGGATGCTCAAGCAAGGAAAAACCTTGAAATTTGGCAGAGCCTCGGAACTTTGAAATTAGTACATCCAAGTGAAAACTCGATAGCCAAAGTAAGTACGTTCGCCAAATTGACCGGTGACTACTCCGTACTGAGTGCCAATGATTTGCATATTCTTGCTTTGACATACGAGTTAGAAATTAAACTAAATAATGGCGATTGGAGACTGAGGAAAAAACCAGGTGATGCATTGGATGCGTCCAAGGCTGACGTTGGTACGGACGGCAAACAGAAGCTCACAGAAGATAATAAAAAGGAGGAGGACTCTGAAAGTGTTCCAAAAAAAAAGAACAAGAGAAGAGGTGGAAAAAAGCAAAAGGCAAAAAGAGAAGCAAGAGAAGCAAGAGAAGCTGAAAATGCAAACCTTGAGCTAGAGAGTAAAGCTGAGGAACATGTTGAGGAGGCTGGATCCAAAGAGCAGATATGTAATGATGAAAATATAAAGGAATCTTCCGATTTAAATGAAGTATTCGAGGATGCTGATGATGATGGCGATTGGATTACCCCCGAGAACTTAACAGAAGCAATTATTAAGGATAGTGGTGAAGATACCACTGGTTCATTGGGTGTAGAAGCGTCCGAAGAGGATCGCCATGTCGCATTGAATCGACCAGAGAATCAGGTGGCATTGGCGACTGGCGATTTTGCCGTCCAAAATGTAGCGTTGCAGATGAATCTAAATCTAATGAATTTCATGTCAGGTCTGAAAATCAAGCGAATCCGTAATTATATGCTAAGATGCCACGCCTGTTTCAAAATATTTCCTCTACCAAAAGACGGCAAGCCAAAGCACTTCTGTGCCTCATGCGGTGGACAGGGTACCTTATTAAGATGCGCAGTTTCCGTTGACTCACGCACGGGGAACGTTACACCGCACTTGAAGTCGAACTTCCAATGGAACAATAGAGGAAACAGATATTCTGTAGCCAGCCCCTTATCTAAGAACTCCCAAAAAAGGTACGGCAAAAAGGGACATGTACATTCTAAACCACAGGAAAATGTGATTCTCAGAGAAGATCAAAAGGAGTACGAAAAGGTGATAAAGCAAGAAGAATGGACAAGAAGACACAACGAGAAGATTCTAAACAATTGGATTGGTGGCGGTTCTGCGGATAACTATATTTCTCCATTTGCAATTACTGGGTTGAAGCAGCATAACGTCCGCATTGGTAAGGGAAGGTACGTCAACAGTTCCAAAAGGAGAAGTTAGTGTTTTTCATAAATATCTGTGTAGTGTGTACTAGTTGGCAGCTGCCCTTTTTCTTTTTCTTTTTCTTTTTTTTTTTTTTTTTTTTTTCACGTGGTTTTTCTATGACGTTTTCCAAAACAAGCGTGTCATGTGAGCTTTTTTGCCCTTTAACTTTCTGGTTGGAGAGTCCAAAAGACCGAAAAGGTAAGAAAACGTTTTATTGCTCAGTATGCCCTCCCCTTATGAGATGAATGGTGTTACAGCACTTTGAAGAGGGCTCGTTTTGAGGACTTTTTGACCAGGATTAATACTAGATTGCCAAAAAAAAGGATAGCCTTTTATAAGATTACTTTAGTTCAAAGAAGAGACCAGAAAGAGGAATACTGGCCATAATTATAGTGCAGAGACGCAATGACAAACAAATCTAGCCTGAAAAACAATAGGAAAGGGGTTGCTTCGAATACTCTCTCTGGAGCTGAGCAGGCCAATATAGGTTCATCGGCAATGCCTGACACAAATTCTACGGGACCATTTTCTTCCGTTTCTAGTCTGGACACTCCTGTAGTAAGGAAATCAACTAGTCCCACTGGTTCACAAACTAAGTCAATCATGAATGCTAGCGGAACTTCTGGGGCAGTTGTAAGTAATACACCAGAGCCAGGGTTAAAAAGGATACCAACTGTTACATTCAGCGATCCAAAGTTGGGTAGTCTCAGATCGGATGTGGAGCAAACTCCACCTAACCAGGTGGCCAGACAGTCCAGCGAAAAGAAAGCAACGTCTGTACACATCGCAGCGGAGGGTGCAAATCAAGGAAGAAACTTGAAAGACATAAATACAAAAGTACCAAAAGATGGCGAGGCTTCTGCTTCTTCTTTTTCGACTCCAACCTCTATTCTCTCCAATGCTGATATGGGGAATAACATATCCAGCCTGCTGGCTAAAAAGCTAAGTTTCACCGGTGGAACAGATTCTATTTTAAACTCTGACAATAGTTCCGATAGCCCCAGAAAGGAGCACCCACATTTCTACGTGGAAGATCCTTTGCATACCCCATCGGTTAGATCAAGGTCTAACAGTACTAGTCCTCGCCCCTCTGTGGTAGTGAATACGTTTAACCCCATCAACATTGAACGAGAGGGCTCCATATCAAAGACTGGAGAGCCCACATTGTTGGAGTCTGTCTTGGAAGAAGCAATGTCTCCCAATGCAGTCTCAAATCCCTTGAAGAGAGAAAATATTATGACCAATATGGATCCAAGGCTTCCCCAAGATGACGGCAAGCTACACGTTCTTTTTGGGGCAACAGGTTCTTTGTCTGTTTTCAAACTCAAGCACATGATCAGAAAATTAGAAGAAATTTACGGAAGGGACAAAATATGCATACAAGTTATACTAACTAACTCAGCAACCAAATTTTTTGCAATGAAGTATATGAGGAAAAATAAGAAACAACACAATAGTATCGATACTTCTTTCAACAGCACCAATTCTAATGCTGGCAATATAACTGGTAACAAGAAAAAAGTAGCCTCTCTTGAAAAATTTAGCATTCAGAAGACGTCTTCAAACTCAGCGGCTTCTCAGACAAATAATAAACAGGAGGAAGAAAAACAAATGGCCTCTACTACTGGATTTCCTTCGACACTTGGTGGTAGTCGTACGTACAGCAACTCTTCAAACGTTGTATCGCAACATCCTCAAATTGAACTGCCAGCACATATACAATTTTGGACAGACCAAGACGAGTGGGATGTATGGCGACAACGAACTGATCCTGTATTACACATAGAACTACGTCGTTGGGCAGATATATTAGTTGTCGCACCATTAACCGCAAACACGTTGGCCAAGATTGCCCTTGGTTTATGTGACAACCTTTTGACAAGTGTAATAAGGGCATGGAATCCAACGTTTCCCATATTCCTAGCGCCTTCAATGGGTAGCGGTACGTTCAATTCCATAATGACTAAAAAACATTTTCGAATTATTCAAGAAGAGATGCCTTGGGTAACTGTATTTAAACCGTCAGAAAAAGTCATGGGCATAAACGGTGACATCGGGTTAAGTGGGATGATGGATGCAAATGAGATTGTTGGCAAGATAGTCGTCAAACTAGGTGGTTATCCCGATGTTTCTGCGGGAAAGGAAGAAGAAGAGGATGAAGATAACGATGAGGAGGATGATAATAAGAAGAACGATACTGGTGGTAAAGATGAAGATAATGACGACGACGACGACGACGACGACGACGATGATGATGATGACGACGACGACGACGACGA
>ERZ794947.119-NODE-119-length-35855-cov-130.454385_pt1 | contig 35855 bp, 18 predicted proteins | sample MGYA00511908_ERZ794947 | MGnify/ENA primary metagenome ERZ794947 (study PRJEB30137, sample SAMN04331400) | food metagenome | isolation source: control ferment replicate 2c | study: EMG produced TPA metagenomics assembly of the Comparison of meta-barcoding and...
CATTCAAGTTGTCCAACCCATCTGGTGGTTGGGGTGTCCCAAGAAAGTTCAAGCACTTTATCCAAGGTGGTTCTTTCGGTAACCGTGAAGAATTCATCAACAAATTGGTTAAGTCCATGAACTAAACTGGTTGAAGTCACATTACATATAACTACTTATTTTATCTAAGTCCTATATAGTTCTGTTATTCACTAGTTTGTATATTGTACCTCTAATTTATCTTATAATTTCGTCAGTAATGACTTATAATTGGCTTTATTTTCTTCTCTTTTTTTTCACATGCGCAGAACCTATATAACGAAAAAAAAAAAATGAAAACTGAAGATAAGCGGCCTTGAGTTCTCTAAACTGCCGATATTTCAACGAAAGTTAGCCAACTTATTTATAAAAGCCTTGAATACCAACAATTGGAAAGAAGGTGTCTGTGCTTATCATATATAGCTTGCATAAAGAAAAATTATAATATCTTCGAACTTCCATAGAAAGAATATCTTTCAGTGTTAACTGGCTCATTTACTCAGAAATTAGTATTTTGAAGAACGATGAGTATTCGGAATGATAATGCTTCCGGTGGCTATATGCAGCCGGATCAATCTTCGAACGCTTCTATGCACAAAAGAGACTTAAGAGTTGAGGAGGAAATAAAGCCATTGGATGATATGGATAGCAAGGGTGCTGTAGCAGCAGATGGTGAAGTTCATCTAAGAAAGTCATTTTCGTTGTGGTCAATTCTTGGTGTTGGATTCGGTTTGACTAATTCCTGGTTCGGTATTTCTACATCGATGGTTGCAGGTATATCTTCTGGTGGACCCATGATGATTGTTTACGGTATAATTATTGTTGCCCTGATTTCTATTTGCATTGGTACCTCGTTGGGTGAATTATCTTCCGCATATCCGCACGCCGGTGGTCAGTTTTGGTGGTCTTTGAAGCTTGCCCCTCCTAAGTACAAAAGATTTGCGGCCTACATGTGCGGTTCATTTGCTTACGCAGGATCCGTGTTCACAAGTGCTTCAACTACGTTATCCGTTGCTACCGAAGTGGTTGGTATGTACGCTCTGACGCACCCTGAATTCATCCCAAAGAGATGGCATATATTCGTTTGCTTTGAATTGTTGCATTTGTTCTTGATGTTTTTCAACTGTTACGGTAAATCCTTACCTATCATTTCATCTTCCTCTCTATACATTTCCCTACTATCCTTTTTCACAATTACAATTACTGTATTGGCATGTTCTCATGGAAAGTTCAACGATGCAAAGTTTGTTTTTGCCACATTTAATAATGAAACAGGTTGGAAGAACGGCGGTATCGCCTTTATTGTCGGTTTGATTAACCCAGCTTGGTCATTTTCGTGCCTTGACTGTGCAACCCATATGGCGTTTGAAGTTGAAAAACCAGAAAGAGTTATTCCCATTGCTATCATGGGAACAGTCGCCATTGGGTTTGTCACTTCCTTTTGTTATGTTATCGCTATGTTCTTCTCTATACAAGATCTGGACGCTGTCTTGTCTTCTACAACAGGCGCCCCAATCTTGGACATTTATAATCAGGCATTGGGTAATAAATCAGGTGCGATTTTCCTGGGTTGCTTGATTCTATTTACCTCTTTTGGTTGCGTCATTGCTTGTCACACTTGGCAGGCAAGGTTATGTTGGTCATTTGCCAGGGACAATGGTCTTCCATTATCCCGTTTATGGTCGCAAGTTAACCCACACACTGGTGTACCTTTGAACGCTCATTTAATGTCATGCGCTTGGATAACCCTCATTGGCCTACTTTATTTGGCTTCCAGTACGGCTTTTCAGTCCTTAATTACAGGTTGTATTGCATTTTTATTGTTATCCTACATCATTCCGGTTATATGTTTACTTGCTAAAAAGCGTAACATAGCTCATGGTCCATTCTGGCTTGGAAAATTTGGATTTTTTTCAAACATTGTTCTTTTGGGTTGGACTGTCTTTTCTGTGGTCTTTTTTTCCTTTCCACCAGTTTTACCTGTGACAAAGGATAACATGAACTATGTTTGTGTAGTTATTGTTGGTTATACTGCGTATTCGATTCTTTACTGGAAATACAAGGGTAAGAAGGAATTCCACGCTTTAGAAGAATCTGAGAACGAACAGGCTGAATATAGTAATAACTTCGATACCATTGAAGATAGTCGAGAATTTTCCGTTGCGGCCTCTGACGTTGAACTCGAAAATGAACACGTACCGTGGGGAAAGAAGTGAATTTATAGTGTTGATCAGTCGACCGTTATTTATTTTAAGTATATTATTTGCATAGAAGTAATAAAAGTGAATTTTTTTTAATGGTTTGTTAAGCCATTTTAGACGAGGGACTAAGATATTTCAACCTAAATATCCCTCAGGCTTTGCGCTCTTGAAAGCGATGTGACTGTAATTCAAATTTCTTGAAGTATTTTTGCGGGAAAAAGATGAAAAATTTTTCACCTCATCGCATAAGAAGCAAATAAAAAAAAATATTAATAATAGATAGGCAACAATATAGCAGCTCAGAGATATAGCTTAACTTCATTTTACAGCCTTTTAACGAAAGCATAAGTATTAACAGTTTGATATATAGGGGATTAAAATGACAAAGGAAGAAATCGCAGACAAGAAGAGAAAGGTTGTAGATGAGGAGGTAATTGAAAAAAAGAAGAGTAAGAAACACAAAAAGGATAAGAAAGACAAGAAGGAAAAGAAGGATAAAAAGCATAAAAAGCATAAGAAGGAGAAGAAGGGTGAGAAGGAAGTGGAAGTACCAGAGAAAGAATCTGAAAAGAAACCTGAACCTACTTCTGCAGTGGCTAGTGAGTTTTATGTTCAGAGTGAAGCACTAACCAGTCTTCCACAATCTGATATTGACGAATATTTCAAGGAAAATGAAATTGCTGTTGAGGATCCTCTGGATCTAGCCCTACGTCCGCTATTATCATTTGATTATCTTTCTTTAGACTCTTCCATTCAAGCAGAAATTTCCAAATTTCCAAAACCAACGCCTATTCAAGCCGTAGCCTGGCCATATTTGTTATCTGGTAAAGATGTTGTTGGTGTTGCTGAGACCGGTTCTGGTAAAACATTTGCTTTCGGTGTTCCAGCTATCAGCCATTTAATGAACGATCAAAAGAAAAGGGGCATACAGGTTCTAGTCATTTCCCCAACTAGAGAACTTGCTTCCCAAATTTATGATAATCTGATTGTATTAACTGACAAGGTTGGTATGCAGTGTTGTTGTGTTTATGGTGGTGTTCCAAAGGATGAGCAAAGAATTCAGTTAAAAAAGTCACAAGTGGTGGTTGCTACACCTGGTAGATTATTAGACCTATTGCAGGAAGGATCTGTTGACTTATCTCAAGTTAATTACTTAGTATTAGACGAGGCAGACAGAATGTTGGAAAAAGGTTTTGAAGAAGACATCAAGAATATTATCAGAGAAACTGATGCGTCCAAAAGACAAACTCTAATGTTTACCGCTACCTGGCCAAAGGAAGTCCGTGAATTAGCTTCCACGTTCATGAACAACCCAATCAAAGTATCTATTGGTAACACGGACCAACTAACTGCTAACAAAAGAATTACACAGATTGTTGAAGTGGTGGACCCACGTGGAAAAGAAAGAAAGTTATTGGAACTATTGAAAAAGTACCACTCTGGTCCAAAAAAGAATGAAAAGGTCTTGATTTTTGCTCTTTATAAGAAGGAAGCTGCTCGTGTTGAAAGGAATTTGAAATATAACGGGTATAACGTCGCAGCTATCCATGGTGATTTGTCCCAGCAACAAAGAACGCAAGCATTGAATGAGTTCAAAAGCGGGAAGTCTAACTTGTTACTGGCCACCGACGTTGCAGCAAGAGGTTTAGATATACCAAATGTTAAGACAGTTATTAATTTAACTTTCCCATTGACTGTGGAGGATTATGTCCATAGAATCGGTAGAACTGGTAGAGCTGGCCAAACAGGCACAGCACACACTCTGTTCACTGAACAAGAAAAGCATTTGGCTGGTGGGCTGGTTAACGTTTTGAATGGTGCCAATCAACCTGTTCCTGAAGATTTGATAAAGTTCGGTACTCACACTAAGAAGAAGGAACATAGCGCTTATGGTTCATTCTTTAAGGACGTCGATTTGACTAAGAAACCAAAAAAAATTACTTTCGATTAGGGGTTTTTTCGTTTACTTCAATCTTGGATTTTCTTCTCTAATAATAGCCAATCGAGAGTCGGAGATTTATTAACAAAACACTGTATATTACTATTATAACTGCCCACTTTCATTTATCATTAATATTATTTAAATTGACTCTCACATAGTATACATATTTTCTAGAAAAAAAATACGATTCAGTATATCAGCAGTCATGGTCTTCATTCAATCTGCGCTCAAGAATTTTTTCTCTTGCCTGATTAAACTCTATGGGGAAATCGACACGCAAAGCAGCGTTTAAATAGTCGATGTTCTTTCTTGAAGTTTCTAAATCACGTTTTATTTTTTTTGAAGTAGCCTCACCATTTTCAAACTTCTCTTGCAGTTGAGTGAGCCTGCTCTTCATTTCATCAATATATTGTTTAAGCTCTAGGCTTTTCGAATTTATAACAGCGGAGGTTTTGGTCTGTAGAGAAAGTGCCTCTGAGAAATCAGCAGAATCAATAGATTGTTTTAGAGAATCAAAAATATATCTAGAAACGTCAAATATTGGACCAGGATCCTGGGCATCCGTGGGTAGCAAATTGCTTGACTGAGGGATATCGTTATCTAGGAACAAATCTTCGTCAACGTTAGATTCATTGTCCATTTCATTTTGCTCCACAACATCTGAAACGTTACTTCCATCACTATCGAAGCTACCACTTGAGTTGCTAGTGGTGCTGATCGAATCATGGAAAGAGCTGGACATTTCCTCTGTTATAGGAATCGCGTAGGATTGAGAATTAATACTGGGTGTTGAAGAATGAACAGCCGAAAAAGTCTCTTCATCATCATTTTCCTCCGATATTCCGGTCACCATTGTTCTTCACTAAGTGTTGGTAACCATTATTTTGCCTCTCTTATTATTTTACTATAATATAGCTGCGACTTTTCAGTGAAAAACGTTCTTTTTTAACTTTTTGAATGGCTGAATATAATCAGTAATACAAAGGAGATGAGAGGGAAATTGTCTTGGATATAAAAGAAATATTTGAATAAAGACATAATAATTATTTAGGTTATTTAGAATATGTCATCTTATGTAGTTTGGTTCAATACTAACTACTAAATAAAATGAAACTCATAGAGATAATGGTTCTATAGCATGCATATATGAAAAGGAGAAGAGGTAAAAATGAGAGAATATGCATGAACATATCCATCCTCTTAATCCTTGCTTGTTCTTTTTTATGTTTCCATCTAGTCACCTACTTCAGGTTCTTAGACTGCTCGTTTTACTGTTTACCAGTTTTTTCTTTCTCTTTCCATTCCTTATCTAGAGCTTTCTTCTCCTCATCTGTTGTGAAATACGTGTATTTGAGAAACCTATAGCCTTGAGCTAATTGCGCAGTTTCATTAATAAGGTGGCATCCAAACAGTAAGTAGTTTTTGGGTGATACTGCAAGAGCATACTTCATGAAAACACCTGAATAGGTAACTAAAGCAAAAGTCATTGGGCCAGAGATTAGTGTAGGGTCTTTTTTCAGATCATATATAGCAGCAATTGGGATACCGAAATTTGATACGGGACCCCAGAAGTGTGTTGTGAAAATATATTTCAAAGTTTCTTTATTGATGTATTTTTGAAGGAATGAGCGTGCTGCAGCACGTTGAACCGGTTGAGACATTCTTTTTGATCACAGTGCAATAAAATCTATACGTATATATGTAGATGTATTGACGTTTGCTGATTGGCAAGTGAGTGTTTAAATAGATTATCGGTGGAGAAAGGTGGAGACCGCAGGTTGTAGTGGCTATTCCTTCTTTGCCAGAAAGCACTTGTCATTTCGCCTCGGTTAAAGCGGGGGGCCGTCGCAAAAGAGAACTTTACAGGCCACGTCCAGAGCAAAAAACTCCACTTATTTGACTAGCCATGAAGCTATAATACCACCCAGCAATATAGAACTGGGTTATAAAATTATATTTAATTCGATAGTAGGCGGTCAAAAATCAAGATTACTATTAGTAGTAACCACATACTATTGGAGTGCTGAGGGGTAATAATTTTCTTGTTTTTCGAGAAGCAAGTAAGCGTCTTCTTTATCTTCGTCCTGCCCTTTATTCTTTTTACTCTAATAATTTCAAGTTCTATTTCTCCTTCCTCATCATCCCCTTCTTCTTTTTCTTCTTCTTCTTCTTCTTCTTCTTCTGTGGTGTCTGTGTCAGTGCAAACTTCGATTTCTTCTTCGAAAGAACTCGTTTCATGTATTTTTCTATCAAAGTTACTGCAGATCTTCTGGTCTTGCTTGCTGCCTCTTTTTCTCAACGAAAGGATAGAAAACCTACCACCTCGAGTCAATATGGTGTTCGTTTCATGACACTCATCTGCAACTTCCGTTTGCGTACTCGCTTCCGACAATCCGTACCAACTTGAATCGCTATCTTCTGTGGATGTTGCAGAATGAATAGGGAAAGATGACACTGTGTTATTCTTTCCAAATGTTACATTTGTAATAGTGCACTTTACGATTTCCCTTGCTTCATCGAAATACTCAAGTTCAATTCGGAAAATTAACTTGGCGGCTAAATGATGGTTGTCGCGAAAAGGATGATTATCAATTGCAATCAAACCAAAAGCATCACCATTTTTCAAATCAATTTCATCATTTGGCCCATCAGACACTAAGTTTACTGTACCAGTCTTGTTATTCAAATCCCGAATGCAGATGCGGAGTTGTTCTATAGAGGGAACTCCTTCAATTTTGGGTATTGGTGTCTTTATACATAGGACAGCATGCTGTCTGCTTAGTTCTGGCTCATCAAAATATAGATTGTACGGCTTACATAGACTATTTTGATCAAATGAACTCGAACGGCCAATGGTTTTACACAAACCTTGTGTTGTTTCCGTATCTTCTATAGCGAAAACAAAAGTTCTTATATCACCCATGATTTCCCCAGTTCCTTCCCTCAGTTTCAACTTTATGCAACCGCCTAGTGATTATTTTTTTTTCAAGTAATTTGTAAAACTCAATACTATGAGCCACTTTGATTGCTTTAGTATTCTGTGAAGATATCCCAAAAATGTTAATTTCCGCTGTAGTGCATTATTCGGGGCTTCTTGAGCCGTTTTGTTTGGACAAATTTAGGAGAAGGAATCTGTAAAAAAAAATAAATCATTGGTATTATCAGGTTATATATCACAAATAGGCCAGTTGAACGCCATGAAGGAGTAAAATATACATTTACAAAATTAAAAAGTGGTAGAGTTAAAAATAAGCGCTAACGTGGTGACACCCACAAAAAAAATAATTCTATAAGAAAGATACAAAAGACGAAAAAGAAATCATGGTTTCACATAATTACACAGTTTTTTTTCAACTTGTCTCTTTTCTTTTCTTTATTACTCCCATTAAAGGGAAGGAACTTGTTTTTCTTTGAATTTTTTTCAGGTCTTTCAAACCTTTCCCTTTGATGATTTCTACCGTTATTAGCATAACCATTTTGCATGTTATTTGCCGCACGCATATCTTCTTGTTCCTGTAACCTCCTAGCTAGTTCCTCATCATCTTCGATTTGTTGAACACCGCTTGCTCCACTATTAACTTGGTTGCTAGTTACATGCCCTGTATTCTGGTCACTGAATGGGTTAGAAATGTAGGACTCATTTTGCCCGGTAGCAGTAGTTTCTGTTCTTTCCAGACTTGTGGGAATGAAGTTGCCCGTGTAGTAAGAATCCTGCGATCCATTCACGGATTTAAGCGACTGCCAGTTTATGTCCTTGCGATTTCTGTAAGTAGGATCCGTGACCAAAGTAAACAATTCGCCATTGTTTTTATATAATGTGCAAAAGTGATCATTTCTAAAAAGCACGGCATACGATCTTTCTACTAAAATTTCTCTGAGATGAGTTAGACCATATTCAGTCAATTGAGTGGCAGATCTTGCCAGAAACGATTTTAAGTAAGGTGCATCAGATTGGATTTGCTCGCTGTTTTCAAATTGGGCATTATTCTTTTGGATCTCATACGACTGTACCAAAACTTTTTGCGCGCCCATATAAGAATATTTGGACACATGTTCGTAAGAGTTCGGATCATTGTCCCCATCTATTATCCATCCATGAACGATGCCGACATTGTAGAGCCTGAAAATCGACATTTCTACGCCGTCCTCAAAAGATCCGTTAAATTCTGGGTTGATGTTCAATCCGCTATATAATTGTGGTAGGATTTGGAGTAGCTGTTGTTTGTCCACATCTGTACCATTCGGATTTTGAACGCCCATGTCGGCTAGAGTTTGCACAAGTTCGTTTAAAGTAACAGTTTCCTTGCCTCTCACTAGTCTGGAAATTTCTTGGGCATAGCGAGCATGGGCAGGTGATATCAATAATACGTTGGCTAGTGCAATTAGCGCGCATTCACCTTGCCCATTTTGAAGTAATATTTTAAACTGAGTGCCATTTATTTGAACATTTTTGGTTAGAAATGTAACATCCATATTGGCTAATTCCTGTGAACGATTGTATACGGACTGAAAAATTGCCGCAGTCTTGATTTTAGCAAATTTGGTTTTGTTTGCTTCCTCTGTACCTCCTTCATGTTTGGTTGTTGTACGACTATTTCATCCTTTCTTTATTTATTGAACGTGTGATTCCCCTGATCCCGCACCGTCCAGAAAAAATAACAATTTGCTTGTCAGTCAGGCCTACTAAACTGAAAATGAATTTCTCGAAAGAGCTGCTAAGGTACAAAATTATATTTGGTTTATTTACTAATACAAAGAACCACTGACTTCGTGGTGCGTTCGTTTCAAGCCAATTTAAGATATCTTCATCTTCGGGAGGCTGACAAATTATATCAAAGATCCATATACATTACTTCGGGGAATATCAGAAGAACCATCCTTTCTTTTGTTTGGTTGCAAGGATATCGAGAACCCAGGCGGTAAATTGGTACTACTTGCGGATGTTGGGGTAGGGCTGGGGGTACTGTTCATCCAGACGTCTGATGGTGCGGAAGTTTGACGTATGCTTCCTGTGCTTGAAAAGGATTGAAATTCATTGAATTCCTCTTCCACCTTAGTGCTCGAAGCGTCGTTGGAGCCACCTTTGGTCATAACTTTTGAACCAGTTCGACTTGATGGGGTCTGTGGAGGGGAGTTTAGAATCCTTGTTGGAAAGCCTCTAGTTGCAAGGGCATTTTTAGGATTTAGGGGTTTGGAGTTTAGAATACTTTTGGATTGTGGTGAGGTCTCCCCATAAGAGGACCCAGTCTTTTTTTTAACTGGTTGCATGGCTGCTACTTCAATATTTTTAGCTGCAACTGTCTCAGGGTCCTCCTTCTTCATGATTGTTGGTTCAATGACTTTGTGAAAGGCATCTTCGCCAATATCATTGACTTTATCATCCAATTTGGCGATATGGTGCCTTTGGATGTCTGAAGACATTTTGTTAATTGCCTTTGTATATCCTGAATATTGTGACTTTGTTAGCGTTGGAGCCATAGAATAATTCCACATCAAAGGCAGTACTTGGTCAACAAGAACAATTTCATCAGTAATGATCAACGGCACCGTTTCAAAAAGTTTCAATAGCTTAGATAAAATTCTTGGATCTCTTGTTTTCATGGACTTAAACAAAGGCAAGACGGTTTCTGAGCAAGTATAAGAATCGATGGATTTATGCTCTATCATAATTTGAAAGCACGTAACACATGTGTTTTTCACCGTTAAACTTGTTGTCTTTGTAAATAGATTGGATAGTAATGGTAATAAGAATTGTTTCACGGTAGGAAAATCAAGTACCTCTAAAGCTAACGGAATTTGTGATAAAAGTTTTTCTTGACAAACCACGGTAATGTCACTTTCGGAGTCATGTAAAACATAATTAAATAACGGCTTGAGTATATTTTCCAAGAAATCAGAGCGTTTAACTTTTTGCTTCAATGTGTCTAAATTATCGATCAGGCAGATGGTGGCTTTTTTTAATAATACTGGAAAGTTCGCATCACTCAATAAAACTGGATAAACCTTCTCTTGAAAGGACAACTGGGATAAAGTGGACCCTATCTTGATTATCAAATCCAAACTTTTACCTACACATTTATCACTTACGACCTTTTCAGCACAAAACTGACTTAATAGTTCCAATAAAATGGGCAAGAACTTCTTTTGCAATAATGCTGGCGGAAACTCTGGAAGCAGATTCACGAGACCCTCTAAGAATACGTATTTTTCTTCGTTATTTTTGGTAGGTAAATCGTCTAAAAAATTCAAGGTTTTGACTAACGGATCTTGGAAAAACTCAGAATCTAAAATCAACGTTATGTTATCATATCTGGAATAAATGTCTCTGTTTATTAGCTTGGGTATACAATGCCTCAACTTTTGTGGAACCTTACTGAATATATTGTCCCATGACATTGTACTAATTTTGCTTTCAAACTTGTTGTACTCCAATTTATATTCACTAGTAGAATTTTCGCTGCGAAACAAGTCTTTACCAGTGTACAGAAAATATATCAACAATCCTAAAGAAAAATAATCGTTTTTAAAGGTTAGGGTATTCTCAAAAACAATTTCTGGGGCCGTATAATTCAATTGTAAATGCATAAATGGGGGAACTCTGGGATCATATTGAGGTAAGAAGTATTCAGAGGTATTTGTGCCTGGTGGTATTTTTACTAAATAGCCTAAGCCGGAAATTTTCCAATCAGAATTTTCATTGATAAATATTGCCCTAGGTTGAATGTTCAAGTGTACAAAGCTTGCGCGGTTATGAACAAAATCGAGTGCATTTACCAGTTGCAATATACCTCGCTGTACCACGATATTATCTTTAACATGACCTTGTAAGAAATTCTGCTCTTCATCATCGGTTTCTCTGAAAACGGTCTCCAATGAGCTAGTGACAAACTCGGTGACGAACATGAAATTCTTGCTATGTTCTTCTAATGGTTCAATTAAAGTCAGAATATTTGGGTGCTTGAGCTTGGCCAAGTTATTGGCCTGGTTTCTTAATATTTCGTAGGCTTCTTGTATTAATACTTTATCTCTGGATCCAGATTTGGATTTAATAATACCATAGTGTAACAAATAGTTTTCGAACTGCTTCTTGTCAAACATGAATATCGATACTTTGGAAGGTGAAGATGAAGATGAAGATTTGGGACGACCGGTGTAAATGCTCCATGGTTCAGCTGTGAAAGTAGGTGATGATGAAAATGAATATTTTGACGTGATACCCGTCTTTGAGGACCAAAACATCATCCCTGCTCAATCAAAGTGTGTCCTATTTTCCTTAATGATACGATATTCGAAGTTACACTGTTTTGAATACTTTTGTGCGCTTTAATATGTGCAAGATTTATTTGTTTTGATATTAACTTCTTTTTGGCTTCTATTTTTTCAAGACTGCAGTACCCTTTTTTCACGCAACTTCAGGTTCGAACCGAAGAATAGTTTAATTACGTTTAGTTTTCCTACTGAAACTTTTTTTTTAAAAGACCCTGAGAATTTCATCTCGAGAATAATGAAGACCAATATATAAGTAATGAATCATAAAAGTACAAGAGCAGGATCAAAGTTGAATGTCTCAACAACAGGACAAGAAAATGAGTGAAGAAGGAGCATATGTACGGGTGAGCATTTTTCTTGTATAAACATAAACTAGCTGAACATCAGCTCAATCGGACATAAAAATAAGTTTCCAATTAGACATGCACTTGAACTTGTAATTATTTATCGACCAAAAAGAGTAAGTTAATTTTCACATAATCTTGGAAAAGCCAGAAACAAGATTCGAGAGCTGGAGAATGGATGATGAATCAAGCAATGTTGAACAATCAAAATAATATAGGGTGTATAGGTGTTCACGTATTTCTCTTTATGTTTAGTGGGTGTGCCAAAAAGGACACTGAAAGGGTAAGAATAATAACTTAGCATATTGCTTTCGATATATAGATGTTAATCATACAAAGGCAAAAACAAAGCGTGAATCAGCATTTGTTAACAGACAATTGCAAGAAATGTCGCTGATCAGCATCCTGTCTCCCCTAATTACTTCCGAGGGCTTAGATTCAAGAATCAAACCTTCACCAAAAAAGGATGCCTCTACTACCACTAAGCCATCACTATGGAAAACTACTGAGTTCAAATTCTACTACATTGCATTTCTGGTCGTGGTTCCCTTGATGTTCTATGCTGGGTTACAAGCTAGTTCGCCCGAAAATCCAAACTATGCAAGATACGAACGTCTCCTATCTCAAGGTTGGTTATTTGGCAGAAAAGTAGACAATAGTGATTCTCAATATAGGTTTTTCAGGGACAATTTTGCGCTATTGTCAGTTTTAATGCTAGTCCACACTTCTATAAAACGCATTGTACTTTATTCAACAAATATCACTAAATTGAGGTTTGATCTGATATTTGGTTTGATCTTTTTAGTGGCCGCTCATGGTGTCAATTCGATAAGAATTTTAGCCCATATGCTAATTTTATATGCCATCGCCCATGTACTAAAGAACTTTAGAAGAATAGCCACCATCAGCATTTGGATTTATGGTATTTCTACGCTTTTTATTAACGACAACTTCAGAGCATATCCATTTGGTAATATTTGCTCTTTTTTAAGCCCATTGGACCATTGGTATAGAGGTATCATTCCAAGATGGGATGTCTTTTTCAATTTTACTCTTTTGAGAGTCTTAAGTTACAACTTGGACTTCTTAGAGAGGTGGGAGAATTTACAAAAGAAGAAAAGTCCATCCTATGAATCAAAAGAAGCTAAATCAGCCATTTTGCTCAATGAACGTGCTAGATTAACTGCTGCACACCCCATACAGGACTACAGCTTAATGAATTATATTGCATATGTTACTTACACGCCACTTTTCATTGCCGGCCCCATTATAACATTCAATGATTATGTTTACCAATCGAAACATACCTTGCCATCAATAAATTTCAAATTCATTTTTTACTATGCGGTGAGATTCGTTATTGCTCTCTTATCTATGGAGTTCATTTTACACTTTCTCCACGTTGTGGCAATCTCAAAAACCAAAGCGTGGGAAAATGACACACCTTTCCAGATTTCCATGATTGGCTTATTTAATTTGAATATTATTTGGCTAAAACTACTGATTCCGTGGAGGCTGTTTAGGCTGTGGGCTTTGCTAGACGGAATCGATACACCTGAAAATATGATCAGGTGTGTTGATAACAATTACAGTTCACTAGCATTCTGGAGAGCTTGGCATAGGAGCTACAATAAGTGGGTTGTCCGTTACATATATATTCCTCTAGGTGGTTCAAAAAATAGAGTTTTGACATCACTAGCAGTCTTTTCCTTCGTAGCTATATGGCATGACATCGAACTAAAGTTATTATTATGGGGTTGGCTAATAGTTTTGTTCCTCTTACCAGAAATTTTTGCTACCCAAATTTTCTCTCATTATACCGACGCAGTCTGGTACAGACACGTTTGCGCTGTCGGTGCTGTTTTCAACATATGGGTTATGATGATCGCTAATCTTTTTGGATTCTGCTTGGGCTCTGACGGTACTAAAAAATTACTAAGCGATATGTTCTGTACCGTATCTGGTTTCAAATTTGTAATTTTGGCAAGCGTTAGTTTATTCATCGCAGTACAAATAATGTTTGAAATCAGAGAAGAAGAAAAGAGGCACGGAATTTACCTAAAATGCTGAATGCCAAATTTACGAATATCAATTGTATAACACTGCTATCATGTATGTATTTTTATCTACTAGTACAAAAATGAAACCGAAAATAAATAAAAAATTATCGAGAGGAAGCGTGAAAAGCTAATGAACATATAATATGAAAATCTGCAGTATGATGGATAAAAATCCTCTCGAAAACTCAAATACGTTTTTTATATTCACCAGGCGTTTCAAATTTATTCTGGATCCACAGTCCCTTTTTTCTAGATCTTGCCAAAAATTCATAATATCGATACTTATCTTCTCTATCATCAAATTCTGTGTTTACTTTACCCTCATAAACAACCGCTAATCCATCCTTGAGCATTTCTAAGCTTAAGTCTTTCCACCCACCAAACCAGTCCCAGTATGACACTCGAGCTACACAACGGTTGTACTGATCTATAGATAAAGGCTTGACCCATACTTTCTTTCCCAAAATTCGGTTTTGTAACCAAATTAAAGCTTCATTACCAAACGGTTGAGCTGGGTTACCGAAATGTGCTCTTTCTGGGGCATCGATTCCACATAATCTTATAGGAATAGTTGGCAGGTTTTTCCTATTTTTGTAAGGTACATTTAGCTTCAAGAACTGGCTTTTAGCTTTTTGTATTTTACTTTTGGTGGACCTCCCATGCGTAATCCAATTGAAATTGAAAAACCTCATATTTCTGCTATCTCCAACAAGCTTTTCTGCCGTAGAATCATTCTTGATCATTTGTGGGACGGGTCGTAACCATCCCCATCCACCTCTTATACCACCTGGCATGTGAAAGAAATGAAAGTTGTCCCCGTCACCTACAGACGTGACTTTACCATAAAGCCAGTGTTTACGAAATATTCTTCGCGGTATATCATTTGTTCTTTTGAATTGAGTTAAATACCTTTTATATGTGTAGATCAATGTTAAGGTCGAACCCGTAAGGATGATGGAGAGGACAGCAACATCCGCAGATTTTTTTGAATTAGAATCACCTTCCCTCATATAAGTGCATTTATGCCCCCTTAATAGCTATGAAAAACTGGGCTTCTTTTTATATCATGTGTGACTTATTCTGTAATTTGTTTTTATTCTTCAACACAATTTTTTTTTTTTTGCATACCAAAGGAATCATAAAAGGTCAATGATGAAGAAAGATAAAAGAATTTTGTGACCAACAATTATGTCAGCGGATAGGAGTTTATCATATTATAAAACCGATTACTATTATCTATTAGAAATGTATATACACTTATTTGGCTTGTCGCTGTTCCCACAGACGCAATGTTATTGTTGCCAAAAAGCACGGAAGTTGACCTCTATCTTCCACCCATAGATTCATGAGATCATCCCATCCTTCTATATCTGCATCAAGGTTAGATTTCAAAGTGTTTTCATTTAGATCAGCAATCAAATATTTTTCAGGTTTGAAACAGGAAAATATTTTCACACGACTATCTTGTTGAAATTCCAATTTAAAACCTAATAATGAGTTTACAACGTCAATAAACTCCAAAGATTTATTATTGAAAACTTGCTTTAGTCTGGAAAATCTTTTATTTGACTTAAAAACTTCCTGTTCGAACTGTTTCAACTCGAAATTTAGTGAATCATAAACAGAAATGGGTACTGTTTCCACTGCTGGATTATTCTTTTTCAATTCGTTAAGTAAATCTGCATTTTCCTTTTCTAGAAGACGTAATTTGTTTTTCTTGATAAATTGATCTTTTATGAAGGGGCCGTCACGTAATTGCAGTATACGTATTTTTTTCTCCTTTAGTTTAGTTAACTTTTCTAATTTTTCTTGTAGTAGCTGAATTGTAGTTTGTGCTTTACTCAACTCCCTCGAGACACTTACATTTTCCAGTTGCAATTCGTTGAGCCTCTGTGAATAATTTAAACCAATTTGGTCACTTGTCAACTTCCTCTTTTTTCTTTGTGTTTCTACATCATTGGAATTTGATAATAACTGATCGTTTAGCTTCTTTAGTTCGTTTGTTAAATCTTCTGTCTTATTTTTATAAGTATCGATCAAATTATTCATATCTTCGTTTACGTTCTTGTTTGACGCATGTGTTTCACTATTTTCGACCTCTAGTAAAGCATTATTTTGTGCGGAATATAGGCCATCTAATTGTTCGCGCAGTAATCGACATTCTTCGAAAGATAAACTCTTCTGTTGTTCTAACTCGTGATTTAATCTTTTCAAATTTACTATGTTGTTTTCATAATTCTTGTTCAAATCTAGTATTTGGTTTCTCTCTAAAGCCATTTCATCATTCAGTAGCTTTAAATTGTTATTGTCCAATCTTAACTTATCATTCATATCTGTCAAAATTAAACATTCCTTTTTGGTAAGTTTCCAGTCCCGGATAATCTCTTCAGGGTTATTTCTTATGTTATTTTTGGTTCTGTTGTTATTATTAATATTGTTGTTATTACTTGTATCATTATTATTATCATTATTATTATCATTTTTATTATTATTATTATTATCATTGTTGTTAACATTGTTATCATCATCATCGTCACTATCATTATAAATTTCCCATTTGGTTAATTTCGATTTTAGATCTATGTTTTCCAATTGAAGATTTTCATATTGACTTTCGAGTACGTGTAATTGACTTAATTTGTTTTGTAGTTTTTCATTTTCTAATTTCCAAAAAGTAGAAGTGTCCTGGGATTGTTTAAGTTTTTTCAATTCATTGGCTTGTTGCATGTTCGCTAGTTCCAATTCTTTAGTATACTGAACTTGGTCTTGGATCATTTTGTTCATTTCAGTGAGCTCGTTGAACTCTTCGGTGGAGTAGTTTGGATGTGAGTTTATCATCTTAGATGCTTTTACCGAAGATAATTCATCATCCTTTTCCATCACTTGATGCTGCAAATCTTTGATATCCACACTTTGCCTCTTTATTTCTTTCTCATATTTCATCAGTAGCGAATGAGAGCTCTCTGCTTCCAACTTGAAATGGTCACATTGGTTAGTGACCTTTGATAACTTCGAATCATACTGCTGCCTTAAAGTCTCCATTTCTAAGTCTTTGTTTTGGAGGGTTGTTCGCAATTCCTCTATGCATTTGTCTTTATCATTCATCGAATTAGCTGATCTTTCTTTCAAACTCTTTAACTCTTGCTCCAATTTATCATTGCTTTCATAAAGATATTTTGTATCATTCAATGCTTTCTCTAATTCGTCAATCGTGGCCTTATATTTCTTTTCTAAGATATTCGTCTGTTTTTGTAGCTGCAATTTTTCAATCTCATACTCATTTTGTAGAGTATTGAGCTTGAATTGTAACGCCTGAATCTGACGATTACTTTGTCCATTTGTACTGCCTACGTCGGGCGAACCTCCAGGGCTTTCCAAGAAAGGAGAGGACCCACCACTATTGCTCATTTTGTACTGGATAGAATAGATCTCTAGTCCCAATTTTTTTCCAGTGAATCGTCCACTCAATGCACTGAAGAAACATTGCAATGCCGCTCTCACATCCATTATTTACTATTACCTCTCGATTTTAAGATGGAAAAAATTGTTAGGAATTATTCCTAGGGTAACACGCTATCAATTTTCATTGCTCCTTTAGCGATAAATAAGAGACTAAAATAAGATCAACTTCCTACACAATCTCTGCTCATTACATTTCGATGTCGTGGTGAAATTCTTATTCTGTATATGCAACGTAGAAGAAAGCAGCGTTTACACAAAAATGTCAAAAGTGTATGTTATTATAAGTTTTGAAAGGGATTTCAACATATACTAACAAATTCTTGAAATGTACCCTCACTGTCCTATTGTAAATCAGACCAAGAAATTTTAGGTTGTTAGAAGAATTAGAAAAGGGTGAAAAAGGGTTTGGTCCAGAATCATGTAGTTATGGTTTAGCTGATAGCGACGATATTACCATGACCAAATGGAACGGCACTATTTTAGGGCCCCCTCATAGTAATCATGAAAACAGAATCTATTCCCTTTCTATAGATTGTGGCCCAAACTATCCAGATTCTCCCCCAAAGGTCACTTTCATTTCCAAGATAAATCTACCATGCGTCAATCCAACTACGGGGGAGGTCCAAACTGACTTCCACACCTTACGTGACTGGAAAAGAGCCTACACCATGGAAACTTTATTACTTGATCTTAGAAAGGAAATGGCAACCCCAGCGAACAAGAAATTGCGTCAACCGAAGGAAGGAGAAACCTTTTAGTTATCTACTTTTTCCTAAACAGTATTTGCAGCATTCCAAGCCACTCATATATACAAGCAATAAGACATAGATATCCTCTTATTTAGGTAGTAAGTTTAATTACTTTCATAATATGAATTTACTCACCCCATGCCGAGAAGTTACTCGTGCAATTCACTACGATAATGATGTATATAGTTGTATTATCAATCCTTGCAACGGTCCTCATCCGGGCACACGAAGGTAAACCCTTAGATCTGCTAAAAAACAGACGACAGAAAGACTGTTGCACCCAAGATCGATAAATTTGTTCTCCAGTCCAAGCCAATAATAAATATATTGCAACACCAATCCACATTCTTCATGGGTCAAGAACGCCCCGGAGGGGTTCAACCTCGACGAGATACTGTACGTGTTACGAATGGCTGTTAAATTTGCGTTACTGTTATAAAATAACACTAAAATAAGAAATGGAAAGTAAATAAATAGTAAAGGAAAGTCAAATAAAGCAATGAATGCTGCATTGATCTGCCTTTTATAGCTAAGAAAAAAAAAGAGAAAAAAATAATAAGTGCGGGTAACCTCATGCATTGTAAAACGGTAGGGCTACAAGGCACTACTTACTCTACGCTATAGAAGAAGCTTCAAGACATGGTGTTGTTCTTATTTGAGCGAACTCAGCTGTCACCGTTTCGGGAAACTCTATAGTTTTCTGCGTTTCAGTACGCAGTTGGGCGTGCTAAAGTTGTTTTCCTAATTTGCTAGTGTTCACTTGCTCATTGATGTCCCTAAAAGGTAATGTCGCATAGTAAGATGTATGTCCCATATCAAACGCATTCCTAGAAAAACATGCACTGAATGAATAAGCAGTTACTTCGATTACTAATCTTCACAGCATAATTTTTCTCTTATCTTGTAAACCTCTTTCTATCTTTTCATAAAGTTTGTCACTTATATTTCTTCATTGGTACATCAATGCCAGCAACGATGTGCGCATCTGGGCGACGCCTGTAGTGATTGTTTTCAAGGTATCGAGCCAAACTATTCATCGTTACTGTTTCAAATATTCAGTTGTTTCAGTACAGAGTCGCCGTGGACCTAGTGAAACTTGGTGTCTTTACAGCGCAGAGACGAGGGCTTATATGTATAAAAGCTGTCCTTGATTCTGGTGTAGTTTGAGGTGTCCTTCCTATATCTGTTTTTATATTCTATATAATGGATAATTACTACCATCACCTGCATCAAATTCCAGTAAATTCACATATTGGAGAAAATGAAATTCATTTCTACCTTTCTCACTTTTATTTTAGCGGCCGTTTCTGTCACTGCTAGTTCCGATGAAGATATCGCTCAGGTGCCAGCCGAGGCCATTATTGGATACTTGGATTTCGGAGGTGATCATGACATAGCTTTTTTACCATTCAGTAACGCTACCGCCAGTGGGCTATTGTTTATCAACACCACTATTGCTGAGGCGGCTGAAAAAGAGCAAAACACCACTTTGGCGAAAAGAGAGGCTGTTGCCGACGCTTGGCACTGGTTAAATTTGAGACCAGGCCAACCAATGTACAAGAGAGAGGCCAACGCTGATGCTTGGCACTGGTTGCAACTCAAGCCAGGCCAACCAATGTACTGAAAAATGACCCTAAACTACTTCTAAACCCTCTCGATTTCTTTCACGTTCATACAACACCTAGTTTTATTTATTTTCTTTTCAATCTGAGTAGTTGAGTTTTCGATCACTCACATAGAACTATTTTTTGCCATTTAAATAAAGTATTCTCTCAAATGATGCGATACTATAATACTCTTTGCCATATATTACATTCATTCATAAATAGGCTATGTTTCTATATCCGTTTCCGATTCTGTCTGCAAGCAAGGTTCCCTATCATTACCGGATTGTTCACTATGGTTGGAGCTCTTCTTTTCCCCTGCACTTGCATCAGTCTCAGATTCAGAACCAGAAATGTCTCCGTAATCTTCATCCGATCTTCCTGCTGATATTTGAATACCATTGTCTTCTAAAGACACTAAATGTTTTTGAACATCACTGCTACTATCAGATTCAAAACTTATTGATTGTGTGTCATCTCCAAAAGAGGTAATATCATCGTACTTTTCACTGAGTTTATCTTTAGCAGTAATAATTGGCCTTTTAGAAAGTCCGAAAAATTGAAAGTCATCAAAATCGTCGTCTTCCATTTTGATCACGGATTGATTAGATATTTTTCTATTAGCTCTCCTCCGACTTGTGTCTTTCAACTTCTTTTGTAAATTTTGAGGCTCTACTACCGTCTTTCTTCGTTTCATTCTTTTTCCTGGAGAGTTTAACTCAGAAATTGGCTTTTGCACTTCCGTATTAATAAGCGCAGAATCTAAAACATCATCGTCAGACAATTTGATATTATTTTGTCGCAGAATCTCATGAAGCTCTCTTATTTTCTTCTTCTTCTCATTCAACAAGGTTACCATCATTGCTCTGGTTCTTTCATCACGTGTTTCTAAAAGCTTATCCAATAGCTCTCTTTCCCGAGCCAGCTGTTCAACTCGATTTCTATTGCTAGAATCGCTCTCCTTTATATTCCGGTAAGAATCGTTAACACAACAGATATCTTTATAGAGTTTATCTGCCATTTCAAATAAATCAATCTCTCCCTTTTTGACTGGATGCAAGGTAAGTTCAGCGATTTTTCTTATGATCGCCGATGACTCCAACTCCATAACTACTTTCCATACCTCATCATCTTGCATTCTGCACGTCCATTTTGTGAATACGACTTTTTCGTCTAACGATGCAATGTACACTTTGTGACCAGTTAACATTTTGAGTAGTTCATACCACACATATTTCTTAGACTCTTCATCGATATTTTCTCCCGTAAAGATTCGCAAATCATTGATTCCAAAACTGCTTTTGGAAAAAATTCCTGTACCTTCACTTACCAACATTTTCTCTATTCTAAGCCCTGAAAGACTGTTCTCATCTAATGTTTCCAACATAGCGCCATCTTCAATCTGAATCTTACAGAGGCCACGCTCATCTTCTTCATTTTGTTCTTCATTAACCACAGGGATACAGCTAATGAACTCCGTCAGCTGGGACATAGCACCCTACATAAATAAGTCATCCAATGCACAATTCTCTCAGTTCTATGCATTGACACGTCGAAAACTGCCGTTCATCTTATTATTCTTTAATATGGCTTTTCAAAATACGCTTCCGGGTACTTTTTCGGATTCATTAATGGTGTAATTAGTAATGCGTAGAAATATTTTGTATATAATAATAAATAACATGTTTGTCCAACAACTCGTAGGCTAGGCTAAACGTGAAGTCTTTCTGTTTTTGAGAACAACAGTATACATAAGTGATATCCAAGAATGACTGAGATACTACCACATGTAAACGACGAAGTGCTACCAGCAGAGTATGAACTTAATCAGCCGGAACCAGAACACTGTCCTGGTCCAGAATCAGACATGGCAGGTAAGTCCGATGCTTGTGGTGGCTGCGCCAATAAAGAAATATGTGAAAGTCTTCCGAAAGGCCCTGATCCAGATATTCCATTGATCACAGATAACTTGTCAGGAATAGAACATAAAATATTGGTTTTATCAGGCAAAGGTGGCGTAGGCAAGTCGACATTTGCCGCAATGCTAAGTTGGGCACTTTCAGCTGACGAAGATTTACAAGTAGGTGCCATGGATTTAGATATATGTGGACCTTCTTTGCCACATATGTTAGGCTGCATTAAAGAAACCGTCCATGAATCGAACTCCGGTTGGACACCTGTCTATGTGACTGATAATTTAGCCACCATGTCTATTCAATATATGCTTCCAGAAGACGATTCCGCCATTATATGGAGGGGTTCAAAAAAGAATTTATTGATAAAAAAATTTTTAAAGGATGTTGATTGGGATAAACTCGATTACTTGGTAATCGACACACCGCCCGGAACATCTGATGAGCACATTTCAATAAACAAGTATATGAGAGAATCTGGCATAGATGGTGCCCTTGTGGTCACCACACCTCAGGAAGTAGCTTTATTAGATGTACGGAAAGAGATAGATTTCTGTAAGAAGGCTGGTATCAATATTCTTGGACTAGTGGAAAATATGAGCGGATTTGTATGTCCAAATTGCAAAGGAGAGTCCCAAATATTCAAGGCTACCACAGGTGGAGGTGAAGCACTTTGTAAGGAATTGGGCATCAAATTTTTGGGGTCTGTTCCGTTAGATCCGAGGATTGGCAAGAGTTGTGACATGGGTGAAAGTTTCCTGGATAACTATCCTGACAGCCCAGCTTCGAGTGCTGTACTTAACGTTGTGGAGGCTCTGCGAGATGCTGTGGGGGATGTATAGTATACTTTATCAAAAAGAATAAAAGGAAGTGCATTAGAGGTCAAATCGTTTTATAATATAAATATCATTACCTTTAAATCTTAGACCTACTGAAGAACACTTTTACCATATATAATGCTACTAATTACTCCAAAAGCGTTAGCTTCAGTCCATGTTTTACTATTTTTCTTTTTTTAGAAATAAAAATAAAAAAACTTATATCTTATATGTACACTTCATTAAATCCTGGGCAAACTCACCCCTCAAGTATGCCTTTTCTGGCTGCCCTAGGGGGAGCTCAAGCAATTTGGCCTTCGAATCGCCTATTGAAGGATTGTTTTTCTCCAATATTTTTGATACAATCTCTTGGGACATAACATTACAACATGCGGCCACTTCACGACAGTGCTTATACTGATCATAAAATATCTTCATACCACTAATTAATGAATCGATAGTCTCCTGCGTTTCAACATTATCCAACACAAGCTTTAGATATACTTCAAATACGTTTATACTTACACTCCATTTGTCCCTCTCAGAGTCTGGAAATTCGTTAAGAATTTCCCTCAAAGTTTTCAGTTCATTATTCTGTACAGGATTGTTTGATAACAACAGCCTTGGTCCTAATGACGTAACAATAGCCATTTCTGCCAAATCATAAGACGAACCCAGGAGTAGATTTTGTACTTCAGAAAGGTAATTGCCTTCATATCTATCTTTCAAAGCTTGAGCATTGAATATCAATTGCGAAGGGATCTTTAATCTATTTAAAATGTGATCATTGGTAGAGGTTCTTAACAATGTTATTTCACGCATAACAAGCCTTTTTATGGTATCTTCTGCTGCCTTGTCATCATTTAAAAAGCAAGAAACAAAAAGAGAGTGGCCATGTAATTGTGCAAATTCAAGTTGAGCGGCAAATGCGAATGTAGCCTCATCGCTAGTTTCCTTCGAAAAAACGCGTGTTCCATTAAATCTCAATGTTTGAATCAAGTACCAGCAAAACTGAACATCTAAAGCGTTGGTTCTTTGTCTAACCTCCTTATAGAGCTTCTCCGTATTTTCATTAGCAGCATATAGTTGGAAAATAACTCCAATAGGATCATCATAGGGTAAAGAAAACTTGTCTAAATGCGATTGCACAAGAGATTCTAAGGAATACTCATCTATCTGGCCGTAGCACAGTGTCAAATTCAAAAGGCACAACCAACTGAATTCACTTTCAAGTTCCTTAAGAGAAAATAAACCTTCAAAAGGTGAACCGCTTAGTAATTTGTAAATCTTCGAGATATTCTTGTCGATACTACAACCACCAGTTGACCACTTTTGCAATTGTAATTCCGCTAAATCACGTATCCTTGGGTCGTTTGAACCCAAATAGGATATCAAAACGCTCAAATGACCATTCTTAGACTCAATTGCTAACTTGGATGCCCTTACGACATCATTCAAGAGCAAATATAGAAATATTTGTTCTATTTCGTTAAAAGAATTCCTAATTTTCTCTTCAATTTCCGGACCTATCTGGCTAACAATCCACGAAGTTAATCGACAATGCCTTTCTTGTTTTAATAATGCCATTTTTACTTGATCATTGTCCGTCTTGTATGGATAGGAAACGGGGTCGAATAAAATAGATGAAAGTTTCCATAGATTGTAATCACTAGAGGTTTTTTCCATATAATCTAAAGCATCTTTAAAGAGTAAAGAGCTTTCACTAATTTGTGGGTATGGGTTTGACTTCCTTGCTTCGATAGTAACCTTTTCAATTTCTTTATCTAAATAGATGTCATCGAATAAAAATTTTCTTTGCAACTCAGTTGGTAAACGCTTAATTGAAACGCCCGATTTACCAACAATATCTTTTGTCAGTAGCATTGAACCTGTTGAAAATTTTGCAAACGTATAAGAGGCTGTAAATCTTCTTTCCTTCATGATGAGTTTTGCGTTATCAATTTCATCATTGCATTCGGAAAAGAGTAAATCTATTTCATTTTGACATGGCCCGTCAAATTCTTTAGAAGTGGCAAACACAGAACGTAGTGAAGACCCAGCTAAAATTAATTGTTCTACCCAATCCTTAGAAACGTCAAGTTTAGGGGAAGCTTCAATTCCCTCAAAGTCCGCATCAGACAAATCAGGTTCGTATGCCTTTTCCTCAACGATAGAGTCGTCTTTACCTGATAGAGTTCCAAAAGTGCCATCTGTTTTGAGGATAACCTCTTTATCCGATGGTTTTGATTGCGCTAACGTGCGCACCTTTCTTAATGGTTGCTCACCGCCGTCTTCTTGTTTACTCAAATCGTCTTCATCTATTTCCGCATCTTCTTCATTGACTAACCCCCAAATGCTAAAATGATTGACTTTGAAAGTCCAAGTCCCGCCAAAGGGATTATAGGATATATAGTTCATTTCCCTCATGCTTCTTAGTTTCCTGTCAAAAACTTGAAATTCAGCAAACTTCGTAGTATCTTTCATCGGTTTTTTTGTTTTTTTATCCACAGGATAAACATTCTCTAGAGTGATTATAGCGGGAACGTTTAACCCATGCCCAATCATTGGTTTGGTGGCTTCGTCAGGATATACTTCTACTGTCTTAGAGGAACGAAATATTACAATTTTACCGAATAGTTCTTCTCTAAAGCTTTTGGTAAAAGCTGTGAGATCCACATCATGTTGAAATGTAATACAACCATAACCTCTTCTCCCGATAACAAAATTTGAAACGGCCGCTAATTGCTTCAATGACAAACGCTCCAGCTGTTCTGGGGAAGGAGAACACCAATAACCAAAACTTGATGACTTTTCATGTTGTAAAGTATTTTCGCCGTCTTGTTTATTCAAGTTATTCGATTGCTCCTTTCCATTCAAATAAGTGTTATCCAAATTATTATCTCTATTTTCTTTCCTGTCAATGTTAGTGACACTATCAGCATTTGCAATTGGCTCATTTTCCGATGAATCTTGTTCGTCTTGCATATGTTTTTTTGTGATGGCGGGAGTACCAGAGAGGAGTTTTAATTTTTTTGCAGCACTTCTGTTGGAATCAATTTTCAATTTACGCAGCTCTGTCAAGTCGGCCCTTTGGGAGGATAGGAAATTAAAACCATTCTGAGGAAAGTTGCTGTTTTCATTTGGAGCCAAAGAAGTCATCTTTGAAGAAAAAAAGTCATCTACTAAGGGAGCTGAACCTGCTCCATTCAGCCACGGTTTACTGTAAGACGGTGAAAATATTTCATTCGGTGACGTGCTTTTCTGAGTGGCTTTCAGTCTCGTGCTTAGTCTACTCACTAAACTTGACTGTGAGGCGAGTGGTAAAGGAGCGTTCCCTGAAACTGAGGAAGAAAACGAATATGTTCTTCTATTTTCAATTGGTTTGGGTTCCGCATCTGACTTGCCATTCACATCTGATAGAGAAGACGTAATAGATCTTGGCATGTCAGCCACTGCCATAGGAACATTACTTATGTTAATTCCATATGGGTTGGTTGACATGGTTCCAGTAGTTTCACCGGATCTTGGGAATGAAGCACCATTATTTCCAAACAATCCCCCAGTTGTTGAAGCTCCCGGCTTTTGACCAAAAATACCTGTAGAACTTTGTGTATTATTTGATCCAAATAATCCTGTCGTTGAGTTTGTCGATGAGGAATTTCCAAACAGGCCGCCAGCACCAGCAGGGGTTGTAGTAGGCTTACCGAACAGACCACCATTTTGCGTGGTAGAAGTTATATTGTTATTGTTGCTATTACCAAACAAACCACCATTTTGGGTACTAGAGGCTATATTATTGCTACCACTGAATAAACCTGTAGAGCCCGTAGAATTTGCTGTGGCATTATTATTTCCGAATAAGCTTCCGGCACTTTTAGAAGTAGTATTGTTTGTAGCGCCAAATAAGCCACCTGATGGTTGTGCTGGTTTATTTCCAAATAATGAATTATTGGCGGGTTGTTGACTTATAGAATTAGCGTTTGAATTGGCATTGAATAATCCACCAGATGGGCTAGGTGTTGAAGTATTCGCATTAACATTAACGTTCCCAAATAACCCAGTAGATTTTTGAGGGAATTGAAGGGAACTGGAAGGCTGTGCCGGAGTGGATGTCGGTGTGGATGTGTTTTGGTTTCCAAAGGTGAAACCACTATTTACACTTTTATTAAACATAAGGTGGCTACTGCTTCTCCTTTGCTTGTGGTTCTAAAAAGCAATAATAATTGTGATAGGTAACAGGAAACAACAAACGAGTTAATTCTTTCTAATTTTTTATCTTTCCAATGGTGATGTGATTGTTGTTTTTGTCCAAAATTTTTTCGAGCTTTTCTTCAAATTGTTTGAACTTTCCTGCCGGCGGGGCAGTTAAAAATCTTTCGTCAAAAACTAAAAAAAAGTGATGAGATATTACTAGTCATCGTTGTCCTATTATAAACACTTTACGTAAACTCTAAATGTATTCTACTTTTCGTAAATGAAGGAAGAACTCCACTGATCTTGTGGGTTATCCTGTCAGAGAGGACTTCCCGTGACGGTGAGTAATCTTGTTGAGTACTTATGTGAACTTTCATTGGAATTTGCCCATTTTCCGAGAATACGCCCTGAGCAAATGAGACAAGGGATATAACGTAAAAAAATGCAGTCTTGTTTCTTCTATCATAATCCTTGAACTGCAAAAGCGCTTCCTCTTCCTCAGTTTGAGTAATTTTCACCGGAAACAAGAGCTTTAGTAATTTTATATACTTCAATAATGGTCTCCACTTTTTCATAGCAAAAAAAAGGTTCGAAAGCATGCTATCTTGATGTTCGGCTTCAACATTCTTCAACAACATTGTGAATAAGTGGTAACTCATATCGTCATTATTGCTGTCATTCATAACTTTCATAGAACTTAACGGATTATTTTTAAAGTTTGCTAGATTAATATCCACTCTCAAATCATCCAGTTGAAGAAATGCAATTGAAAGTGTTGCCTTTGAGAATTTCAGAAAGCGTACCCCCGTTAATGACTCCAAAATTTTGAGAGTATCTCGTAATTTTGGCAAGTCAAACCGTGTGAACAGTTTTCGTTTTTCAATTTTCTTGTCTATAGAGGCGACTTCACTTCTTAAAGTTAGTATATCATTAGATTTTTTTGCAATAGCTAATTTAAGTGAACGCATTTCTTGGGTAAAATCATTGGAAGAACTTAACGATATGGAATGTTCCATTAACTCTTGTTTGAAAGCCTCAATTTTTATTCTATTCATTAAAGTAGGCTTATAAGAATCGGATGGTAAGTTTTTTAGAGACCTTATCTCTTCCTTTATTGCTTCATTAAGTTTTCGTATTTTGCCTCTGATGCTGTTAACTTTTTCAACTTCTTCGTTTAATTTTTCGTACTCCCTTTTCAAGGTATTCAAATTTTCTGCCAAAATTAATTCCAGACCATTTAGTTGCTTTTTCCTCCATTCATACCATTCCATTGCTGCCTCCAATTTCGAATATCCTTTGACCAACTGTAGCTGGTCCCTCATCAATTGCTTCATTTTCTCATCCGAGGAAAAATACTCCTGGAGCAGAAGAGGGGGATGGGATTTATCAATTTGGGCCTCAAAGTCCTTGAATTTATCCTTGGATTCATTAATACTTCTCCAAAGCTCCTTGCATCTGAATGCTTCCACTTCTAAAATGGGTATATCGATATAGAAGGCAGAAAATACGTTATCTATCCTTTGATTCTCCACAAAATTAAAGCTGTTAAGCGGGAAATTGACCTTCTTGTCGAGATCATCTATCAGTTTGGTATCTAAAAACCCTACCCCCACTTCATTTATAAATTCCCGCAAAGTGTAGTCTTGAGTAGGCAGGGCTATACCAGACTGCCCTTCCTTGTCTATTTCGGGGAGTCTTGTTTTCTCAACTATTTTGTTCCCGTTATCATCGACATTTTCCCCATCTTCTTCATCGTCTGTCGCGGTTTGCATGCCAGTATCCTCAGTACCGGGTTCAATAGTGAACACATCATTGGATCTCGTCCCAATCTTATTATCAACATCGCTAAATGTAATGGGTGACATTTTCTCCATCATCTCTAAATCACCATCATTGTCCTCTCCACTAGTATCCTTTGCCTCTTTGACTGGTGTCGTAACCGATGCAGCATAATCAGAGACAGTATCCAATTTGCGCCTCTTATTAGAAGAAAACGCATGCTTTTCGCTGGGAGATTCGTCAATGTGGTGATTGTCGCGGTCAAAGTTTGTCTGTATTTGCGTGAGTTCCATCTCATTACCATCATTATTGATGTTATTGTCGCTGTGTAGACTCATAGGGTTCTGTGGATCAGCATGGAATATATCTGTAATTTCCATCGGCTGAGAGGAATTCGTCTTATTTTCAGATTTTGAAAGGTCGCTTTTATCGTTACTTCTTTCCACGCTATAGTCAGAGGATTTCCCGGTACTGCGTGAGACACTGTTTGGAACGTAAGGTTTAGACTCATATTCTGTCAGATCTATTGGTTCGCCCTCTACTGTATCTTTTGAAATTGAATCATAGTCGTGTACATTATGTATGGCCGTCAATTCCATTGTTTCCTCTCGCACTGCCTCGACATCATCGATTTGTTGACTTGACTCAATGCTTTCTCCCTCTACATCTGGATTTTTCTGTCTGATACTCCGAGGAAAAACTTCAGTCATTTCCATTGATGTGGGATCATGCTGTGAAGCCTTGTTACTATCCGGTGTCGCCACTATAGGTTCTGTCAATTCCATCCCAGATGTATCGGGATCTTCTTCTGCCGCTGTTTTTTCTTCCGTACGAGCATCATCGATTTGAGTAGACGTTACAAGAGGCTCTTCTTGACTAGATATTTTAGTAGGGCTGTTGGTTGAAGTTTTTCTACGTCTTGGTTCCTTAATTTCATTGTTTTGTTCAGGTACGAAAGTAAAACTATGCAACGTAACATCGGGAGCGAATGAAACTCTTCTCTTTACCATACTCTGTAAATTAGAAGTATTGATCCTGGATGTCGTGTTACTACCATCTAATACTTCTTTTTTTGTTATAATCCTGGTAGGAATACGAACACCAGGGTTCTCTAGAAAGCTTGAAGTCATTTGCGAGCTTTGGTTCTGCTTAAGAATGCCTTTCCCGGGCCCCGCATCCTTCTCTCTACCCCCAATCCGGCTTCTTTCATCCACATTCATTGTCAGCCCACTTAGATATCACAAGGGACGTCGTAATCACGGTTACTAAGTACTTAATCACTGAGTGTAGTGTCTAATTAGCCTTTGTTTTGTTATGTGTTTATCTATTTGTATTTTCTCGGGGCGGGTGGCGCCTTCTCTTTCGCGTATTGTTTTTTTCAATGAGAGAATAACGAAAAAGGAACATGCTTTTAACGTTAGCATATATAGGAAATAACGTACTATGTGGGCATAGAGGAACACAAGAAATAGAATCTCCAAGAGACACATCATTACCATATAATACACGTTCATTTTAACTAGAATTTTTACATTCTGAAAATTTTTTTATTTGCTTATTTTTTGTTTTGAACTGCATTACACCCTAAGAGATTACTAGAACACAATTGCTATACTGAGTTTCTGAATGGTGAATGTATTATGAATAATTGGCAACATTTCTTCAACAATCCAGTTGATCTTTCGGAACATTTGAAGAAGCCATACTTTCGCTTCGATAATAGGGATAAGGAAATTACAGCGATTAGCTTCGATGAGAAGGCAAACTTAATTTGGAGTGGAGACAGCTATGGTTGCATTTCGTCATATGATCCAACTTTTCAACTTTATACAAGATATAGGGGCCACATAGGTGGAAATTCCGTGAAGGATATTCTCAGTCATCGGGATGGTATTTTATCTATTAGTGAAGATTCCTTACACTTTGCTAATAGAAGAGGTGTTACTAAATTGAACCTCACTAGCATTGATATTGCTGCATTTAGCGAATTGAACACTATGTGCTATTCTCCTCATTCACTGAAAAACAATATCTACTGTGGTGGTGACAACACAAATTGGGGAATTGCGTCCATTGACTTGAACAGAGGTTGCTTAGATTCCCTCTTGAATTACTCATCTAAAGTGAAGTTAATGTGCTCTAATAATAAAGTTTTGTCTATCGGAAGACAAACAGGGACTGTGGATTTGCTAGATCCAACATCGAATCGTACTATCAAATCATTTAATGCACACTCTGCATCCATATCCGCTATGGATTTACGGGATAACACCTTGGTTACAGTAGGGAAGTCCAAAAGATTTTATAACTTATACGCTGACCCATTTGTGAATGTTTACGACTTGAGAACAATGCGTCAACTCCCTCCTGTTTCCTTTTCTAAAGGAACAACTATGGGATCTGGAGGCGCAGATTTTGTTCAATTACATCCTTTGCTTCCTACTGTTATGATCGTCGCCTCAAGTTCTGGTTCGTTTGATTTCATCGACCTTTCCAATCCAACTTTAAGAACACAATATGTTCATCCTTGCCAGTCGATTAAAAAGTTATGTTTGTCCCCCAATGGTGACGTATTGGGTATACTAGAAGCTGATAATCACCTAGATACATGGAGAAGATCATCAAACAACATGGGAATGTTTACCAATACCCCTGAAATGCTAGCATATCCTGATTATTTTAATGACATTACCTCTGACGGCCCAATATCTGTCGACGATGAAACATATCCATTGAGTTCTGTGGGGATGCCGTACTATCTTGATAAACTTTTGTCTGCATGGCCCCCTGTAGTGTTTAAAAGTGAAGGTACCATACCGCAATTAACAGGTAAGTCACCCTTACCATCGAGCGGCAAATTAAAAAGTAACCTTGCTGTGATCTCGAGCCAAAATGAGAAGTTGAGCACACAAGAATTTCCTTTGTTAAGATATGATCGCACCAAATACGGTATGAGAAATGCTATACCAGATTACGTTTGTCTAAGAGATATAAGGAAACAGATAACAAGCGGTTTAGAAACCAGCGATATACAGACATATACCTCAATCAACAAGTACGAAGTACCCCCTGCATACAGTAGACTTCCACTGACATCAGGTAGATTTGGTACTGATAATTTTGATTTTACGCCCTTTAATAACACTGAGTATTCAGGATTGGATCCAGATGTTGATAATCACTACACAAATGCTATCATACAATTGTATCGCTTTATTCCAGAAATGTTTAATTTCGTTGTTGGGTGTTTGAAAGACGAGAATTTTGAAACAACGTTGCTAACTGATCTAGGCTACCTCTTTGACATGATGGAAAGATCACATGGAAAAATATGTAGTTCTTCCAATTTTCAGGCGTCATTGAAATCCTTAACTGATAAAAGACAATTAGAAAACGGTGAACCACAAGAACATTTAGAAGAGTATTTAGAATCGCTGTGCATAAGGGAAAGTATCGAGGATTTTAATTCTTCTGAAAGTATTAAACGCAATATGCCTCAAAAATTTAACAGATTCCTGCTCTCGCAACTTATTAAAGAGGAAGCGCAGACAGTCAACCATAATATCACCCTAAATCAATGCTTTGGTTTGGAAACGGAAATACGAACAGAGTGTAGCTGTGATCACTACGACACTACCGTCAAACTTCTACCCTCCTTATCAATATCAGGAATCAACAAAACCGTAATCAAACAATTGAACAAGAAAAGCAATGGACAGAATATTTTGCCTTATATTGAATATGCCATGAAAAATGTAACCCAAAAGAACAGTATTTGCCCAACCTGCGGCAAAACCGAAACTATCACCCAGGAGTGTACTGTCAAGAATTTACCTTCAGTGTTGTCATTAGAATTATCACTATTAGATACCGAATTTTCCAATATAAGGTCGTCGAAAAACTGGTTAACTAGTGAATTTTATGGAAGCATCATTAAAAACAAGGCAGTTCTAAGATCGACGGCGTCCGAATTGAAGGGCACAAGCCACATATTTAAATACGAATTGAATGGTTACGTGGCTAAAATCACTGATAACAATAACGAGACGCGTCTAGTAACATATGTCAAAAAATATAATCCAAAAGAGAATTGCTTTAAGTGGCTCATGTTTAATGATTATTTGGTTGTTGAGATAACAGAGGAAGAGGCGCTTAAAATGACATACCCTTGGAAAACACCAGAAATTATCATATATTGTGATGCGGAAGAATTACGAAAACCTTTCTTTTCTGTTGATACGTATTCCATCAACTATGACATACTTTTCCGTGATTATTTCGCAAACGGAATAAGAGATACTGCAAGACGTGAATATAAGTTATTAACACATGATGAGGCACCTAAATCTGGAACCTTGGTTGCCATTGATGCCGAATTTGTCTCATTACAAAGTGAACTATGTGAAATCGATCATCAAGGAATCAGAAGTATTATTCGACCTAAAAGAACTGCTTTGGCCAGAATATCCATTATTAGAGGCGAAGAAGGAGAACTGTATGGAGTACCATTTGTCGATGATTATGTGGTAAACACGAACCACATAGAAGACTATTTGACAAGATATAGTGGGATTCTTCCTGGTGACTTGGACCCTGAAAAGAGTACCAAAAGGCTTGTGAGAAGAAACGTTGTATATCGAAAAGTCTGGCTTTTAATGCAGCTCGGATGCGTATTTGTTGGTCATGGTTTGAATAATGACTTCAAACACATTAATATTAATGTCCCAAGAAACCAAATTCGCGACACTGCCATATATTTTCTACAAGGAAAGAGATATCTTTCATTGCGTTATCTGGCATATGTGTTGTTAGGAATGAATATCCAAGAGGGAAATCACGATTCAATTGAAGATGCCCATACTGCCTTGATTCTTTACAAAAAATATCTCCACCTGAAAGAAAAAGCTATCTTTGAGAAAGTACTGAACAGCGTGTACGAAGAAGGAAGAGCCCATAATTTCAAAGTTCCAGAAACTTCAAAGGGATAATATGGTGCAGTGCCTTTCACGTAATCTCAAGAGCCACCAGCGCACCACTGGTTGGAAAAGTATACAAAAAATTCAAAAAAATTATAAAATGTTACCGGTGTTTGTGTACTATTATATATACTGTAATCAACATATGCAAACATTTTGAAACAGGTCTTGTTAAACCTTTTTGTCATCACACGCCAGAATTAGACTTCTTTGTGCGATGAAGTAATATCTATTACCAGAAAAGAAGGTCTTACCCTTGTTTGGCCTCTCATATGTTTCCTACTTGTTTCGCGGGCGTCCGTAACGAGTACTGACTGTATGGCGAAAAGTTGCCAGAAATGTTCATTTTTGTTTCTGCCAATTTCAGGAAAGGGTAACGTCATTACAGTTAGTTAACGTTCGAACTTACTTATAGAAGTGCCTTGGCTCATATGCAATGTACCCAGAGTAACATTAAGGAGTGAAGAGGTACAGTGACTTGGTTTTGAGTTAAGGCCATCTTTTACTGTATAGAACAAAGAAATGAACCTTTTTGATGTGGCTGACTTTTATATAAACAAAATTGTGACTTCCCAATCGAAATTGAGCGTAGCCAATGTCAATGAACACCAAAGGATTAAGGTTTTGCTGTTGGATAAGAATACCACACCTACGATATCCTTATGTGCCACTCAAAGTGAGTTGTTGAAGCATGAAATATATCTGGTAGAAAGAATAGAAAATGAGCAACGTGAAGTGTCCAGGCATTTAAGGTGCTTAGTTTACGTTAAACCCACAGAGGAAACACTGCAACATCTGCTGCGTGAGTTAAGAAATCCTCGGTACGGCGAGTATCAAATATTCTTTAGTAATATTGTCTCTAAATCTCAATTAGAACGGCTAGCTGAATCTGACGACTTGGAAGCTGTTACTAAGGTGGAAGAAATATTCCAAGACTTTTTTATATTAAACCAAGATTTATTTTCGTTTGATTTGCAACCAAGAGAATTTTTAAGTAATAAATTGGTTTGGAGCGAAGGGGGGCTAACAAAATGTACCAACAGCTTAGTTTCTGTGCTTTTATCCTTAAAGATAAAACCAGATATCAGGTATGAAGGAGCAAGTAAAATTTGTGAAAGATTGGCTAAAGAAGTTTCCTATGAGATTGGTAAAAACGAAAGAACTTTTTTTGATTTTCCTGTGATGGATTCGACACCTGTGTTACTAATTTTAGATCGTAATACTGATCCTATAACACCTTTACTTCAACCTTGGACCTACCAATCAATGATCAATGAGTATATAGGCATTAAGCGGAATATAGTTGATTTATCGAAAGTGCCTAGAATTGATAAAGACCTGGAGAAGGTCACCTTATCATCAAAGCAAGATGCTTTCTTCAGGGATACCATGTATTTGAATTTTGGTGAATTGGGTGATAAAGTAAAACAATATGTGACTACATACAAAGACAAGACACAAACCAACAGCCAAATAAATTCCATTGAGGATATTAAAAACTTTATTGAGAAGTATCCAGAGTTTAGAAAATTATCTGGAAATGTTGCAAAGCATATGGCTATAGTGGGGGAATTAGACAGACAGTTGAAGATAAAAAATATATGGGAAATTAGTGAAATAGAACAAAATCTATCAGCACACGATGCCAATGAAGAAGATTTCTCCGATTTGATTAAATTGCTACAAAATGAAGCAGTTGATAAGTATTACAAGTTAAAGCTTGCATGTATTTATTCTTTAAACAATCAAACCAGCTCAGACAAAATCCGTCAACTAGTTGAGATTCTGTCTCAACAACTTCCTCCAGAGGACGTCAACTTTTTCCATAAATTTAAATCGCTTTTTAGCCGCCAGGATAAAATGACTCAAAGTAACCATGACAAGGACGATATATTAACCGAACTAGCAAGAAGATTTAATAGTAGAATGAATTCTAAGAGCAACACCGCTGAAAACGTCTATATGCAACATATTCCGGAAATTTCGTCATTACTAACAGATCTCTCTAAAAATGCGTTATCCAGGGATCGTTTCAAAGAAATAGATACTCAAGGCCATAGAGTGATCGGAAACCAGCAGAGCAAAGATATTCCTCAGGATGTAATATTGTTTGTTATTGGCGGTGTAACTTATGAGGAGGCAAGGCTAGTCCATGATTTCAATGGAACGATGAATAACAGAATGAGGGTGGTTTTAGGAGGCACCTCTATACTTTCAACTAAAGAATATATGGATTCTATTAGATCTGCAAAATAAATAAGGATTATCTTATTCTAAAATTCTATTTTATATATGAGGCATAAATCTATATAACTTTTTCGATGCAGATAAAACATTTTACTATTGCCAAGCGAAATTAGGTTCTCATTTTCTTCATTCGGTGCCTAATAATTGCAACTTTGTTCGGTGATCCTTCTATGTGCATGCGTCATAATAACTTAACTGGAAAAAACTTTCTCAACTTACGACAAAAAACTCCGATACGGGGAGTCGAACCCCGGTCTCCACGGTGAAAGCGTGATGTGA
>ERZ794947.120-NODE-120-length-35342-cov-114.297730_pt1 | contig 35342 bp, 21 predicted proteins | sample MGYA00511908_ERZ794947 | MGnify/ENA primary metagenome ERZ794947 (study PRJEB30137, sample SAMN04331400) | food metagenome | isolation source: control ferment replicate 2c | study: EMG produced TPA metagenomics assembly of the Comparison of meta-barcoding and...
CAAGTGAACCTAGAGCTTGCTGTTGTTGTTGTTGTTGTTGTTGTTGTTGTTGTTGCTGTTGTATCTGCTGATGATGCGGTAATATACTGTTCTCTACCAACGACGATTCGTTGCTCGAACTGTTGTGAGCGTCTGTATTGGCAAAATGATCTTGAGTCTGTTGATACTGATTAGAAGAATAGGGCGTGGGGAATTGAGTCGTTGTAGGTAACGGACTGTTAAAATTATATTTGAATTCTGACATTACCTTCAAAAAATTTGTATCTGCATTATTGTCCGTAGAGGGCTGTCTTGAGGAAGTTGCAGTTGCCCCAGTTGAGGTATAATTTTGCTGGTAGCTTATATCTCTGTCCATAGTTGGAATCAATGCTCTATTCTGACCAATTTATTCCAATTTGGACACTTTTTCCACCCACAATGCCGATGCCAAATATTCAGAAGATCCTTGCAGCTCCTTAAGGCTCTGTCCTATTTGTTTTGTTTTGTTCTTGTTTTGTTGTTTTTTTTTTTGCGTCCCGTTTCTTTTCGCGAGGAGGGTTACGCCAAACGCCAAAAGGCTTATGCGGGTAGTGACCTAAACTTGTTTACTGGAATGCTATTAACGATGCACAACAGATAATGAATAAATACAGATGAGTATCTAGGATGCCAGAAGTGTTCAACAATATTCAGGTGAAAAAATTGCCGACTAGGTTGAATAGTAAAAGCATACCGAAATGGATATGGATACGCAGGAGGCAGAACTATCGAGCCAGCTGGAGAATCTTACAATAAATTCACCACGAAAGCTACGCTCGAACGCGCACAGTAACAGTGGTAAAGTGTTTAAGGAATATGAAAGTAACCACGATTTTCAAGATTCAAATTTTACTTCCCAAGTTGTGGAACCTGCAATATCCGATTCTGTCAAAAAACCTCCTACAATGACAGTTTTGAACAACTATAGCACGGTGCATCAGAAAGTGCCGTCAGGTTTTTCAGGCACGACTGCTACATCTCATCAAGAAGCTCAATGGAAGCAGTATTTCCCTGGTATTGGTAGCGGCGGTGGTACCAACTTTGGTGGCGCTGTTGGTACTGCAAACAAAGTTCCTGAATCGGATCTCATTGTGAGCGACTTGGTTAAGGATTTATCTGGAGTTCTTGAAACAAATACATTTAAAAGACATTTAGATATGAAGAATAAAACTACTACTATGCAGACCCATGAAAACCATGATACGATTAGTATTTCACATTCTAAAGATTTCTTTAACGCTGAGAAGGTCTCATCGTCGTTTTCTGATGACAGCGATTCTGGCCCAGCAGCTGAGGCACATGATGTATTTGATGGCATATTACAAAAGCAAAAATCGAATTATTTGGTGGGTTCTTATCCAAGTAATAGCAACAACAACAACAATAATAATAATAATAATAATAATAATAATAATAGTATTAATATTAATAATAAGGATAACGCTAGAACGAAGGAGGAGGACGAAGAGGACACTTCCAATTCTTTTGAATTTTCATCATCGTCATCCATGTCGTCCTCTCAAACTCAATCAGGCAGAAAATCAAAAGTTCTCAAGAAACCTCCATTGAACACTATTTCACCCGGTCAATTGGGATATCAGTTTAACCATACACACGGCGCATGGGATCCGCCGCTGAACCAGGGCTTAGATGTGTCGAGTTCACATTCTCTGGACAATACATCTTCCAACCAGTCCCAGTTCGCCACAATGGTACCAACTGGAGATAATCACACTAACGGTAAGGCACCTTCAATTCTAGATAAGAAGGCGTATGAATTAACCAGTACCAAACCAGGTGATGTTGGCTACCGCCAAAAGAAAATACAAGAAGAAGAAAATCTAGCAAATAGCGATGACACGCCCCTAGACACACCAAAATTTAATGACCTTTTTACGAAAAATGGCACTAGAGCGAAGGTTAAAGGACAAATGCGTACCTCTCGTTCAATCTCTAATTCCAATCTACTAGAAGCTCACAAGAAACTAAAGACCTTCCCCGCTGAACGGGTTGAAGATATTACGTCCATTTCCGAAGTAAACACCTCGTTCAACGAAACTGAAAAGCAGCTAATATCAATCTTGACTAGTAAACTATCTGGTTCTCCAAGCTATGATTCCGATTGGGAAAAAATCCTGAAAGTTGACCTATCAAGGGGCAAACTGAAGAATATGTTTGGCATGCAAAGACTACTACCGAATGTATTAGTGCTAAACCTTAGTGACAATGAAATGAACACTCTAGAAGGTATACCCTCGAACGTTGTACAGCTATTTTGTTCAAACAACAAAATAACGAGCGCACATTGTTCATTAGCCGGATTCCACGATCTGGAATGCCTCGACTTATCGTACAACCTCTTGAATACAAGTTTAAAATTTTTGTCACTTTGTCATCACCTGCAAGAGGTGAACCTTTCTTACAACTCCATCCAATCCTTAGAAGGGATAGGATCCTCCAGGATGAAAAAACTGAACCTTTCTAACAACGAGATTAATGGTATCATCGATTTCGAACAATTGATACTAACAAACAACTCTGTCGTGGGCGGCTGGTTGACCGTGGAAGTCTTAGATCTAAGCAACAATAACATAATTGGCGTAAGAAACATCAATTGCTTGCCCCGCCTGAAGGTTTTAAACCTCAATGGTAACCCGCTAGTTTCCATCGTGGAATCTTCTAAGATGGAGAACGGAACGTTGAGAGCGCTTTCCATCAAAAATACAGGAGGCGCGCTATCCAAATTACAAAATTACAAGTTGGATGATCAATTCACGTTCCCCTACCAAAATCTAAAGATTCTAAAACTGGACGGCTTCGCTCAACTTAGCAAATGGCAAAAATGGCCTGCCACTTTGCAAATTCTGGAGATCAACGGCGGCCTGGCCTCCTCTTTGCCGCGATTCTCTTCTCTAAAATCCACCAACTTATATTCTCTAACTATAGCTAATGTTAGAGACTTCACACACTTACCAGTGGACCTCTCCAAGGAACTACCGTTCTTGCAAGAGCTACATCTGCCAGGCAACAACCTACAAAACGCACACAAGTTAACAAAAACTCTCCCACGCCAATCAGTAAAATTTCTTGATCTACGAAATAACCCAATCACGGCACCACGCCACGATCGCGCCAGCACGAGCTTGCATTACCGGCAGTTGCTCCAGCTTGCTGGCCTCTGCCAGCAGCAATGTCCCGCCCTGGCGACCCTCTGGTTAGATGACACTCCTGCCCCAACTGCCACGAATCTGTAACCCCATAACTATACCCGTACGCAGTACTAAAAATGTATGTAATTAGTAAATGTATGTAACAATTTCACCGTTTTGTGTAACAATCCATTCATTCATTCTTTTGATCCTTTAGTACCGTCCGCACATGATGTCATTTCCCCCTCATTTTTGTTTGCTGGTATGATTCCCCGCCCGGGCGACGGTACGGCTGTTATCCGGCGATGCGGGACTTCCGTCCACAGGTATCTTTTTCTCCAACTCCAACAGAGATGGAAAATGAGGGGCGGGTGTAGGTAAGCAGAATGAGGAGAAATTTGTAATGAAAATGGAAGTTCGGCGGTTATATAAATGGGGGGGTTTGTCGGTGACAATTGACTTCACTCTCCTTTCCTCAAAAATTCTTGGGTGTTAGGATTGGAAGTATCTGGAAAACCAACCAAGAAAACTACAATAACAAAAATAAATAAAGCATGTTCAGTAGATCTACGCTCTGCTTAAAGACGTCTGCATCCTCCATTGGGAGACTTCAATTGAGATATTTCTCACACCTTCCTATGACAGTGCCTATCAAGCTGCCCAATGGGTTGGAATATGAGCAACCAACGGGGTTGTTCATCAACAACAAGTTTGTTCCTTCTAAACAGAACAAGACCTTCGAAGTCATTAACCCTTCCACGGAAGAAGAAATATGTCATATTTATGAAGGTAGAGAGGACGATGTGGAAGAGGCCGTGCAGGCCGCCGACCGTGCCTTCTCTAATGGGTCTTGGAACGGTATCGACCCTATTGACAGGGGTAAGGCTTTGTACAGGTTAGCCGAATTAATTGAACAGGACAAGGATGTCATTGCTTCCATCGAGACTTTGGATAACGGTAAAGCTATCTCTTCCTCGAGAGGAGATGTTGATTTAGTCATCAACTATTTGAAATCTTCTGCTGGCTTTGCTGATAAAATTGATGGTAGAATGATTGATACTGGTAGAACCCATTTTTCTTACACTAAGAGACAGCCTTTGGGTGTTTGTGGGCAGATTATTCCTTGGAATTTCCCACTGTTGATGTGGGCCTGGAAGATTGCCCCTGCTTTGGTCACCGGTAACACCGTCGTGTTGAAGACTGCCGAATCCACCCCATTGTCCGCTTTGTATGTGTCTAAATACATCCCACAGGCGGGTATTCCACCTGGTGTGATCAACATTGTATCCGGGTTTGGTAAGATTGTGGGTGAGGCCATTACAAACCATCCAAAAATCAAAAAGGTTGCCTTCACAGGGTCCACGGCTACGGGTAGACACATTTACCAGTCCGCAGCCGCAGGCTTGAAAAAAGTGACTTTGGAGCTGGGTGGTAAATCACCAAACATTGTCTTCGCGGACGCCGAGTTGAAAAAAGCCGTGCAAAACATTATCCTTGGTATCTACTACAATTCTGGTGAGGTCTGTTGTGCGGGTTCAAGGGTGTATGTTGAAGAATCTATTTACGACAAATTCATTGAAGAGTTCAAAGCCGCTTCTGAATCCATCAAGGTGGGCGACCCATTCGATGAATCTACTTTCCAAGGTGCACAAACCTCTCAAATGCAACTAAACAAAATCTTGAAATACGTTGACATTGGTAAGAATGAAGGTGCTACTTTGATTACCGGTGGTGAAAGATTAGGTAGCAAGGGTTACTTCATTAAGCCAACTGTCTTTGGTGACGTTAAGGAAGACATGAGAATTGTCAAAGAGGAAATCTTTGGCCCTGTTGTCACTGTAACCAAATTCAAATCTGCCGACGAAGTCATTAACATGGCGAACGATTCTGAATACGGGTTGGCTGCTGGTATTCACACCTCTAATATTAATACCGCCTTAAAAGTGGCTGATAGAGTTAATGCGGGTACGGTCTGGATAAACACTTATAACGATTTCCACCACGCAGTTCCTTTCGGTGGGTTCAATGCATCTGGTTTGGGCAGGGAAATGTCTGTTGATGCTTTACAAAACTACTTGCAAGTTAAAGCGGTCCGTGCCAAATTGGACGAGTAAGGTCATCAATAAGCCTGGTGTCCAATCGATGCTTACATACATAAAATTAAATATTCTGTCTCTGTTATATTTCCACATGTCATCATTTCAAATATATGTACTTTAAAGAAAATAAAATAAAAAATAAAATTTTTTTCTCCCGATAATCAATTTTCTTAATTAATTAATTGCGTTACGATTCCGTTTTTTTACTTCTTTTATCTCATTATCTATCTAAGTTATTTAAAAAAAAGAAAGAACTTTTTATGAACTTTCCTCTTTTCTTTCTTTTAGACTATTTAAAATACATCACCTTGGTCAAACATAGCATCAGAGACCTTGATGAAACTTGCGATATTAGCACCTTTGACCAAAGATGGCAAGACCTTACCGTCCTTAGTGTACTTCTTGGCATAGTCGATACATTCATTGAAACAGTTGATCATAATTCTCTTCAACTCTTGGTCAACTCTTTCGCTAGTCCATGTGATTCTTTGAGAGTTTTGTGCCATTTCTAAACCAGAAACAGCAACACCACCCAAGTTAGCAGCCTTTGGTGGACCGTACCAAACAGCTTCGCTTGGTCCAGTGGCGGTGGAACGAGCAGTTTCAAAGACGGCAATAGCTTCTGGAGTGGAACCCATGTTGGAACCTTCGGCAATAAACTTGACACCTTGAGCAACCAAGGCCTTGGCTTCTTCACCGCTGACTTCATTTTGGGTGGCACATGGCAAAGCAATGTCGACCTTTTGGACGTGGGTCCATGGACGAGCACCAGCAATGTATTGCACTTTGTTTTCGGAGAAAGTAGAGTATTCGTTGACGATTTGTTCCAAGGACTTGAAGTTGACCTTAGCACTGGAAATATCAGCGACTTGTTCGGAGGTGATACCAGTTTCAGAGATGATACAACCCTTGGAGTCAGATAGGGAAACGACAGTACCACCTAGCTCAATAACCTTCAAGGCAGCGTATTGAGCAACGTTACCACTACCAGAGATGGTGACGCGCTTACCTTCGAAAGATTCCTTACCGTTTGTGGCATAGTCGATCATAGCTTGAGTATAGTAAACTAAACCGTAACCAGTGGCTTCTGGTCTGATCAAAGAACCACCCCAGTTCAAACCCTTACCGGTTAAGACACCTTCCCAGGAGTTCTTGTATGATCTGTAAGCACCGAACAGGTAACCAATTTCACGACCACCAACACCGATATCACCAGCTGGCACGTCAGTGTCTTGACCAATGTGTCTGCTCAATTCTCTCATGAAAGCATAACAGATTCTTCTGATTTCGTTATTAGATCTTCCCTTCAAGTCCACACATAGACCACCTTTACCACCACCCATGTCTAGGCCGGTCAAGGAGTTCTTGAAGATTTGTTCGAAACCCAAGAATTTCAAGATAGACAAGTTCACGGAAGGATGGAAACGTAGACCACCCTTGTATGGACCCTTGGCGGAGTTATATTGCACTCTGTAACCTTGAGCAACTTCTTGTTCACCCTTGTCATTTTCCCAGGTGACTCTGAATTGTATGATTCTTTCTGGAACAGAAACAATTGGCAAAACCTTTCTGTATTCTGGGTGTTGTTCGAAAAGAGTAGAGTCTTCCAAAGAGGAGACAACTTCTTCGTAAGCTTGTTGAAATTCTGGCTCTGACATTTCTTTTTCTTTTTGGTCTCCTAACTGTTATATTAGAATAATGCGATAGTACGTATCAAGCAACTTTCAATGCTACAAGAAAAGTCATTTAAAGAGTGAGAGAATATAAAATGGGTAAACGCATTTGTAACTCTCGTATATTTTATATATGAAAAACAGAAAATTTTCCAATCTTCTCTTACTTAGATTACGTATACTTTGCTTTAACAAGAAGCCGGCCTTTGCTGCTACTTCTTACGCTTTCTTCTTCCGCAATTTTTCAGTGCTGATTTTCATTATGGTACCTGATGAAAAAGAAAACGGCGCAGCAGCTGATAACAGCTTCTCTCTGCTGATTGGACGTGGGGTCGTACTATTTCTTTTTTATTGCCCCACCGCACTGAAAATGCATGGGCCGGTTCCGGCGCATTGGTTCTGCGATAAGAATATCGAGGCCATCCAATCAGATGGTCAGATAAGGTTATTAAGATCAGGCCCGTTTCCATGGAGTCATGGAACCTGCATAAGGGGAGCCTGATACACTAGAGAATAATGACCTGAGTGGATGTAGCATCATATTCCTTATGAAATCCTCTTATCCAGCCAATCGTAAACGATGCCCTCCCCCACGTTATTGTTGTATAATTCAGGTTATGCCCAGATGCGGAGTGGTGCCCAGATCGACTCGAACGCATGGTCTTCTAGGACTCTTTATCGCAGCCCCATGAAGCAGTGCCACTTTATACTGAATGGAGTTACTAATATGGTTTGGCTCGGTTGGTATACTGGCCACAGCCCGCTAGAATAATTCAAGAAAAAAAGCCAATGCTGGACAGAATCACTGTAGAGTTTAGCGGACTTGAACCTAAAGAAGTTCATCTCCTTCTTGTCGGGAGCTTCGGTGTGCTAGTTTGTTACTGTCGAAGAGTCCATCATTAAGAGAAGTTTTCGAAGCTTCTGTCGCTGAACTACTGTATGCGAGATTACACTTTACAGAATAACTTGGGAAGCTGTCATTCTTGGTAGAATATGAAGGCTTTGAGTGCTGATCTAAGATCAGCTTACGCAAAGTTTCTTGCACTTACGCGATTGGAGCCGACGGCTTGGTAAAAATTTTCGAAATTGCAGGTTCTTGAAGCAGAGATTGTTCCGAAGAAACTTGGTTTCCAATCAGATAGAGAAGTGGGCTTTCTGGTCATGCCACGCAAGTTACAAGCGCGGAATTGCTACCACTTTACGTCTTTCTTCATGTTCCTCGGACGTTTCCAATCATTAGCCGTTCCTCTAGACATCTACAGATCTATTCCTAATCACAACCTATCTCTAGCCGCAAGATATATCTGTGTGAGAGGGGTCGCAACAGGAATACCTTAAATGGGATAACCGTCACGTGACTCTCACTAGGGGCATCAAGTGCGCTGCTTCTTCAAGGTTTTCGCGCCCTGTTTGAAGAAGTGGCACAGAATCCATAGAGTAATATTACTAACGAGCTACGAAACTTAGCTTACCTATTAAATACTCAAAGAAAATACGCTGTGTATGCTTTTGCGGCACATCTATGTCATTAAATCTCTCCATGGCGCGTATATTTTATGACGGGAAATCTGAGGCCGATCGAGGAGGGAAATTACTAGAAAAGCTTATCCTTCTTTACCTCCGAACAAATTTTAAAATATACCTCAATGGGAATAAAGAATGCAAGGAAAGGCAAGGTTCAGCCTATGATGATGAATATCGTACTCTAAAATTATAGATATCTAACTGTGGGCGTATTAAACCTTGCTTTGGTCATTATCCAATCGTGTATGCAGAGAGCGGGGCGATATGCAGCAAACAAAAAGGGGCGAAATAATAGTTACTCCAAAGATGAAATGGCAGAAGAAAATGGAAAACTATACAGTTTGCGAAGGAGGCATCCTCTTAGTTAAAAAAAAATTTGGACTCATTGCACTGCAAACAGAGTTTCTAGGATTGTCATATTTTGTACCTCCTGGAATGTTAAGACTTTCTCATTAATAATGGTGTGATACACTTATAGTTGGGTGCTAAAAGGTAACTGCAAGCCCCACATCTATAATATTACCGTTAAGTTTCCGGCGAATAGTTTCTCTTTTCGCCCCTCTATTTCTCCCTTCAAATGTGAAGATAAGGAGGACAGCCATAAATATTCCTGTAATGACATTCCATCTTGGGTGGACAATTTTATGGTATAATCAAGCGTATTTAGAAGTTTGGGCGACAGTATTTCAAGACGAGATGCATAAGTATTCTCTTCATCCTCAATCCCGCGATGCTAAAACAAAGTTTTGTTGTTGCATTCCATTTAAGTAGAGCAAAAGCGTGGCAAATCTGAAAAATTGCCACATAGGGTGCTAAATTTGGTATAATGGCACAAATAAACAATCTCAGTTTACTGACAGTGAACTACAGGAATATACAATTTTGAGGTGTTAACGACCAACCGTTAATAGCTTATTCTCTCATATGTTATACCACTGTAGGAAGAGGTGGTTTCAACTGTATTTTGAGCACAGGTAGATATAAGCTCTGGACAGTTTTGCTACCCCTTGAAAGAATTCAACAGTATTTTCTGAGGTACTCATCGTAAAAGATTGCTAATTTTGGTCGCGATGTATATAGGTAAAGGAGTATTTCCTAAAAGTTGCCAAAGATTATCAAAATATTACCGTGTTTATAAAATAAACTGACACCCGGATAATTAAGAAGTGGTAAGCTTATGTTAGAGTACTTGTACTTGACAAGTAAAATCAGAATTGGGAATTATCAATTGAGATCACGTGCAAACCGAAGAAATGCAAAGAAGTAAGGTTAGGGTTTATGGACCCAGGCAGCAGAAAATTGTAGCTTCATTTGTTGGCACAGGACTATTCCACCCTTAGAATTGACTTTTTGGACATTGAGCTAAGGTTCAATGCACTCGATGGTCTTCTCACTTCCGAATATATAGATCTAGCGTGTGAGGACTACTCATTGGCTTGCGATTTACGGTTTTTATATTTTTTGCCGCACATCATTTTTTGGCCTGGTATTGTCATCGCGTTGAGCGGACTCTGAATATAATCCTATTGTTTTTTATGGATCTCTGGAAGCGTCTTTTTGAAGCCAACCCAACAAAAATTCGAGACAAGAAAATAAAAAACGGCACTTCATCAGTATCACAAATACCATCAATTTATCAGCTCTCATGAATGAAATCGATGAGAAAAATCAGGCCCCCGTGCAACAAGAATGCCTGAAAGAGATGATTCAGAATGGGCATGCTCGGCGTATGGGATCTGTTGAAGATCTGTATGTTGCTCTCAACAGACAAAACTTATATCGAAACTTCTGCACATATGGAGAATTGAGTGATTACTGTACTAGGGATCAGCTCACATTAGCTTTGAGGGAAATCTGCCTGAAAAATCCAACTCTTTTACATATTGTTCTACCAACAAGATGGCCAAATCATGAAAATTATTATCGCAGTTCCGAATACTATTCACGGCCACATCCAGTGCATGATTATATTTCAGTATTACAAGAATTGAAACTGAGTGGTGTGGTTCTCAATGAACAACCTGAGTACAGTGCAGTAATGAAGCAAATATTAGAAGAATTCAAAAATAGTAAGGGTTCCTATACTGCAAAAATTTTTAAACTTACTACCACTTTGACTATTCCTTACTTTGGACCAACAGGACCGAGTTGGCGGCTAATTTGTCTTCCAGAAGAGCACACAGAAAAGTGGAAAAAATTTATCTTTGTATCTAATCATTGCATGTCTGATGGTCGGTCTTCGATCCACTTTTTTCATGATTTAAGAGACGAATTAAATAATATTAAAACTCCACCAAAAAAATTAGATTACATTTTCAAGTACGAGGAGGATTACCAATTATTGAGGAAACTTCCAGAACCGATCGAAAAGGTGATAGACTTTAGACCACCGTACTTGTTTATTCCGAAGTCACTTCTTTCGGGTTTCATCTACAATCATTTGAGATTTTCTTCAAAAGGTGTCTGTATGAGAATGGATGATGTGGAAAAAACCGATGATGTTGTCACCGAGATCATCAATATTTCACCAACAGAATTTCAAGCGATTAAAGCAAATATTAAATCAAATATCCAAGGTAAGTGTACTATCACTCCGTTTTTACATGTTTGTTGGTTTGTATCTCTTCATAGATGGGGTAAATTTTTCAAACCATTGAACTTCGAATGGCTTACGGATATTTTTATCCCCGCAGATTGCCGCTCACAACTACCAGATGATGATGAAATGAGACAGATGTACAGATATGGCGCTAACGTTGGATTTATTGACTTCACCCCCTGGATAAGCGAATTTGACATGAATGATAACAAAGAAAATTTTTGGCCACTTATTGAGCACTACCATGAAGTAATTTCGGAAGCTTTAAGAAATAAAAAGCATCTCCATGGCTTAGGGTTCAATATACAAGGCTTCGTTCAAAAATATGTGAACATTGACAAGGTAATGTGCGATCGTGCCATCGGGAAAAGACGCGGAGGTACATTGTTAAGCAATGTAGGTCTGTTTAATCAGTTAGAGGAGCCCGATGCCAAATATTCTATATGCGATTTGGCATTTGGCCAATTTCAAGGATCCTGGCACCAAGCATTTTCCTTGGGTGTTTGTTCGACTAATGTAAAGGGGATGAATATTGTTGTTGCTTCAACAAAGAATGTTGTTGGTAGTCAAGAATCTCTCGAAGAGCTTTGCTCCATTTACAAAGCTCTCCTTTTAGGCCCTTAGATCTCACATGATGCTTGACTGATATTATTCGACAATATGATTATGTCGTGTAAATAACCCACTTTCATGTTGTCACTCCCTCGGCTTTGGTTGGTTAAAGGGACTTATCGGTTTCTTTTTTTAGAGTTGATTTAAGATCAGATCGAAGTAAATAACGTGCAGAACATTGCATATGATAGATAACAACCTATAGTATATATTTCAAAATCGCGACAAATCTGAAATATTAATTGATTTGATTAGCTGCAGAGATCTTCTCGATGTAAGGAGCTATTTAAATAGAAAGGGTCAGAATCGTCGTCCTGTGGGAGCTGGTATATACTAAATTGATGAACAACTAAAATAGCACTCTCATTGTCATTTTGGGTGTGAGACCTTAAGCAAGGAGAGATATTTTTAATGGATGTATTAGCGCAGCCGTTGCTTACGGTATTCCTTGGCATATTGTCCCTGAAAAAAAACCGTTGTACACTCGGATACGCATTTTTCGGACTTCTCCCACCCAAGAAACGCAACTTTTGAAGGGCGCCTACACCACTAGACCAACAAGGCCAATGCAAAGCTACAAACAAATGCGTGGGCGCATGGGCATAAGGAGGTGTAAAAAGCTTTTTTTTTTTATGTGAGGAATTACAGGCGGAAGATACTCAAATAAAGCACTGATTTGATGTTACCGAACTTTTCCCCAGGCATAAAATTTTATTTTCATATTTCATCAATTCGATATTATTGATATCGCACCTAATGTAGTCATTTCCTTTCTCTCTTTGCTAGTAGATTTTAAAAAGGTTTCTTGCTGTATTTTTTTATACTTTTATAGACGCCGCTTTCCAAAGTTCATCTAAAATAAGTCGCTACAATGATTTGATCTTGATTCGGTGCTTCAGGAGCCTGCTTGCTTCTTTGCAGCTTCGGCAATTTGGAACCTTGTGTGCATATCCTCGTTTGTAAGCCCAGAAGCACACAGACATCGATCACATCTATAATAGGAGCATGCTATCATAAAAGATTCACAGTATTCGTATAATTACATGGCAGACTTTTTGAAAAGAATGGTATGGAACCAAGTGAGCGCCTAGAAAAAAAGCTGAAAAGCTGAAATCTTAATTGGATAAGAAACTTCAATAACATTTTTCACGCGTTTCTTTTTCAACTAGATTAGCCTTAACAAACGACAATCATCGAGTACCCACGCTCATTACGCTGAACGTGCAAATGTAACGGGGTGGAAACCTAAAACGTTGAATGAACTAGCCAGAACGATGACAATTGCGGCAAGCTTTCCATACGTGTTCTGTTGTTGCGGCTTAGAGTGGTAGGTAACCGCGCCAAGCAAAATTACCTACCACTTTAAGCCCAAAAAGGTGATGTGTAGCTATTGCGGCTGTGGCGGCTATTGCGGTTGTCGCCACGCTTGTCGCCAGGGTTGTCGCTACGAATGTTTCAGCTTTTTTTTCAATGGGCCACTCTTTTCACGTGAAGCGCTCCACGAAATGTGCGGATATTGCGGAAGCTCTCAATGATGAGCTATCGGTAGGGATTAAAATAAACGAGATTTGGCAGCAGTTTTAAATACCAAGGGAGTAGTATATCTAGCCTCCAATAACTTCATTTGTGGAAACTTACTTCTATCTCACTCTCTACCTGAAAAGAAAACAAATATTGTACATTCATCAATTGCTGGAACATAAAGAACATAAAATCAATATGTCAACTAGCTCCTCCGTAACGCAGAAAAACTTGGATACAAACGCGGAAGCCTTGAAAAAGGAGGATAAAGTATTATCAGAGTTTGATATTCAGGATGAGAGACCTAAATCCCTTTTATGGGAGAGTGCCTTTGTCGGAGTGCTGTGCTCTGCCCAACTAATGACTCAGGCAGGACTTGGACAATCATTAGCGCCGCTTCACATCATCGGTAACAGTTTTGGAACAACGAATGCTGGACAACTTAGTTGGTTTGCTTCCGCATATTCGCTAACTGTTGGTACATTCATTTTAATTGCTGGAAGACTCGGAGATATCTTCGGACACAAGAAATTCTTTGTCCTTGGCTTCTTTTGGTACGCACTTTGGTCCTTACTTGCTGGGTTTAGCGTCTACTCTAATCAGATTTTTTTTGACTGCTGTCGTGCATTTCAAGGCATGGGTCCGGCCTTTTTGTTGCCAAATGCCATTGCGATTCTCGGACGCACATATAAGCCAGGAAGAAGAAAAAACATGGTCTTTAGTCTGTTTGGTGCTTCAGCACCTGGTGGCTTCTTCCTTGGGGCTGTTTTCTCATCCATGTTGGGTCAACTGGCGTGGTGGCCATGGGCTTACTGGATAATGGGTATTGCATGCTTTGTTTTAGCTGTAGCAGGTTACTTTGTAATCCCTCACACCCCCATGCCAAGCCGCGATGCCTCATCTTTCAAGTTGTTGGAACGAATCGATTTTGCAGGGTCAGTTACCGGCGTTGTTGGATTAATTCTCTTTAATTTCGCTTGGAACCAAGGCCCCGTTGTGGGTTGGCAAACTCCATACACATACGCTCTTTTGATAGTTGGTACCTTTTTCTTGGTTATTTTTGCATATATCGAGTCCCGAGCAGCTTTCCCTCTGCTACCATTTGCTGCTCTTTCTAGTGATACTGCTTTTGTACTTAGCTGCATAGCTGCGGGATGGGCCAGCTTTGGTATTTGGATATTCTATACATGGCAGTTCATGGAAGACTCAAGGGGCCAAACCCCCCTTCTTTCTAGTGCACAGTTTTCACCTGTAGCAATCAGTGGATTTTGTGCAGCCGTGACGACAGGTTTCCTTCTAAGCCATACACCCCCAAGCACAGTTATGCTTTTTGCGATGACAGCTTTCACAGTCGGAACTATATTGATTGCTACGGCCCCCGTTCACCAAACGTATTGGGCTCAAACGTTTGTGTCAATCATTGTTATGCCTTGGGGAATGGACATGTCCTTTCCGGCCGCTACAATAATGCTTAGTGACTCGATGCCACACGAACATCAAGGTCTTGCAGCCTCTTTGGTTAATACGGTGGTAAACTATTCGATATCGATAGGTTTGGGTATTGCAGGTACAATTGAATCTAGAGTAAATGACGGAGGTGCCAAGCCTTTGAAAGGATATCGTTGTTCGTGGTACATGGGCATCGGGTTGAGCGGACTTGGCATTTTTGTCGCAGCAACGTATGCATGGAGCACTTTTATGAAGTCTAAAAAAAGGATCTCCGAAAAGCAGCATTTTATAGAATAAGTTCATATATAGAGAAATACTTCATCGTGGTATATAACCCAAACTAATAGAAATAAATATAGTACGATCAAAGTGATAGAGAGGAGCCAGTATATCCCGTATCGTGCGATAAATATGAAAATTACAAGAGGCCATTCTCGAGTGAAAAGATACATTATTTTTTCAAGTAGAAACCTGAAAGAACTTCAGTAAGATAACTTAGCGCACACTTTCCTACTTTAAGCTCACCAAATGGCATCCCCAGGATCGACAGCATTACCACACAAGCGACAAAGAGTCCGAAAGGCTTGCGTGCCCTGTAGGGAACGTAAAAGGAAATGTAATGGCAAATCTCCATGTGAAATGTGCGTTGCCTATGGATATGTATGTCATTATATTGACGGTCGTGTCCCTTCGGCATCACCTCAAGTGCAACAAGTAGGTGAAACATCTCCTGATACGGAGAGCAGACCTTTTGTTCTTCCGGGTATACATAGAAACGAACAACCGCAGCCTATAAATACACAGAACGTTACAAGTCAAAACATTGTAGATCCAACTAAGTCTAGGTACACGATCCAGCACTCTGCAGTTGCTTTCCCCCGCTGTCTTGGTCTCGAACTCCGATCAACTAATCCTCCACGCCTACATTCCTTCGCTTGGCATTGCGGAATCAGACCGGAAGAAAATCCAAACTCACATGTCCTTCTTTCTGATTTAGTTACAAAGGAAGAGTATTACCGTATCTCAAAAGTTTATTTTTCAGTTGTTCACCCGATATTTGATGTTGTTAATCCAGAGCAACTGGCAAAGAATGTTGAAAAATACTGGGATGGCGACGTAAAAACCTTAGAGTATGGGGCTGTTATTGCAGGGGTGATAGCTTTAGGATCATTTTTTATGGGAAGTCTTGGCCATCCCCGAGAGATGGATATAGTACAATATGCCAAAGGGATCCTTGATGACCCGACTTTCAGTCGCATTCCCACGGTGGAGCAAGTCTCCGCATGGGTTTTGCGCACCATTTACCTGCGAGCCACTTCGAGGCCCCATGTAGCATGGTTAGCTAGCTGCGTAACCATCCATCTTTCTGAGGCAATTGGCCTGCATCATGAGATTGACAGAGAGGATATAGCGATATCGAACAACGTTCCACCAAAAAGAACTACTGTAGTGAGCGAACACACTAGAAGATTATTTTGGTGTGCATGGTCAATCAATACCATTCTTTCATATGACTATGGGCGCTCAAGTGTTACGCTGAATAGAATTACTTGCAAGCCAGTTAAGGAGACGGACGGTAATTTTACAGCTCATTTAGTCGCGTTAGCACACCTGATTCCCCAAGACAGCGTGAACGCAAACGCAGCGCAATTGTTGCAGGCCCTGGCGGCCGTTCATGAATCACCAAACGCACATCCGTTTTTGTCGTTGACCAAGGGTGATATATGCCTCTCTTTGTATAGAAGACTTCGTTTGCTGAATCATATTCTTGATAAAAATGTTGTTTTACAAATAATTGATATCGGCAACACTGCGCTATCAGCAGCATACGCTCTTGTAAAACTGGATCAAGCATGGTGGAATGTGTTGAGCACCTCATTCCAGTACGTCTGTGTCCTTCTTGCCATCGACACACCGGAAAGTCTTTCACATGTTGCTACTGCCATGAAAACGTTAGATAATATTACTCAAATTCTCGGTACACATATTGCTTTTGAAGCACAAAAGACCGCAAAACTGCTTCTTGAGGATTCCATGAAAAAAAAAAAGACAAGAAATTCAGCAGCTTGAGCAGGCAACTCACCAGAGATCTAATCTTGAAACTACTCACCTACTCGATATTGACTGGGATGCTTTGCTAGATCCATCAGACACGTTAAACTTTATGTAAAAGAGTATTATAGATTATGTGTATCGAGAAGCAAATTGATTTATAATTAGAGGGAATGGAATTGATGTTTAATACCTGCTTACTATATTTTATCTTTGATAATTGCGCAGAAAGTAATATATCCGGTATTTGAAAATAGGAAATTTAAAGAAATCCCGTCACGCCTGGAATGAGGGGTGAAACCTTGACTGATATTATATTCTTTTCTTGGACATAGTGTCTGAACCAAATGCAAATTGCACTGCATTGCACCAAATTGATGGTTCAAGTTCGATCTATAAAAATACGAGAGAAGGTCTGACTGTTTATGTCAATACTCAAGAGGCTCAGGAACAGTGTTAAAGCTTGGAAGTTCAATTCATTAAAGAAAAGTTGATAACGTCAGGTGGAAAACCGAAAGATAAAAATAAAAGCAAGTCAAGATTTGAAGTATTGCTGAGCGAAATTTTGTTTGAGTGGTCCGGAAATTTTTATACACTTTATTAGTATTTGGTTTAGTGTAGGTGGGAAAGCTTAGAACGTATGTAGAAAAACATCCCTGAAGAGTTCTCTAGATCTTATCATCAGCAATAAAAGAATGCCGTTGTGACACTTAAATAGTCATATCACATGCGGATACACTTCTAATACACTAGTCTTCTTTCACTGCCCTTTATTTATAAGACTCATGTCCAGTCTATTTTTTTTTTAAAAAAAAAGACTTTCAAGCTTTTTACAACTTGATATTCTAATATGAATAATGAATAATGAATAATTTAATTAATTGTTTTGTTTAAATTTTGTTCGGTCTCGGCTATATTTGGAAGAAAAATAGCCAGTACATACTTTCTACCACTTTCGCTCAATTATCAATAAAAACATTTAATCGAAAGTCATTCAAACTGAAAACTTCAAAAGTCATTTTTTTATTGCTTCCCATTCCAATCACAATTATGCTTTGAGCCAATTTCAGTAAAACTTTGAAAATACGTAGGCGCATCGCATCGCCTAACTTAATTCGCGGTTTAACTAGCTTCCTCCACCAGTTCCATAAAAAAATGATGGATCAGTGCAAAAAAATTTTATCATAAATCTGATGAAGTATACTAAGCTGAATAAGCTGTAGGCCTTATTTGCTTTTTTCATACCCTTGGTTGGTACGACAGTAAAGATTGGCAGGTTCGGAGATACAACTTTTTTTGAGGCTTAGAATGCTCGGCCTGCATAAAATGGCGTTAAAGTTGCGCACAGGCCCCGGAAACCCTGCCAAGGAATATTACATAAGTTGCAACATCTTTTTCCAATACATGGTTAGAGAGTTTTTAATCGTTATACTTTTTTCTCATTTGATTAAAAAATATAAAATGAATTGCGAAATTCTTCTAGAAATGCGTTACTATTTTACGGTTGGCATTGCAAGATTATTATAACTACGAAGCAGTGTTGGAAAATATCATCTGGGAAGAAATTCCTATTTCTTGGGAAGAATTACATGTGCATAAAAAGATAAAACCCTCGATCACCCAAAATTGACTTTGCGACTAAAAAGTGATTTTTTCAGCATATTGCATTTCAAAAAGTCGTTGTTTAGCACAACTCATAGAAAATAAATACTAGTATGATTCGGGAATTATTTATCAGTTAATTATAGGAGTACAGCCTTTTATAGAGTTGGCGAAGATAGCCAAAAGATAAAAGCTTTGACGTACGTCTGTAAAAAGTGCCTTTTCTGATCGAATCCAGTTGCTCAGATATCCGGGAAGTTGTTAGCATTCATTGCTTTTCTGCACTATATCAGCATATGAATGCTTTCAGTATTTTAATTTTACCCTTTCACGAAGTACGCCAGAAAATGATTGGAAACGTACTCAAAAACAAAGCAGGAAATAAGCGACGAAAATTTTTCATTTCAATTAAGAGGTACTGAGCGGCTACTTAACTTTTTCTGCAGTAAGTAATGACAGAGTATCACTACAGAATTCTGTGCCTCCGGTCTGGGAATGCAGCTAGGGAGACAGCACCCTTTTGCTAATAATGCGCCGGAAATGAAACATTTAGATAAAATCTAAAGTTACGAAAACAATACACTTTGAGGGAAAGATATCAGAGAATTAAAAGCTGCAAAGAACTATGACAAATTAACCGCTTTGTTGACCCTAGATCATAGTTTACACTGCGAACGGGATAGTTGCAACCTCTTTTGTAAAATGCACCCATATCTCATTTTGCCTTTATTTCGGGTGTATAATAGGAGAAAAATTTGAATGGTAAAGAATAAGTCCCTTGCGAGTGTCAAGAGAAGCACAATTATTATTACTATTGGTGACGTGATTGAACTCGAGAATTTTCCTGGACCGATATTTGAGTTTTACGTGGAATGTGGGTGTACCTCATCTCAAAGAATTGGCGAAAAGCCAAACTTCTTAATTCTAACAAAAGCTACTGATTCGTTGGCGATGAAAGACTCTTTTTTTTGGCTGTCAGAAGCTTTCATCTTTGACATAGATGTACAGAATTTGATCAATTGTTTATATTAAAAGATTCGTCGCAACTTATATAAGGTGGCAAGAGAATGATTAACTTCAATTGCTGATGAACGTTCTCAATTCAAAAATTATAAGACACAAGGAAAACAATGTATTGGGTCCTCCTTTGTGGTTCTATTTTGTTATGCTGCTTGTCAGGAGCAAGCGCCTCCCCTGCTAAGACAAAAATGTACGGCAAGTTACCACTGGTTTTGACAGATGCCTGCATGGGAGTTCTCGGCGAAGTAACCTGGGAGTATAGTAGTGACGATTTATATTCCTCACCAGCATGTACATATGAACCGGCATTACAGTCAATGTTGTATTGTATTTACGAATCATTGAATGAAAAGGGTTATTCCAATAGAACCTTTGAAAAAACCTTTGCTGCTATCAAAGAAGACTGCGCATATTACACTGATAACCTTCAGAATATGACTAATGCAGATTTCTATAATATGCTGAATAATGGAACAACATACATAATACAGTATTCTGAAGGTAGCGCGAATCTTACGTATCCAATCGAGATGGATGCCCAAGTGAGAGAAAACTATTATTATTCTTACCATGGTTTCTACGCCAACTACGACATTGGTCATACTTATGGTGGTATTATTTGCGCCTATTTTGTAGGTGTTATGATTCTTGCCAGCATACTCCATTATCTAAGTTACACTCCGTTTAAAACTGCCTTATTTAAACAAAGACTTGTAAGATATGTGAGAAGATATTTGACAATACCTACTATCTGGGGTAAACATGCGTCGAGCTTTTCTTACCTTAAAATTTTTACAGGCTTCCTTCCCACACGATCTGAAGGCGTCATTATACTTGGATACCTCGTGCTTCATACAGTTTTTCTGGCATACGGGTATCAATATGATCCTTACAACTTAATTTTCGACTCTCGTAGAGAACAGATTGCTCGATACGTGGCAGATAGAAGTGGTGTCCTGGCATTTGCACATTTTCCCCTAATAGCTCTTTTCGCAGGAAGGAACAATTTTCTAGAATTCATTTCTGGAGTAAAATATACCTCTTTCATAATGTTTCCTAAGTGGTTGGGAAGAATGATGTTTTTAGATGCTGTGATTCATGGCGCTGCTTATACCAGTTATTCCGTATTCTACAAAGATTGGGCAGCAAGCAAGGAAGAGACATATTGGCAATTTGGAGTAGCTGCTCTTTGTATAGTTGGTGTTATGGTGTTTTTTTCTTTGGCAATGTTCAGAAAGTTTTTCTATGAAGCCTTCTTATTTCTCCATATTGTGCTTGGCGCATTGTTCTTTTATACGTGTTGGGAGCACGTCGTAGAATTGAGTGGGATTGAGTGGATATACGCTGCTATTGCTATCTGGACTATTGATAGGCTAATTCGAATTGTTAGAGTATCTTATTTCGGTTTCCCTAAGGCTTCCTTACAGTTAGTTGGCGATGACATCATTCGAGTCACAGTCAAACGACCAGTAAGGCTATGGAAAGCCAAACCAGGACAGTATGTTTTCGTTTCATTCCTACACCACCTGTATTTTTGGCAGTCACATCCTTTCACAGTCTTAGATTCAATTATCAAAGATGGTGAGCTGACTATTATCCTGAAGGAAAAAAAGGGAGTAACAAAACTTGTCAAAAAGTATGTGTGTTGCAATGGAGGTAAGGCATCTATGAGACTAGCTATAGAAGGTCCATATGGCTCTTCATCTCCAGTCAATAATTATGATAACGTCTTGCTACTTACGGGAGGTACTGGTTTGCCAGGGCCCATTGCACACGCCATTAAACTTGGAAAAACGTCAGCGGCAACTGGAAAACAATTCATAAAATTAGTGATTGCAGTTAGAGGGTTTAACGTACTCGAGGCTTACAAGCCGGAGCTGATGTGTCTAGAAGATCTTAATGTACAGCTTCACATCTACAATACAATGGAAGTTCCGGCATTAACTCCTAATGATAGTTTGGAAATTTCTCAACAAGACGAGAAGGCCGATGGAAAAGGTGTTGTTATGGCAACTACCCTAGAACAGTCACCTAATCCAGTTGAATTTGATGGTACTGTTTTTCATCATGGAAGACCCAATGTTGAAAAGCTTCTGCATGAAGTTGGTGACCTAAATGGATCGTTAGCTGTGGTTTGTTGTGGGCCTCCTGTTTTCGTTGACGAAGTAAGGGATCAAACGGCAAATCTTGTTCTAGAGAAGCCTGCAAAGGCAATCGAATACTTTGAAGAATACCAAAGTTGGTAATCAATTACCTTATTTATTTCCTCACTATTTTACCTATCACAAGTATACATTTAATTGTTTTGACCTGAAACATAATTTATGTCTAGCTGCAATGAAGACAATTGATCGACTTTCACAAACTTTTTCAATCTACTAATCTTTGGAAGCATTTTTTAACTGTCTCCCACTCTTGTTCCATGACTTAAATTTCTCTTCCTCCAAATTAACTGAATTTTTTTTCTGGATTGATGTTCTTTCCAATTGTTGTGGTAATCCACAGCTGGTATAACATAAAAAGAAGTTTTTTGTAAAAAAAAAAAAATTTCTCAGTAAGCATATAAGCCTCAGTGAAATAAAATTTTAACAACTACACGCTATTCTATTCCATTTGCCCTGCTTTTCTCGCTTCGTTATCACCTAACCACTAAGAACATACTAATAATACAAAATTTTTATCCACTTTTTACCAACAGATTTTCATGAAATATCCATCTTCTTTCCGAATTCTGTATAAAATGAAAGAGAGATTTTTTGCTCTCAATCCAGGCTCAAGGCTCTTGAGAACAGGTAATTGTTGTTTAGCACGTTTTCAACACATTTATCAGAAAACGACAGTTAAAAATAAGACGAGCGGCGTTATCATCCTGATAGTCACTAAATGAAAAGCAGGTACTTTTGAAGAGCACATGTAATATTTGCTCAACTGATAATACCTTCATTTTATACACACTTCTAATTTTTTTTTTAAAATCAGATACGCATTGATGTTCAATGTAGCATTACCATCACAAGACAAAAAATCAGAATTTTACAAGCAAAAGCGCTTATCTTTAAGGACCAACATATTAGATGAATTCTTAAGGGTTGCCAAAACGCAAGACAACAGGCAAAATAATTTCGTTTCTCAGTACCGAAATGACGAAATATACTGAGGCAAATGCGATCATCATGCCTTTGCGCCAAGAAACTCCCTTGTGAAGAACTTCAAACCGAAATGGGAAAACTTTGAGTTATTGACAGGGAATACGGAGGGGAAGATCACACTTAAATCCGTATGAGCCGCGCACATAATGGTATTCAAATACACAAGAACATTCATGAGCTATTTTTCATCCGTGCAAACGAATTTACTGCAATTGGACCAGAGGGCACCATAACTGAAGACTTTGCTACTGACTCAACGTTGATGATGCGAGTAGTGGGTGTACTATGATTTGCTCATTTTTTTTTTATAGAAAGATTCGATTAATGAAAGTCACAGGAGACATTTTTACATAGACATTCCGTATATGTTGCGGGTATCGCGGATGCGGATTAGTGATGCCTTTAACTACATTTCATAGATTTCTGTATACCAATTGAAATGAGTGAAGTAAGCTCCTACAGTGAAATATCTGGGTGCTACTGACGCCAAGCCCTACAGCGATCGGAATGCGGGAACGGAAGTTAACGGGGCTTCCAGAACGGCGGAAGCGAATTGAACGAGGACGGCAAACAAAAACACCCAAAATTTCATTACTTAGAATGACCCTCAAGAGCAGGGTGCAATTTATCAAGCGATCATTGAACTAACTAAGTTCATATCCTGTATAGGATTTAAAACAATGCACCCTAAGTTCAAATGCACCCCCCCTCGCCCCGCAGCGGACCCTTGAACAGAGAACTGTTTCGAGGTTCACCCAATTGGATCACTTGTATAATTTGTAATCGAGTTCGGATAAGATGTATACGAATCTAACTGGGTGCAGTATAATTAGCATTTTATATTACCTAGCAATATATGTATAAAACAGGAATGTGTGCGTGCTTCAGGCAGAATTTTACGGTCCTTGTAAAAAAGTCTATCATAAAGCCATCACAAAACAATAATAATGAAATTCTCAACTATTTTCGGAGCTACTACAGTTATGACTGCCGTCTCGGCAGCAGCTGTGTCGAGTGTAATGACCACTAAGACTATTACTGCTACTAACGGTAATAACGTTTACACTAAGGTCGTTACCGACACCGCTGACCCTATCATTAGTTACAGTACCACTAGAACTGTCGTTGTCAGTAATAGTGATGCTACTTACACAAAGGTTGTCACCGAAGGACCAGATACCACCTCTGAAAAGAGTACAACAAAGACACTTACTTTGACAAACGGTTCAGGTTCATCAACCAACCTTTACACCAAGACCGTCACTCAAGCCGTCGAATCATCTACATCCTCCTCATCCTCCTCATCCTCCTCCTCCTCTTCTGCCTCTTCTTCTGGTGCTGCTCCTGCTGCATTCCAAGGAGCAAGTGTCGGTGCATTGGCCCTTGGTTTGATTTCTTACCTATTATAAGCTCGGTTTCAAACCAGAAAAAAGCTATTAGTTATCGTGTATAGCATATTTATAACTTATCTATGAAAAGCTAATATAATTGTCTTTCTCCTTCAAAAGGCTAGTAAAAAGGACTTTTTTTCATTACGTTTCTCAGTGACTTTAATGTAGCAGTTTTTCGTTTCATCATCATCATCGTATTATTATTATTGTTATTATTATTATTATCATTACTTTTATTAATATTAACTATTTTTTTAGTATGATTTCGGGTATATTTATTTTAATTAGATACTTTTAACCGTTTCAAACAATTAAAGGAAGACCAACGAACTTGAAACAGTATATATACATACATACTTAATGTGTGTTATTAAAATTTTTTTATTCTAACATAACTTCGAAAAAAGGCCAAGCCGCAAGGTGCTTCATAAAAATCGGATATCCCGCATGATTATTCACATATCATTTACAATAACATGACGGCAGCAAGGGCAGCACCCATCAAACCAGTACCAGCGGTGATGGCATCAGCAGCACCGGTGTAACTAGATAATTCAGCGGTGCTAGAGGATGTAGCAGAGGAAGAAGTTTCAGCAGTGGTGGTTGCAGTGGTTGAAGCAGAAGAGGTAGCAGCTTCTGAGCTGGTAGAAGTACTACTTGGAGACCAGGTGTTGCTGCTGCCTTCACCAGTCCAGACAAAAGTAGCATCTTGGGTGACAGTCTTAGTGTAGACGTGACCGTTCTTGGTGGCAGTGATAGTGGTAGTGATACTAGAACCAGAACCTTCATCAGCAGAAGAAGTCTCAGCAGCAGAAGAAGTCTCAGCAGCAGAAGTGGTAGCGGCAGCAGAAGTGGTAGCGGCAGCAGAGGTTTCGGCGGCAGAAGTTTCGGCGGCAGAAGATTCAGCGGCAGAAGTGCTGCTGGCGTAAGAGTCTTCACCACCCCAAACAAAAGTAGCATCTTGGGTGACAGTCTTAGTGTAGACATGACCGTTCTTGGTGGCAGTGATGGTGGTGGTGATACTCTCAGCAAGAGCAGTAGCGGCAACAGCAGATAGAACCAAAGCGGAAGAGAATTTCATTTTAGGGATTATTGTTATTAGTTATTTTTAAGCGAGTGGAAGTACTTGTTTGTATCTGTTCGAACATTCATATTACCTCCTAATACTTCAAATAGTTCTTGGCTTAAATACCCCATAAATCAACTTTTACAAAAAAAAAAATAACAAATCTCGAACGATAATTGAACCCCATTTTTTTGCACCCTTTCCTAGAATGGCGGAACTCGGCTCTTGAGCCCTTAGATTGCTTTCCTTCACATACATCAAAAAATATGGGATAGCGGGGTGCGGAACAAACAGGGTGCAAAAAAAAATCTAGGACATAGGTAGGACTAAGAAGACTGTGGCATTACTACACAGCAATCATATTTTACCGCTTCCTCGTTTAATTGGATTTTTACTTTTCATTACATTAGCGATCATTAAAAAAGGAGCGTCAATTTTTTACTTGGCAAATGTGTAATGTAGCGTTTTCGGTATGTCACATCACCAATTTTGTCGCAGTTAATTTAATTCACCCAGATTTCGAATGCTTTTCGCTAGATTAGTGCTGCTGTTGGTGTATTTGGCACCAGGTTCTTTAGCAAAACCAGCATCAACTAAGAAAAGAACGCAATGGGACCAGCTAGCAATTGATGCTTGTGCTAAAGAATTGGAATCACACAAATTTGACACGGATGTGAAGGGTCGGCACGCTACTCTTTGCACTTATGAACCAGCACTAGGGTCTTGGTTACATTGCGCGAAGGATGTTCTCGACAGTAGGAAGAAAAGTAAAAAAATATTCGAAAAAACGTTTAGCAAAATTAATCAGTATTGCCACGATTATCACAAAGATGAGGTCGTCAGCAATGAGGAGTATTATCGAATTTTTGCCAATGCATCCCTTTTCATCCGGCCTCTTGATGAGGTAAAGGAAAACATACGATATCCCGTCACTCCCAATAAAGCCTCTCTAGATAGGTGGGTATGGGCTTATTTTGGGCCCCTGGATAATATAGACAAAGGAAATGTTTATGGAGTGACGATTTGCTTATACTGGATAGGAGTTCTGTTTATTGCAGCTGTATATCACTTCTTGAACTTTTCTCGACTTAAACAAACGGTGTTCAAAAACAAGGTGTCTGCTTTCTTAAGAGGCCACTATGTTCTTCCAGCGCTTGTTCATAACCATGCTATGTCAGTGGGAAGGTGGTTTTTCATCGGTCTGGTCCCTACCAGGTTAGAGACCCTTGTCCTATTCGGTTACGTTTTGTTGCACGGGTTCTTGTTGAGTAGTTACAATTTTGACCATAATGAGTTGCTCAGTGATCGCAGAAGCCAAGTGCTTATCTTCCTTTCCGACAGGGCAGGGATCCTGGCATTCGCACATTTTCCTTTGATAGTTCTCTTTGGCGGTAAAAACAGCACAATGACTTGGCTCACAGGTATAAGATATACCGCATTCATTACTTACCACAAATGGTTAGGAAGATTCATGTTAGTAGACTGTACGATCCATGCAATAGGATACACCTACCATGCATACATAGAAAATTACTGGAAATACGTGAAGTATAGTGATCTATGGACATCCGGAAGACATGCCATGATCATTGTTGGAATACTTGTGTTTTTTTCGTTCTTCTTCTTTAGACGACATTATTACGAATTGTTTGTTATTACGCACATTATCTTAGCAATAGGATTTTTCCATGCGTGCTGGAAACATTGCTATAAACTTGGATGGGGTGAATGGATAATGGCGTGTGCACTGTTTTGGATTGCTGACCGTATTCTGCGGCTAATAAAGATTGCAATTTTTGGAATGCCATGGGCTAAATTGAAACTGTGTGGCGAGTCCATGATAGAAGTGAGAATCTCAAAAAGCTCCAAATGGTGGAAAGCAGAACCTGGCCAATATATATATCTGTACTTCTTAAGACCAAAAATATTCTGGCAATCACATCCATTCACGGTCATGGATTCTTTGGTTGAGGATGGTGAGTTGGTAGTTGTGATAACAGTGAAAAATGGGCTAACCAAAAAATTACAGGAATACCTTTTAGAGAGCGAAGGGTACACGGAAATGCGAGTACTAGCAGAAGGACCTTATGGACAAAGCACGCGAACACATTTGTTCGAAAGCCTCCTGTTTATTGCCGGAGGGGCGGGTGTTCCTGGACCTCTGTCGATGGCAATAAAGGCAGGTCGCCAGGTCAAAAGCAACGATTCTCATCAAATGATCAAATTTGTGTGGAGTGTACGTAACCTTGATCTCTTAGAAGTGTATCGCAAAGAGATAATGGTACTAAAAGAGTTGAACATAGACACAAAAATTTACTTCACAGGAGAGCGAAAAGATGAATCGAACACGGAGGAGGGAGCAATTGCTAATATGAGCACGGAAGGCAGACTGCTGACGACATCGAAATCAGCGGAAATGATTACTGATTTTGGACGACCAAATATCGATGAGATAATTGAAGAAGCAGTAAGTGGTGCAAAATCTTTGTTGGTCACTTGTTGCGGGTCAGAGGGCTTTGTAGACAAGACACGAGAGTTGACGGCAAAAAGAGTTCTTGAACACGGTGACAAATGGATAGAATACGTGGAGGAATTCCAGAATTGGTAGCATTTCAATCCGCCCTATCAATGCTAACCTGTTACGAATACCAAAACCACAAAAACACGGACCTTGTTTAATTACTGTATGAAATAACTGTACTCCATTAATATTCAATGCATTTAGTCCTTAAAAATCAGCGGGAATCTAATAAGCCGGCGAAGGTACTACACCTCACCCTTACTGTTATTTAAAAATCCTATTTGTGGGGATTTGCAATTAGTTTTCATCGCCAAATAACAATCCTTCACTGCATACCACTACTTAAAAAAAGGGTACATTGCTAACATTCTTGGTATGAAAAATTGCAGTCATTTAGATTGAGTTGGCAAAAATACAAATTTAACGCATGAGTATAAAATCGCTATTCGCTTTATTATTATTTCCTCCCTGATTAATAAATATCGAAGGGTAATCAGGGTTACGGGAACAGTACTTATCGGAGGAATAATAAGCAGCACCCTTTAGAATGTGGATCGTTTCAATACAGTCGCATCTGACATATACAGCGCCACTGTCGTAAGTTGTCAATCACGAGAACATAATCTTGAAACACGGATGGCTACATAGAGTTACCTTTTTCATCATGATATGAATTGATACTTTAGGCATGATAGAAAACAAAAGTTTTGCATTACATCAGGGTATCCAATTGAAAATGTTCTAGCTATTCATTTACCTTCCCGAAAAGCATTCTTCGAAGCTGCAGTTCTTTCTGCCATTCATCTCAGAACTGTCTTCGTTGCAGAGTCAAAGTTGCCACTTTTCTTCATTTATTTGATATAGAAAATGCGCAATATACAATCTCTCATTGCAGGATTGATATCATTTTTCCGAGGGAGCGATATTCAACCAGGTTTTGCCAGTCAACGGTGAAGGGTAATACATCAGGTAGGTTGAAAATTAGGCGAGTGAATTAAGAACTTTCTTCCTTTATTACTCTCATTCAATGCCAGTTCGATGAAAATTAGCGGGCAACGATACGCAAATGTCTCGTAAATACTTACGTAATAAGTTATTATTTAATCAAACTTCAATTCGCAAACAAATGAAGGTTACACTGTACTTGCATCACTTACAGTGGGTTTGAAGTTTCTATGATAGTGGTATCTCGAATTACTGAGAAAATACTGATAGTGAGCTCTTGACGAAAACCTTTCTCCCCGATTATCGCCTATGGTGTATGTCATAAAGGCTTATAAAAGCGAGGCTTTTCATAGAAATATCACTTCATTGTCAGCAACAGGGGCTCATGTTCATTCGTAAGCCTCTTAATTTTTCAAAGGCATTGTACATAGAAACAGCGAAAAAACTGTAGCAGCCACTTTCACTGAGCTACTGTATATAAGGCGGGCAGTAGAAACCAAGACATAATAATTCAAAGAAGAAACAACCAATTAACAATGCGTGGTTTCAGTGGTCAACCATTGAGTGATGATGATAATTATAGAATTGAAAAGACTCAAAGGAACACAATTCCTGAACGTCTCCATTTTAGCAGAGAGAGAAATATGCCCATTGCAAGTATATTCGGGACTAGAGGATATTTTGTATTCTCAAGTGAGCAATCCTATGACAAATTCAAACAGACAAACTTTAATATCAGTACTCTAGATGCGGATGGTGTAGGTGTTCCTCTTTTTCATATTGTCCAAAGTTATAACGTTATTGGCAAAATTACTCGGAGCTCGCCGGATTTCTATATCTACAAGTACGTTTTACAAGGGGTGCAAGATCCGCCTTTATACTCTGATTGTAAAGTTATTTGTCAAGATAAAGTTTTTCGTTTATGCAAAATTTTATATTGTGAAATTTATGCTCATCAAGGATTTTTTGAAACTAAATACGATTTCTTCTATCCTTCTAAAACGCAGCCGGTCAAAAAATACCAAATAATCAAACAAAGTAATATGCGAGATCTATATTCCACTTTGGACGGTATGCGTTTTCGTTGGCATGTGAAATTCTACAGCGATCATTTTCGATTGATGTTCCTAGATGAGGACAGGCTCAATTACTCAAATAGTAACCAAAAGGAAAGGCAAAAACCAGATCAAGGAAAAAGTAAGGCTCCAGATTTCGTAATTGGCCATTATACAAGAACTTTTTCCGATATACTCCCTAGATCCACGTCAAAATGCTCCAATCTTATTATTGGAGAACACTCAAAGCCAGACTCTCTTGGTATCACGACCGTTCCTGATTTGACTCAGGAATTTGCCTGTCAGGGAGCTTTAATCCATTATCTGCTGCATATAGAACGAGAAAGAAAATAAAAAAAGAAACAGAAACAGAAATAGAAAATGGTGAAGTAGGATACAATCTAGTGGCTTATTACTCAAGGATTTTTTCGCAATCCGTCCAATCCGAAAAATATAACTTGACGTGTAACACCCAGAGGAACGTTATACAGGCAACTGAGGTCGAATGAAACGAGATTACTCTTTAGGTTCAATTGAGCAGGCATTTATCCGAGACATTACGACCTAGCCAAATGAGATACATACATATTAGCTAGAACTTCGCATCACATATTTTTTCAATTTTTTTTCAATACGCAATTATTGCCCATAATTAATCTGAGGTTTTCATACTTATTGGCAATAGTAAGATCAAGGTAACGTTGTTTTTGGTTTGACTTTATACAGGATTTATTCCTACGTAGTCAAGATTATGGTATATTTTGTGTGCATTTTAACACCGGCGCTAGTACCAACATCTTTTTACTGATTGTATTCATAGAGTATCCTTTTAATATTACTTAGCAAGTATTTTGTAACAAATCCAAGCATAATATAACAAGCTCCGTCAATTGAACCCACCTTTTTAACAATATGAGAAGATACAGCTGTTTTTTCTCGAAATTGTTATCTAGAAGTTTATGCAAAATCAAAACTCTATCCAGAATCATCATCGGAGCTTTTTGAAATCCATAAATCTTTCTATCCAATAAGCATATTAAAGAAGTTATTGATATGAAGATGACGCTTCATAATGCTAGCTACAACAATTACGTTTGATGACTGCGTATTCAATTATTTTTATCCCGAACTACATATCTCGCTTTTACTGGCGCCACTTTTCTTCCTCGTTTTTCGAGGAAGCAGTCAAATTAAACCTTAAGGGGTGAAAGTATGCTTACTTTGACACTTATTCCTCTTTACAATTCGTTTCACAGAACAGACAACCAGCACTGATAATGAAAAGAACGGTAATATCTTCCTCGAACGCATATGCTAGTAAGAGATCTCGGCTGGATATAGAACATGATTTTGAACAATACCACTCGTTGAACAAAAAATATTATCCAAGGCCAATTACTAGGACAGGCGCAAATCAATTCAATAATAAGTCTCGGGCTAAACCAATGGAGATTGTGGAAAAACTGCAAAAGAAGCAAAAAACGTCGTTTGAGAATGTTAGCACTGTCATGCACTGGTTTCGAAATGATCTACGTTTATATGATAATGTGGGACTGTACAAAAGTGTTGCGCTTTTCCAGCAATTGAGGCAAAAAAACGCAAAAGCCAAATTATATGCTGTTTATGTCATCAATGAAGATGATTGGAGAGCCCATATGGATAGCGGATGGAAATTGATGTTTATAATGGGGGCGTTAAAAAATTTGCAGCAGTCCTTAGCCGAATTACACATACCTCTTCTTCTGTGGGAATTCCACACTCCAAAAAGTACCTTATCTAATTCAAAAGAGTTCGTGGAGTTTTTCAAAGAAAAATGTATGAATGTAAGTTCAGGAACAGGTACGATAATCACTGCTAATATAGAATACCAAACAGATGAACTGTACCGTGATATTAGGCTGTTAGAAAATGAAGACCATAGATTGCAATTGAAATACTACCACGACTCTTGCATTGTTGCTCCTGGATTGATCACTACTGACAGAGGCACCAACTATTCTGTGTTTACTCCATGGTACAAAAAATGGGTGCTATATGTAAATAATTACAAAAAGAGTACCTCTGAAATTTGTCATTTGCATATAATCGAACCATTAAAGTACAACGAAACTTTTGAACTGAAGCCATTCCAATATTCATTACCGGATGAATTCCTTCAATATATACCTAAATCAAAATGGTGCTTGCCAGACGTTTCTGAAGAAGCAGCTTTATCCAGATTAAAAGATTTCCTCGGTACAAAAAGTTCTAAGTACAACAATGAAAAAGACATGCTATATTTGGGTGGAACCTCTGGGCTAAGTGTATATATAACTACTGGTAGGATAAGCACAAGACTTATAGTCAACCAGGCATTTCAATCATGCAACGGACAAATAATGTCAAAAGCACTGAAAGATAATTCGTCCACCCAAAATTTCATCAAAGAAGTTGCATGGAGAGATTTTTACAGACATTGTATGTGCAACTGGCCATATACCTCAATGGGAATGCCTTATCGATTGGACACTTTAGATATAAAATGGGAGAATAACCCTGTAGCATTTGAAAAGTGGTGTACTGGTAATACAGGCATTCCCATAGTCGATGCCATAATGAGAAAATTACTGTACACAGGCTATATTAATAACAGATCTAGAATGATCACAGCTTCTTTTCTTTCTAAAAACTTATTAATAGATTGGAGATGGGGGGAACGCTGGTTTATGAAACACTTGATAGACGGTGATTCGTCTTCAAATGTTGGTGGCTGGGGTTTTTGTTCTAGTACAGGAATTGATGCCCAACCATATTTTAGAGTTTTTAATATGGATATACAAGCAAAAAAATATGACCCACAAATGATATTCGTCAAACAATGGGTTCCCGAATTGATTTCTTCCGAAAATAAGCGTCCAGAAAACTATCCAAAACCTTTAGTTGATTTAAAGCATAGTAGGGAGCGTGCTTTGAAAGTTTATAAAGACGCAATGTGAGAATAACGTCTCCTGATTAAGCAGGTGTGCTTTAGTAGTTTTGCCGCTTTGCTTGATCACTGTTAGTATTTCGGCAAATTATATGGTATTGGTCGCCTTGCCAGGTTCTTTAGGAAGTTCATCATAAACTAACGCTTTCAAGAATTTACGGAAATGATAGGGTTTATAGTTTTTATAACAGTAGTGGACCTAGAAAACACCGATAGCTGGCGGCGGTTATATCTCATTACTACTATGAAAACTGTGGCTCCTGAGTAGCTACTGAAGGATGTGCCCATCTTAATCCAGACCTAGTCAATACAATCAATACAACTGTCTAGCTGAAAACTGACAAAAAAGTTTGTCGATGTCTCTAGTATATTCACTATAACACTAAATTTTATTGTAAATTATTACACAAGTTTTCAAGAAGAAAAACAATATTAAACACAATAACTAGATTATGCGAGGCACGGCAAAAGGAGTGAAGAGGGCAAAATACGGAGAAGACAATATAGAATAAATTTCTTTTTTTGATTAGAGAAGATTGTTTGCCAGTGACTGTGAACTAATTAAAAGGGAAAAGAGAATGCCTTGGTTAGATTGCTTGGAGCAATAGTCTTACCATGATGATCAGTCGGATTCTGACGACGTTGGGTATTTTAAAACACGCGTAATTGAAAGGGTGATGTTGAGAATGGACCACTTCAAGATATGCTCGAAAATGTAGCTATATTTCACGGATGAATAACTCGTAAGAATGTGCAGTAGCTGATGGACCTAGGAACGATCAAGTCAACGTTGTATTTTGGTTCGGCAAACAATTGATATGATGTTGACAAGAAAACCATCTGCGCTCTAATCTCTAAGTACACGTGCATTTGGACCTATCATCAAAAGAGAATAAGAGGATACTTTCAAGAGAAGTTCAAAAAAGAATCATTATTATGATCCAATGACAGTGACAATAAGATCAACATAAAAAAGAAAAGTCAGAAGTATAAATCTGGGTCTTTTTCTCTAAAATAATTATAGTCTGTTAATTTATAAAACTGCCTAAAAAATATACTTAAAATATGTCTACAGATTATGCAGCTGGAAAAAATCAAGCAAAACCAGCGTCTGGTGGACAAACGGCCTTCAACTGGATGGCGGTACAATAATCTGGTAATGTCTCATTCGCAGCGAAAATGTTCACAGTTGGGGTGCTCAAAATAACAGAAGCAAAGTTTGGGTAACAGGAAGCAACTTGAACGCCATACTGAGTAGAGTTAAACAATTGGTTAGCTAAACCGGTTATGAAGGAAGCATTATCAGCGGTGTCTGCCCAAGAGTTGTATTCAATTTCACCAGTAACAGTGTTAGCAAAAGGAACCATAGCATCACCAATGGATTGAGGGTTACAAGTGTAGATATTGGTGGTGAAGATTAGTGGAGAAAAGTTCTTCGTATCATTGCTAGCAATAGTAGTCAACTTTGGGAGGAATCTTGTTTCCTGGCCCAAATATCTTGCCCAAGCGTCACCAGCGCTTTCAGTTAAAACGTCGGCACCAGCAAACGTAGATTGACCCAAAAATGTACCATTTTGGCCAACGACTTCCATAACGTAGGTACCACAGTGAGGTCCATGTAGGTTATTACAAGTGACGTTAGTCAAATCAAATCTGACGGCTGTTGCAACAGACACAAGGACGCTGAAAAAAGTAAAAATGTTTAGGAAACTCATGGTATGGTTGTTGTTCTTGATTTCTTGAGATTGTACAATCTATCAGAAGCAGTAGCTCTCCATTTTGAATGAAAATTACGATGCTTATATATCAATTATACCTGTTATATGCTGAAAACCTTAATGATTATATTAACCTTTTTCTAGCAACTGAAAATACAGATCTGGAATATGTTTCTATATTTCCAACCTCAGCGGTTATTCGAAAAAAAAATAATTGACCCGCAGGGTGTATAGGTAGTTGATGAAAGTATCATTGTTTTTAATTTATTGTTAAAAGTCCGAAAAGCGAGAATGCATGAAAGTATTACCTTCCATTCCAGGAATAGAAGCAACACTAATTCAAAAGCCCGTTTAGGAAAGATCCGAATATTTTGACAGTAGTACGTAATGAATAACCACTCAGGTGATACTAAGACAAATTTTACAACATTTTAATGTGTTCCTGATTTGATTATGCAACACTTTTTTTGACCCAGTCCAAAAAAACTGCCGTAATATACTTCATTGGTTGTCGTACAAGTAAGCTTTAACATGGTTCTCGAAGTCAAAGCGCAAACATGCGACCAATGGGTCAAAATAATGGTAAGACGCTGCAAAATTCTCTTCACTTAATTGAAAAAAAGTTTCATAATTCATGTCGGACAGATTTATTTCTGGACAATTTGGTTCTGTTGAATTCAGAAATGCTCAGGGTTCATCATGCCATAGTGCCACTTCAATGGAAGACAATACCTTTGAGAAAAAAAGGTACCTTGCATGAGGTATGATGCACGGGTGCACTGTTAAAAAAAAAAAAATTTCAGATGTATTTAAAGACTTTCTAGGCTGGGCGGCTAACAAAAAAGTGATGGAGAGTGAATCAACAGGTGCCAATATGCAGCAAGTGGAACTTTCTGGGGATTTTATTACTGTGATGTTCGACAAATAGTTCAAATAATTATAAGCTAGTGGCTGCATTGGATTATGAAACAGGGAATCAGATATAGGCTTCCCTGGCTTTCCTTCGAAACGTTTGAAGTAGTAAGCGATAACCTATCCCTGAACACTTAACATTATATGGCTCTTTTCTGCAGCAGATACTTTTGGAGTCTTAAAAGCACAATGTTTGAGCCGGCCAGGCGCCCATAATTAGAAATAAAAACTGTTTATAGTGTAGATGACCAGTTGTGATTATGCTACTGTTACAATTAATGAAGTTGATTGCGATCTCTCCT
>ERZ794947.122-NODE-122-length-34798-cov-148.160176_pt1 | contig 34798 bp, 14 predicted proteins | sample MGYA00511908_ERZ794947 | MGnify/ENA primary metagenome ERZ794947 (study PRJEB30137, sample SAMN04331400) | food metagenome | isolation source: control ferment replicate 2c | study: EMG produced TPA metagenomics assembly of the Comparison of meta-barcoding and...
TTTTTTTTTTTTTTTTTTTTTTTTTTTTTTTTTTGTTTATATGTTTTTTTTTTTTTTGCCAGGTATTGTTAGCGCCAGATAGCAAAAAATTTTATTCAGGGATACTGAACACCGGGGAAGTTAACTGAGTATATCGGTTATCATTATAAACACAAGAATGTAAGCCAGAAAGAAAAATGAACTTCTACCCCTCGAACTTTCACATATAAGCAAGTAAAGAAAAAGTTAACAAAAGGAGGTTCAGAACATGACAATTAAAAGCACTCTAGCTCGGGAATTAGAAAGCTTGATTTTACCCGCTGATTCCATAGTGAATGTAGTTGACCAATTCCAAGAGGAGTTGTTATCACGGCTTCAGACAAATACGATTTCTATGCTCCCGCAGTGTTTAGTCCCAGATAAACGATCGCGATGGAACCCTGAAGACAAAATTCTGACCATTGATTTCGGCGGAACAAGACTGAAATTTGCAATTATCTCTCTGCCCCAAATCGTTATCGAATACAATGATGCCTTCGAACTTACCTACAACATCGTTGATTCGAATTTCTTTAATCAAATCATCTATACAATATGTACCAGGCTGGCTGCAAATGGTTATATAAAAAAAAAGAACGAGTCATCTGAGGCGTCTAAATTTTTTGTTTCCGTGACATTCAGTTTTCCTCTAAATCCAGAAGGGGAGGTAGTTGCAATGGGAAAAGGATTTGTGATGACTGACACCCTTCAAGGATCTACGGTGAAACAGCTCATCCAATCTTCCTTTGACCGGATTATATCAGAAAACATCGAAGAATTTTTCTGTACCATGAACGTGTGTCATGTAATAAACGACGCAATTGCAGTTTCACTAACAAGCAAATTTATATGCGAAAACGATTCCATCTCATTAATAATAGGAACTGGTACAAATGCATGTTTTGAGGTTCCATACGGATATTTACCACCTTTCAAGAGAGATGCCCTGAGAGAAACATTACCGTCAAGCTATAATAAGGAGACATTAAATTTCAAACATGTTCTCATTAATTCTGAAATTGGATTTATTGGTAAAAATGTCATTGCATTGCAACCGTTTGACATTCATGGAGCAATCTCATACGAAATGCCACTAGAGTGCGTTACTTCTGGTAAATTGCTTCCCCTATCATTAAAAAATATTCTATTGCAATATAACATAATCCCCAAAAACTTCCCAGTAGAGTTCAATGGGGAACTGGTATGCCAGCTGGCAGAAGGCTCTACTAATGCTTGGTTCGAAAACGAACATTATGCATTAATTTGTCAGATCGCACGACTATTAATCAAGAGAGCCGCATTTTATGTTGCTGCAATTGTACAAGCTATTGATATCATCACAGGCTGCAAAAATTATAACTTTATTCATATTGGCTACGTTGGATCCTTTCTCCACAATTCAAATTTTTATCGAGAGCAGATAAAATATTACTCCAGCATACATATTAAGTTGCAATTCTTAAATCACAGTAATCTTCTAGGCGCTGCAATAGCCACCTACTTGAACAAATCAGACAACCAAGTTCAATAATATATTTTATCTTTTCTTACCATCTTCTCGATCTATTTTTATTATTCCCAGAAAACTTTGTGATGCTGGTGTAGAGGAAATGATCCGGCGCACTAACACCACACGCTTGTAACAAACTAAGGATGTCCTGACCTTTTTTGATTATGTTACCACCCCATTTTTGCATTCTTCTTTTTTTTTTTTTTTGGGTCTGAAAATTTTTTTGCTTCTACTTAATTATAATTTTATATAATCATATATGGATCTGATTCTTAAAAAAAAAATCAAAAAAAGACAAAACAAACCATATAGGTAACAATTTCTCTTAGTGACATAAAAGAAGAAGGAACGATAACTTTTTCAATAAACAGAAATATAATTGTTAATTCTTTCCCTTTGGTTTTGTGCGATACATTCTGCAATCCAGGTAATATTCCTAACTTCTTGTTCCTTGGATTTCATCCAGGCCCAAACAGTGCTGATGGCAAATTGTTGCGTGAAAGCATCTCTACATAGTTCCATTTCCAATTGGTAAAAGTGATCTTCTAAGTTACCAGTCTCCAAAAATCCCCTATACTCATAGACGTTAGCTAAAGCAGCTCTAACTCCTTCGAAATCTTGGGCTTGCGCCAAGTGAAACGTTGCAAGAGGGTACAACTTACCTATGTTAGGTAACAAGTCACTTTTCAAATCTGGGTCAATATCTGAACTTTGCAAAGAGTTGAGTGCAATATTGATACTTCTTCTGTCAGCTTCAAACCCTAGTAATGTTTGCATACATTCTTTAGCAGGTTCCGGAATTTCTTCAGTGACAAAATTGTAAAAGTCTTCTAAATAAGCCTTGTACAGCTTATTTCTAATAATTTCAATGTTCATATCGTCTAGCTCCTCTGCCGTGTCAAAACAGTTTTTGAAGTAAGGTGCCAGTGGGGTATCCACCAATACGGTTTCGTATAGGGATTCAAGATCAGTAGCAACACTTAACGTGGGCAAAGTATCAAACCAACCTAGCGGATGACAACGTTGTAAAATTTCACCCTTATCACGATCATGAATAGTGCCTGTAATCATCAATGCCACATTGTCGATCATGTAACCATAAGTGATATAGTCCATGAATTTTCTCGTGGATCCACTGGATTGGTCTCTTATGTAGTTGAATTCGTGGTACAACTTGCTAGAAGCATATTCTTGAATCAATGACGTGGTCAAAGACTCTGAAGAAACAGAGGAAAGAAAATTACCATAATCAGTTGATGATAATTGTAATTTTAGATCTTCCAACGTGTCACATTGTGTTAAGTTGATGTATTGGTTATTAGATAACAACCCATTTCTGTAGCCTCTCACTACACCTTCAATAAACCCATTGTCAATATTGAAATACACGCCTTCCATCTTCGCAAGACTTTAGCAACACGATCCGAATGGTATACTTTTTTGCTAGCTCTTAGCGTTCTTTATGCCATACCTTAAAGGGTTAAGAGGTCAATTGTTCTTTTGTTTTTGCAGTATATCGAAGATATTTTAAAAATACGTCACTTTGTACGCAGATATCAGCGTAACAATAGGTGCGCGGAAATTACTTAGTTCCATAATACAAGAATCTGCTGACTTTGCGTCTGTAAGATAAGAAGAGTACGGCCCAGAGTATGAATCTTTGGGGGATGAAATCACTTTTTCATCTTCCTACAATTCATTTTGTCCTTGAAATACATAATAACAAAATATTAATGAAACTTGCATGTTACCAAATAACTTGAACTTCAGCACTTCTATTTGTATACCAGTATCACAGCATTCAGCAAACTTGATTATCTCTCATGCTTCATGTCCTACCTTTTTTCCTTCTTTCTTCCTTGTCTTAATCTGAAAGTTACTAATAATAATAAAGACAAAATATCACCCATGCACCAAAATGTATGGGTCATAATTTTTTTTCTTGCCTTCAAAAATCGTTGTTAGCTGCAAAATGGCGGTGAAATACATAGTTGTGGTTATGCGTCCCCTCCGGGCGGCCGCAGATTGAGGATGCCCCCATGTGCTGATTCTCCCCGTAGGCGGCGAGTAATATCCTCGCCTAACCTGGACTTGCCGTGCTAAGTCGGCCTTCTAGGCTGCGCTTCCGTTCAGCATCGTTTACGGTAGAGGGAGCACATGGGCGGAAACAAACCTCATTCTGGTCCTCCGCTTGCCCATTTGCACTGTATAGAGTGTGTGAGTTTCAATTAATGTTGTAGGCGCGAGGCCCTGTAATATGGCAGTTGATCAAAAGTCAATAGATAATTTTCAAGCAAAATCTCATTTAGGTTTGACTACTTTCTTGAACTTGGAAGAGAAGCAAATATATTCAACGAAATGACTGCCCAACAAGTATGTGTAAAGATGAGTAAATTGAAGGATGTGATGGTTATGGAGATGGCACACGTGCCTAGAGGAAAATAGTTACCCAAGAACAAAAGTAGGAAGGGAGCTAACGTTTTTAAATATGAACTGGACAAAACTGGACAAAATGAAAATAACGATTTTAGTATAAATGAAAATATAGCATCAAATGATTGAGAAACATAGTAACAATAACTCATATTATAGCTAATCTGAGTAAACTTCTTCCTACGCTAAGAATTTTTTTGAGGATAGTACCAAACCTTGTGCTGAATCAGCACACGCCATGCCCACCATCAATTGTGCAAGAAAAAAGTAAACGAGTAGTATACTAACTATATATGTGATTTACATCACGATATGTCAATTATAGGCCCCAAAGTGGTATCCTTCCGAAGACGTTGCTGCCCCAAAGAAAACCAGAAAGGCTGTTCGCCCACAAAAGTTGCGTGCCTCTCTAGTTCCAGGCACTGTTTTGATCTTGCTAGCTGGCCGTTTCAGAGGTAAGAGAGTTGTCTACTTGAAACATCTAGAAGACAACACTCTATTGGTCACTGGTCCATTCAAGGTCAATGGTGTTCCATTGAGAAGAGTCAACGCTCGTTATGTCATTGCTACCTCTACCAAAGTCTCCGTGGAAGGTGTCAACGTTGAAAAATTCAACGTTGAATACTTTGCCAAGGAAAAATTGACCAAGAAGGAAAAGAAGGAAGCTAACTTGTTCCCAGAACAACAAACTAAGGAAATCAAGACTGAACGTGTTGAAGATCAAAAGGTTGTTGACAAGGCTTTGTTGGCTGAAATCAAGAAGACCCCATTGTTGAAGCAATATTTGTCCGCTTCTTTCTCTTTGAAGAACGGTGACAAGCCACACCTATTGAAATTCTAAATTGAACTGAAAAAATTATAAATGATTTAAAATAGAATTTCAAAACAAGGAGAATTGATAGAGAATGCGTTGATCTGAAAATACTGTTTGACAATAACGGAAAGGTAAGTGGATATGTAATCTAAGTTTAATCCTCTTCTAATTCATTTTTCCTATCAACATTATCTGTGCTTTTCTATATCCTTCTTTTTGTATCTATAATTTTTTTTTTCTCTTACATAGCAAAATACAAAAAATCATAAATATTAATATCTAAGGGTTCAAGATCAGGTCATCGCCGTTCTGGGCCACTAGGCTATATCTATTCATTTACATTGGAAGTTGCATGGTCTACTCCAACCGCACTGAGGCAAAGTCTCTGTGGAGGAAATGCTGTCCTAGCGAGCCATTGCAATAGGTATAATCAGAGTCGTCCTCCCAATGTGTTAACTGCTCTCAAAACCACCATATAAATTCTGTAACCTGCCAGCAATAATGTTATATATGTAAAAGGTAAACATACAACCCAATTTGTCCATACTAAGTGGATGCTGGGGAAGCAACTACAGTGCAGATGCTAAAGTTTGCTGCGGCAAATAATCTCAACATTTTTGTGATTAAACCTGCCTCAGTGGGGTGTATGATTAGTGCGTTGATATTTAATACACGCGTAAAAGTTAAGTCTGTTGTACGTTTTATTTCGAGTGACGAAAGAACTACGAATATCACTTCCTGCATACTGTTGCCTTTTTCTGTATTTACGTATACTTTTATATCAAATAGCTTGGCCAAAAGAAAGTAGCATTGTGTATCAAGTCATAATTCTAATTCCTAATTTAACTTCAGCAAAAATAATATGCTTTGTCAGGCATTCTCATACAATCATTAACCCATATGAACGTTAAATTTCTCAATTTCTTGCCTTCGATGCCCTATGTATATTTTTATCTCAAACCCGAGGCAGTGAAAATTTTAGCTGGTGCATCGAAAAGAGAAGGGCATTGAAAATTTTACAGTGTTAAAAGAAGTGCTTTTCATGTTAGAATGATAAGAAAAAAGAAAAAGACAACAAAATATACGTCTCTACCATGTCTGATATGCTTCCATTGGCTACGTATAGCCTGAATGTTGAACCATACTCCCCAACCCCAGCTCTGAACTTCAAAATTCCGGTTACCATTAGAATCACAATGGCGGCCATCGACCCTGAGCCCTTTGACGATGACAAAAAGCCATCTACTTTAAGAATAATCAAAAGGAATCCTGAACTCACTCGCGGTGAGTACTACAACCAAGATAACAATGACGGCCTCGAAGAGGATGAAAGTGAAAGTGAACAAGAAGCAGATGTACCAAAAAGGAGTGTCAAATCAAAAAAAGGTAAGGCAGTCGAGCAAAGTGAATCAGAAGACTCTGAAGATGAAAACGAAATCGACGATGAATTCGAAGAATGCGTTCTTTTAACTTTATCTCCAAAAGGCCAATATCAACAAGCTTTGGATATTACCATTGCACCAGAGGAAGACGTTCAATTCGTCGTTACCGGTTCATACACTATCTCTCTAACCGGTAACTACGTCAAACATCCATTCGACAATTCTTCAGATTCAGACGAAGATGAAGAAGACTATTACAGTGACGAAGAATCTTCCAATGGAGAAGAAGAAGAAGAAGAAGAAGAAGAGGACGATGAGGAACTAAGTTCCGGTGATGACGATCTTGATGATTTAGTAGATGCTAGTGACATCGAAAGTCGTCTTGATGAATTAGTCGAAAAGGACGAAAAGAAGAAAAACAACAAGAAGGACAGTAAAAGGAAACATGAAGAAGATGAGGAAGAAAGTGCTAAACCTGCCGAGAAAAAACAAACGACCAAGAAAGACAAGAAAGCAGAGAAAGTTAAAGACTCGGAAGAGAGCAAACCGAAGCCAAAGACGAAGCTATTGGAAGGCGGTATTATCATTGAAGACCGCGTCACAGGAAAAGGCCCACATGCCAAAAAGGGTACCAGAGTTGGAATGAGATATGTTGGTAAGTTGAAGAACGGGAAAGTTTTTGACAAGAATACAAAGGGTAAGCCTTTTGTTTTTAAGTTGGGCCAAGGCGAAGTAATTAAAGGATGGGACATCGGTGTTGCTGGTATGGCGGTCGGTGGTGAGCGTAGAATTGTCATTCCTGCTCCATATGCCTACGGTAAACAAGCTTTGCCCGGTATTCCTGCTAACTCTGAATTGACATTTGATGTTAAATTGGTCTCCATGAAATAGGGTTCTTAATGCATACGTATTGATATATGTATCTATACTACTATATACAATTATCTATACTTCCATTACTAATATTATCTTTCAATTTTACATGTTTTTTTCTGCCATAAAAAAGCAATATTTTTTTGCGAGCTATTTAGTGATATAGCCGCCCAGCTACTTGTCGATGCATATATTGGCTGAGAGTACTAATACAATTATCGGAAGACCTCAAAGTAAAATATAAAAGCTTTGAGTAAAAGGAGCTCGAGTTTTAAAAATGACTTCGTAATATGTAAAGTTTATGTCATATATACTTACACGATAAATAGACCATTGATCGTTAGAGACGAGCGCATTGTTTTGTTGAATCCCTTTCAACAGCGCGACAAAAGTTAATCGAGAACAATAAGATGTTGCATTCAAGGGTTAGTCAAACATATCAGAAGGCCGTTTTCTAAATCACCTCAAGAACCTACCACACAGATACATCTTGAAGAGGTGGAGTACCAAAGGGAATATTTTGTACGAGCAAGTTATAGTAAGACACTTCAGTGAGAAATTAATCTGACTTACTTTTACTTAATTGTGTTCTTTCCAAATTAGTTCAACAAGGTTCCCACATACAACCTCAAATGTCACTTCCCTTAAAAACGATAGTACATTTGGTAAAGCCCTTTGCTTGCACTGCTAGGTTTAGTGCGAGATACCCAATCCACGTCATTGTTGTTGCTGTTTTATTGAGTGCCGCTGCTTATCTATCCGTGACACAATCTTACCTTAACGAATGGAAGCTGGACTCTAATCAGTATTCTGCATACTTAAGCATCAAGCCGGATGAGTTGTTTGAAAAATGCACACACTATTATAGGTCTCCCGTGTCTGATACATGGAAGTTACTCAGCTCTAAAGAAGCCGCCGATATTTATACCCCTTTTCATTATTATTTGTCTACCATAAGTTTTCAAAGTAAGGACAATTCAACGACTTTGCCTTCCCTTGATGACGTTATTTACAGTGTTGACCATACCAGGTACTTATTAAGTGAAGAGCCAAAGATACCAACTGAACTAGTGTCTGAAAACGGAACGAAATGGAGATTGAGAAACAACAGCAATTTTATTTTGGACCTGCATAATATTTACCGAAATATGGTGAAGCAATTTTCTAACAAAACGAGCGAATTTGATCAGTTCGATTTGTTTATCATCCTAGCTGCTTACCTTACTCTTTTTTATACTCTCTGTTGCCTGTTTAATGACATGAGGAAAATCGGATCAAAGTTTTGGTTAAGCTTTTCTGCTCTTTCAAACTCTGCATGCGCATTATATTTATCGCTGTACACAACTCACAGTTTATTGAAGAAACCGGCTTCCTTATTAAGTTTGGTCATTGGACTACCATTTATCGTAGTAATTATTGGCTTCAAGCATAAAGTTCGACTTGCGGCATTCTCGCTACAAAAATTCCACAGAATTAGTATTGACAAGAAAATAACGGTAAGCAACATTATTTATGAGGCTATGTTTCAAGAAGGTGCCTACTTAATCCGCGACTACTTATTTTATATTAGCTCCTTCATTGGATGTGCTATTTATGCTAGACATCTTCCCGGATTGGTCAATTTCTGTATTTTGTCTACATTTATGCTAGTTTTCGACTTGCTTTTGTCTGCTACTTTTTATTCTGCCATTTTATCAATGAAGCTGGAAATTAACATCATTCACAGATCAACCGTCATCAGACAGACTTTGGAAGAGGACGGAGTTGTTCCAACTACAGCAGATATTATATATAAGGATGAAACTGCCTCAGAACCACATTTTTTGAGATCTAACGTGGCTATCATTCTGGGAAAAGCATCAGTTATTGGTCTTTTGCTTCTGATCAACCTTTATGTTTTTACAGATAAGTTAAATGCTACAATACTAAACACGGTATATTTTGACTCTACAATTTACTCGTTACCAAATTTTATCAATTATAAAGATATTGGCAATCTCAGCAATCAAGTGATCATTTCCGTGTTGCCAAAACAATATTATACTCCGCTGAAAAAATACCATCAGATCGAAGATTCTATTCTACTTATCATTGATTCCGTTAGCAATGCTATTCGGGACCAATTTATCAGCAAGTTACTTTTTTTTGCATTTGCAGTTAGTATTTCCATCAATGTCTACTTACTGAATGCTGCAAAAATTCATACAGGATACATGAACTTCCAACCACAATCAAATAAGATCGATGATCTTGTTGTTCAGCAAAAATCAGCAACGATTGAGTTTTCAGAAACTCGAAGTATGCCTGCTTCTTCTGGCCTAGAAACTCCTGTGACCGCGAAAGATATAATTATCTCTGAAGAAATCCAGAATAACGAATGCGTCTATGCTTTGAGTTCCCAGGACGAGCCTATCCGTCCTTTATCGAATTTAGTGGAACTTATGGAGAAAGAACAATTAAAGAACATGAATAATACTGAGGTTTCGAATCTTGTCGTCAACGGTAAACTGCCATTATATTCCTTAGAGAAAAAATTAGAGGACACAACTCGTGCGGTTTTAGTTAGGAGAAAGGCACTTTCAACTTTGGCTGAATCGCCAATTTTAGTTTCCGAAAAATTGCCCTTCAGAAATTATGATTATGATCGCGTTTTTGGAGCTTGCTGTGAAAATGTCATCGGCTATATGCCCATACCAGTTGGTGTAATTGGTCCATTAATTATTGATGGAACATCTTATCACATACCAATGGCAACCACAGAAGGTTGTTTAGTGGCTTCAGCTATGCGTGGTTGCAAAGCCATCAATGCTGGTGGTGGTGCAACAACTGTTTTAACCAAAGATGGTATGACTAGAGGCCCAGTCGTTCGTTTCCCTACTTTAATAAGATCTGGTGCCTGCAAGATATGGTTAGACTCAGAAGAGGGACAAAATTCAATTAAAAAAGCTTTTAATTCTACATCAAGGTTTGCACGTTTGCAACATATTCAAACCTGTCTAGCAGGCGATTTGCTTTTTATGAGATTTCGGACAACTACCGGTGACGCAATGGGTATGAACATGATATCGAAAGGTGTCGAATACTCTTTGAAACAAATGGTAGAAGAATATGGTTGGGAAGATATGGAAGTTGTCTCCGTATCTGGTAACTATTGTACTGATAAGAAACCTGCCGCAATCAATTGGATTGAAGGTCGTGGTAAAAGTGTCGTAGCTGAAGCTACTATTCCTGGTAATGTCGTAAAAAGTGTTTTAAAGAGCGATGTTTCCGCTTTAGTTGAATTAAATATATCCAAGAACTTGGTTGGATCCGCAATGGCTGGATCTGTTGGTGGTTTCAACGCGCACGCAGCTAATTTGGTCACTGCACTTTTCTTGGCATTAGGCCAAGATCCTGCGCAGAACGTCGAAAGTTCCAACTGTATAACTTTGATGAAGGAAGTTGATGGTGATTTAAGGATCTCTGTTTCCATGCCATCTATTGAAGTTGGTACGATTGGCGGGGGTACTGTTCTGGAGCCTCAGGGCGCCATGCTTGATCTTCTCGGCGTTCGTGGTCCTCACCCCACTGAACCTGGAGCAAATGCTAGGCAATTAGCTAGAATAATCGCGTGTGCTGTCTTGGCTGGTGAACTGTCTCTGTGCTCCGCACTTGCTGCCGGTCACCTGGTACAAAGCCATATGACTCACAACCGTAAAACAAACAAAGCCAATGAACTGCCACAACCAAGTAACAAAGGGCCCCCCTGTAAAACCTCAGCGTTATTATAACTCTTGTAGTTTACATGGTGATACTTTATATCTTTGTATTGTCTAGCTATTCTAAATCATCTGCATGTAATAAGAAGTTGATCAAAATGACTCGCTGCGTAAAACCTCTCTTCGATCGGAGGTGCCGCCTAATTTATCGCCTAGCACTGCGCTTTTTCAAAGTTTTTCAGAGCAAAAAATGAAAAGTAATGAGCACAACAATAGAAGAGTATCATGATATATAAGGTCATAAAACTAGGTTTCAGGGGCTATCGGCAATTTGAGGAACCTTCAACCTGCCTCAAGTAAAAATCGCTTCGTAACATTAATACAAATTCTTTTTGCAATTATGGAAGGAAGATCAGATTCTGTGGCGACTTCACAGTCCGGAAGTGAAATGAGCCATAGTGAAACTAGGAATAGAACTGGGATGAATGCTAGGAAAAGGAAATTCGCCTGTGTGGAATGTCGTCAGCAGAAGTCGAAATGTGATGCTCACGAAAGAGCACCGGAGCCATGCACTAAGTGTGCTAAAAAGAATGTCCCATGCATTTTAAAACGAGATTTCAGAAGAACTTACAAAAGAGCAAGGAACGAAGCCATTGAAAAAAGATTCAAGGAACTCACCAGAACTTTGACAAATTTAACTTCGGATGAAATTTTGAAGAAAATTGAAGAGGAACAGGAAATTGTTTTGGATAACAGTAATTTCACAAAAGAAAAAGTAAAACAACTCAGGAAGAGTGCTTTTGAGACGACAGAAATAGAACCGAGATCATACAAAACACTTCGAGGAGAACCTATTTCTTACAGTACCAACAGAAAACATACGGATTCTTCTCCTTTAACGCTCTTAAGCTCGTCGACAAACTTCGACCCTGTTCACTCAACAAACGTTATGACAGATGATCAACTTAAGTGCTTGCCAAAAAGCCTGGGCGACGTATATTTGTCAAGCAGCGATATTGCTGAGCTGTTTCAAGAATTTGCGACAAAATATCATCAATTTTTACCCGTCGTTGACCTTTCGAAAGGAGCAGAGCGAATTTATCACTTATCTCCTTGCTTATTCTGGGTCATCCTGCTCATTGGTTTAAGGCGGAAATTTTGGGCTACAGACTTAATGACTCGATTATCAGTGCTAGTAAAGTCAGTTTTATCAGAAATCACAATATCTCCAATAATTCGATATACTCCATCAGATAAGGACGAACCCGTTCTAAATGTAGCATCTGTATATTCCGTGCAAGCATTTCTTTTATACACGTTCTGGCCTCCCTTAACCTCTTCATTAAGCGCCGACACTTCGTGGAATACCATAGGAACAGCGATGTTCCAAGCGCTTCGGGTAGGACTAAATTGTGCAGGTTTTTCAAAAGAGTATGCTTCGGCAAATTCAGAATTAGTTAACGAGCAAATACGAACTTGGATTTGCTGCAATGTTGTATCTCAAACAGTTGCATCATCATTTGGTTTCCCAGCTTATGTTTCATTTGATTATTTAGTAATCAGCTCTATTAGAGTACCAAATTCAAAAAGCCAAGTAGATATACCCAATGAACTAAGACAGATGGCTCAAATTGCTAGATTTGAGAACCAAATCGTAAACACAATGAACTCCACCCCGGCGAGTGTTACTGGGATGGTAAGTCAGGAAGAGAAGCAGCCCTTGTTACACGTTCTTAATCAACAACTAAGTCAATTGGAGATTAGTCTTGAAGAAAATAACCTAGATGATATCCGAAAATTTTTATTACTAGTGGCCAAGGTTCACTTATTAACCTATTACTTCACTGATGTTACCTCCCAAAGTGCTGGAAAATCAAATGGTAATATTTATGAGGGATCATATTCCATTATGGAACTCGATACAAGTTTTGAAACGAAACGTGGATTGGTGAAAGTTTATAATGCCGCCGTAAACTTTCTTATACATGCCAATAGTATGTGGGAACATGATCCTACTATTATTAAGTACTTTCCTGGTTTGTTTGTCTTGAATATATGGCAATCTGCCTGTATTATTAGTAAACTCATACATTCATCACTTCATTCAATGCTAGATGTTAACTCAGGCAAAAAAGCTTATAACAACGCAATTTCATTGACGTTTAATGCCTCAGTTTTAAAATATGATATGGCGTACAGATCATCCGGAATAATGCGAAGCATATGGAGTTTATTTGCTAATATGTATGATGCCTGGAAAAACGACCAAAAGGAAGGTGGAGGTAGACTAAATAATGATTTCAATTTAGGCATCACCATAAAATCTAGGATGTCAGTAAACGTTTTTTTTGACTGCTTATATATTCTAAAAGAGAAATGTGGTATGGCCAAATTGGAGAGAGAGACCAAGGTTTCTACAGCTTACAATGTTGATGAAGAGGAAGAGGAAGATGAAGATGAGGAGGGAGAAGAAGAAGAAGAAGAAGAAGAACTAAGTAGTAAAGTTCTAGAAAATATGGATAGCCAGCAACTAAGGACAAGGAAATTCACCAATGTAAGGCATCCAGAAAAGAAAGCAAGAAAAATAATTGAAACAATTCCGCTAGACCCAAATCCAATAAATGCAGGCTCTACCAGCAGTGGAAGCTCATTAACGACCCCAAATAGTAAAGTAGCGAACACTATATCATATAGAGGAATCCTCAATAAAATGTCACCTAGGGAACAACTGAATCATGCAAATTTAGATTCCAGTGTTTCTACAGACATCAAGGACACTGAAGCTGTCAATGAACCTCTGCCAATAGGGAGGAATGCTGAACATCCGGCAAATCAACCGCCTCTTTCAATAACACAAATGCAAGAAAACACACTACCTGCGACACAAGCCAACTCTTCTCTATTAGAAACGTATCCCATTGTTCAATCAAACCCCGTTACAACTACAATCAAAGAATCACCCAATTCCATCATGGCAGGTTGGGATAACTGGGAATCTGATATGGTTTGGAGGGATGTTGATATTTTAATGAATGAATTTGCGTTCAATCCCAAGGTTTAAAGTCCTTTTCTTTTTTTGCGTAATGTTTACTTACCCTCGAAAAAATGTTATGTAATGACTGCGGTGCTACAGGAGAGGTAAATGATTTTCTATATACGTTTATATTTCTTCCATTTACGCACACTATTTTTTGTCCTTGAATAATTTAACTCAAAAAAAGTGTAAAAAACTGTGTCATTAGGTATATGTTCAATGCTTTTGATCTTCAAATGACGTAAAAAAAAGTTTTCAGACGGACTTAAACCGCCAACCAGCCTTGGCCACAGGTGTATGATGCGAAGATTCGTAAGCGCTCACGTTAGTCACATCTCAGGATTGGAAATTATACTAGATAATAAATGGCTTTATTTAATCATATTATAGTTGATATAACAAATCACACCTCCGCTTAATTTATACGTAGTAGTATTTACAGTCCTTATGGGTATCAAGACATATTAGGTTAGGAGAACTAAAGAAAAAAAAAAAGGACTGTTTGTGCAATTGTACCTGAAGATGAGTAAGACTCTCAATGAAATTAGCACTTTTCTTGGATTCCTATTAAAGCGCTAGCATCTTTGTATACGTCTGACTGGGTAAATTTTTGAAAGGAATCGTTATTCATCAGTCTATACATTTCATTGCTAACGATCTCGAAGAGGGGATATAATTTCCTGAGGACCTTCAAAGTTGCTGGAAATGAATCAACCGATTTGGTATCATTTTGGGTGTTGTCCATGCCATAACGAACAATTGTATGTGAATTTTCTACCGATGCATTAGGCGAATGCGTTTCTGCCAGAGTTAACGGGGCAGGTTTATATTCCTTTAACTGATGTTTGAATCCTTGCTTCTTAAATGAACAGTTTTCATTTGAAAGATTTTTTGAAGGTTTTAGACTCACTTCAGGTGGTTCACCTAACGTGTCAGCCTCCGTTGAGCTAATTGATGAAGCTGCTGATTCCGCGGATGCAGGTGATGGATCGTATAGATTAGTAGGAAAGTGTTCCGATAATGGAGAATGAGGGTGTAACATGATGTCAGAAATATTCTGACGCAAGTTATGATGGATATTTAATTGATATGGTGATCCTATCATGATATAGGACGAATAAATGTGATATGCCATTTCAAGGCACTCATTGGCCTGTTTCATTAAAGCTGAATCAATCGTTTTTACGATATTGTTTTTTGAAGTACTGGTATTAGATTTTTTATCACAATGCTTAGAATCTATCAATTTTTTCAGAATTGTCATTTTCTTCAAAAACCTCTTAATCTCAATGAAGACATCCAAATTTTCTACACAAAGTTCCTTTTCTAAATGGCGTCTGAATAAGTATCTCATACCTGGATCAGTTAGCACATAGTCCAGTTTATTTAAATTACTCGAAGAGATAAGCATGTCTTGAGAAAAACCTTCACTATCATCCAATGTCTTTTTTTCATCACGAACAGTCATATGACCCCTTAATGTGAAATCTAGGTCTATGGTGCTACCATTTGGTGCTCTAATATTATTGCTCTTACAACCTGTCCAAGAAACCAAATCCCAACCACGCTTGGACAAGGTAAAAAAAGAGGATCTGCTAATTTGAAACTTTTTCTTGTCAGTGCGTGATGGTTGTAAAAGAACTGGTACAATCAACCCCGTTTTTAAAAATAACGCTGCCAACGAGACCGCTTCTTTAACATGCATAATATCAGTACAGTCCATTATCCACTGCCATATAGCCTTTGTTGTAAAGGTGTACTTAATCACGATTTTTTTGGAAGTGCCAAACGTCTTATTTTCAAATAACCTAATACCTGCATTCGAAACGTAGTATTGCGTGTGCGACTCAGAATCTGGATTTGTAAAGAATCGATGAGCTAATGGCGATACCCTTTCTAAGTCATTTATATCGATGTTTCCAATCTGAGCTTGCCATCCTTGTTCTGGCTTAGATTTCTCAAAAGTAAATGTATCATCATTATTAGTGTATTCCAACAACGAAGATAGGCAAGGTAATGGGTCATCTGCGTTTGTTGGAGACCAAACATTTGGCTTAGCACCCATCATTTTAATGAAAAGAATATGGATCAAATAATCACTATGGATGATTGAATCCGTGACAGAGCTTCTCTCAAAAGTGAAAAGTTTCATGGAGTTAAACGATGACAAAAGAATATCAGGCATTGTTTTCAACCCAATATCTCTAACATACTTTTGTAAAACAGCAACTCCCTTAGGTGTTGGTTGGAAAAGAACTTTCTCTTTTGGCTCGCCACGAGTTCTGTCCTGCGGTGTATGTAGTAGCTTAGAAGACATAAATAATGTAAGAAGGTGGCGCGCCAAGCTAGGTTTAATATTATATGAAACGTTAATACAAGTTGTGTTCATATCCACTTTTAGTTCCAATTGTCCCATTGCTTTAATAGCTTCCTGATATGTAAAAGTGAAGTGGAAATGTTTAGTGAATGCAGTTAATAAGAAAGACTTAGTGTCACTACTATGTTTTTTCTCTTTCAAATCCAAACAAATTAGAAAAATGGAATATACTGTCTTTAAATCATTGGTAAAGATCAGTCCATTCGGCGTTCTGCTGAAATTTTTGGAAGATAATTCATGCAACGTCCTATTTTTATCCACCATCTTACAACTCTATCTTTAATTACCAAATTGAACCTATAACGCCTCAGATAGTGCGTGCAAAACCTAGAAGGAACGTACGACAGTAACACCTCCAAAGTTAAAGGACGATGAGAAGTAAAGACAGAGCTGGGATTATGATTTCATTCACCGGTATAAATATAACAGGACAGACAACTATTCTAACGCACCAGCAACCAAATCCAAGTCCTAGTCAAAAAAAAAGCAGTATTGGGATCATTGTTTCAAAATTGAATATTATGAAACGTTTAAAACCCAGACATCCCATAATTATTGAAGATGATTCAGTTAAAACTTCGCATACTTCATGGCTTCTTCATTAATAGAGACAACGGAGGTGGTTCAACTTGAACTTTTCCAAAGGAGTTGCCATCTCTTTGTATTGTTCGAACTCTTTCAAAAGACCTTGGTAATTTATCTATCATGTACTTTTCGAGTTAACTTAAGTGGAAGACGCTGGTTTTTCTTAAAGTTATAAGCACTATGTGGGTAATTTTTTATTGTCAGTCTGTTTCTAATCTTATCCAACAATTCATCAAAAGTTCTACTCTGGACTATAATCTCAGTGTAAGCGTTAAACAAATAGGTAAAAGGGTGCGGAAAGACCTTCAAAAATTCGAAAAAGATTGCTAAGTTGGATTCTTTATTATTCAACTGGCATGTGACAAGCGAGTTGTAAGACTGTAATAACTTGTTTCCGAAATCAAAGGTAAACTTTATCATTTTTTTCAAATATTCTTGTTCTTGGGCGCATGTTAATATCGGCATCTCAAACACAGTATATTTTGTGTTGAGTTTCTTTTTGAGGGATGTCGATAGGAGAGACGAAATGCTAACGTTATTTGAATAAATGAGGACCTTAAATGCAATGTTATTACTTTTTTCAAGTACCGATAAAACATTGATAAATTCGGTAAACTTCGAAGGTTCTATTATAGTTGAAGTAGATAATTTATCTAATTGTTCGAATTTGAAGTAGACAATATGATCGATACTCTCGTCATTATTTATTTTCCTCATAACCATCATCATTAGGTCAGACGTGTGATTTGAAAGTTTTTCTCTAGCTTCGAAATCTAGTTGTCCGCTATATGAAGCCTGCCCCATTGACTCGATACATTCTTTTGATTTGCTTGATTGAATACCCTCTTTCATTAAGTAGTCATTCATTTCTATAATTACGACATTTATATCGACTAAAGACAGTGTTTCTGAAACTGCACGGTCGATACCAGCATATTGGTGTATATGTTCAACTTTGTCGAAGAAAACGATAAAATTTTTCATATTCCTAAGATTTTTTGAAAGAAACTTACTTAAGCTCGGAACGTAGCTTATTGACAAATAATTGGTGCCTAGCTCTTGCAAGGCCATTGATTTGAACTTCTGGTAGAAAACATGGTCCACTCGCTCCTTAACTGGACTCGGCTTACACACCTTTGGGCTGCTAACACTTTTTTTAATTGGAACAAGGTTCAACTTTCTCAGTACAGTAAAATTTTTTTGCTCCAAATCATCGCTTATTGCTTTCACAATCTTGTCACTGTCAACAACCTTTTTCGATCTCCTTATAGGTGCAAAATCGGAATCTACATGCTCCATTGTCTCTATATACTAACCACGTTCGTATTTATATCTATATTCGTACATATATTGTTCTAACTTATTGAAATTGATGGTTAAGAAGATCCCTTCTGTACATATATGTAAGCGCAATGTTTTCTTCATTGAAAACAGCTGCAAAATTAGAAAACTAAAATAATAACTTTCAACATAACTAAGCCGGGTTGCCCTTTGACCTAGAAGCATCCCTTATAATAACATTATGTGTATGAAAACCATGTCAGCAAGAACGGTTACGGATATGGAGTGAAGCAAAATCTTTAAGGATTTATTTACCTTGAAGAGGAGGAGGAAAAAAGAGCCATAAGGTAAAATTCAAATGCATAAATGAAACTGCCCTTCCTTTTATACTTCCTAACCTTTGCAGGAGAAAAATAGATTAAGGACAAAAGAAAAATAGCCGCTATCATTTCCAACGCTCCGGGAAAAAGAGTGTCATAGAGACCCCTTATCTATTTTATCATTTTTAATATGATCTATTCTGGCATAAGTAGCTTCGGATCGATTAAGCGCTATTACAATTGAAGGAGTTAACAAATTTTTGGGTGAAGTTTACCAATTTATTCAATTGATCAAATTTATGGAAGATCCTCAAGAAAAACATAAAATTAAAACCTTTATATCCAGAGTTTCAAATTTGTCAAGTTTTTGTTCCCGTTTACTCTTGTTCTGCATATTTTTCCTATTTTTTTGTTTTGTAACTCAAACATGAACTACATCACAAATATATCACGTTACACGGGAAATATACTTCCCATTGCATGGAAATTAAGACGGAAATAAGGGAGACATGAAAAAGGGTCTTGGTGGTGTTGCAGTTGGACAATTAAGCCATTCAATGCGATATAAACTATAAATCCCTTTTAAAAGGGCCTAGACATCTCAGAGACAAAGAACGGTAGCTATTACAAAGGACAGTAAAAGCAAACAGCTTTAAATTAGATCAGAACATAAGAATCCTTAGAAAAGCCCTTTACCTCGGTATATGTAGATGATGTTTCCGATTAATGTTCTACTGTACAAGTGGCTTATATTTGCAGTGACTTTCTTATGGAGCTGTAAAATTTTACTAAGGAAGCTTTTAGGAATAAATATAACATGGATTAACCTGTTTAAACTAGAAATATGCGGTTTATCCTTAGAAGATGGTACAGTCAGGCTAAAATCCGTTCGTTTTGCTGTATTTGAAAGAAAGCTTTTCATCAAGGGTCTACGAATTGATTCCAAGAAATCATCTACTAATGATCTTCATAAAGAATTACCAAGAGAGGAAGAAAGAACTTTTATAGAGACCCCCGAAGATAATGGTGGGGGCTTCATTTCTAAGATTCTTTCATTATCACAATACTGGCTCAATGGTGTCACGATCATTTTGGAAGATACGCAATTAGTCAACAACGATATCACGATTGAAAAATTTGGCTTTTTTCTTTCAATTGATAACTCTAAACATATCAAGTCACTAAGATTTGATTCCTTTTTGAGAAAACTTCTTTGGAATGGCCAGACCATCATTGCTGATGCCATTTTTATAGTGAATACAAACTTACTAATTGGTGAAATTATGAATCCTCTGAAGGATGGACTTCAAGTAGGATTAGATTTAAAACTAGGTGATTTAAATATTCCCATGAATTTATTGAATTTGTTTATCAACAAGGAGAACGTTGATTTGATGTCCAATGAAAAACTTCTACAAAGATTGGCAGATACAACAAAGGCGAATGAAGAGCTAAAGGATGAAGATATCGCTAAGATGAAAGATGATCTCGTGTATGCAATGGAAAAATTTGTAGATCGGATAAAGCCATTGAAAGAAATGAACGTCACCATTGATAAACTTCAAATCAAAGATTTTCCACTCACCAATCATCCAGAACTGCTTGGAATGAACAAATATATCAGTTATAATGTTTTGGTTTCTAATATAAACTTCAATACCAACAGGTTCAGAAATGAGATGCCAGGTTATACGTTAATTTTTGAGGAGCGTGATTCTCCCTTCAAGTTTAGTATTATAATGGCAAGATTTAATATATATTTGAATCTAAATCGAAAACATCAAAGCCACGCCAAACAGTTGAAAATTATTGAAATTCCAAATGTTTCGATATTTGGCGAAACCAATTTGTTCTCTCAAAAATTTCGTCTTTCTAATAACCTACACGCAAAGGAACTAGAGAACGCTATTTTTAACATCAAAGGTAATATATCCTCCTTAACTATTGACATGGATCCAGTAAATATTTCCTTTATCAAATGCTTCCTATCAAACATTAAAGTCTTTACGTCCTCTTGTCCGAAAAACAAGATTTTAAAGGAAAATTCTCATGTAAAGTTCTTAACAAGGCGTAGAGTCCTATTTGACTATTTTAAGTGTTTTTTGCCTCTAATCAATATGAAATTCACCCTGGATGATCCCAAATTTGTTATCAATGATAAAGACGATCTGATCATAGGCAAGTTTTCTGTCTTCATGATAAGCCATCACTCTAAAAGATATACATTGGGTAACAATCTTATGGAAGAAAAAGAAGAGACGCAACACATTTTTTATGAAAGCCATTGGAATGTTGAATTACTAGATATGAAATTACAGCATATTATAAAACATCAAAAATACGAGCATACAATACTAAGGGTGGACAGCATTGCCATAGAAGAAAAAGTTCAACTTTTACCGGATATATTATGTTCTGCAAACGCTGATATCGACACGCTAATGCTAGATTTATCTGAACTTCCAACAATGGTTATGTTGAGTGAATTAGTGCACAACTTAGATAGTCAGTTGGCAAATGTCGAAGAGAATTATTTCAAAGAGTTCTATGAAAAGTTCGCATCTAATTTACAAAATATGAAAGCTGAATGTTCTAATATGGCTAAATGTTTGAGACAGAAGGAAATTTTACCAAGCGACTTCATGTTCCAGCAACTACCTGATTTTTTCGATTATATTAAAATCAATATTAGAGACATATCATCCACCCTAGGTGCTAGGTCGGTTTTTATGCCAAGAGATGTTTTCTCTTCCGTTGACTCTCAAAGTTCAAAGGACCTAATTGATGGCAAACTAAGAAAATACTGCAATACAGTCGAAAAATTGCAAATTGCTTTATTTGGTGACAAGACACAATGGCATAACAAAATTGGCTCAAATCACGCTACTATGGTTAGGTCTGGTCAGCTCACAAATTTTAGTAAAGATAATAAACAGAATCCTAACCATAAGTCCAGTATTGCCGATTTAGACGATATATCGACTAGTGATGCGACAGAGGTAAATCATCTTTGGAACATCAACGTACTAGTAAATGATATAACTACGTCAATAATCGGAGAGACACCCGAAGTGAGCGAAGAATTGTCCACTAAAACTGTTTCCAAAGTTTCTAATTTATCAATTAAGCTATTTCCAGACACTGAGTCATTTAGTAGCAATGAAAGCGATTCGAAGATAATTTTGCAAATAAATCACTCCAGAGGAACATCGGTAGTATCACTGATGAGTATCTTTTTGGCCGTCTCAGGAATACACACACTGAACCAAATATTTGGACATTGTATACACCAAAAGATGCGACAGTCTAAAACTAAACAATACTTTCTTGCCCTCTCAGAATCCAAAAAAAAATCATGTATCAAAAGTATAAAATGGGGCCAACTAAAGGAGTTACTCGAAATAAATTTCTCTTCTGAATATATCAGCCAAATAATCGCACTCCCAAATGGCCTTAGAACAAAATTTGAACCAACTTCGACATTTATCACAGTCAAAAACTGTAATACAATTTCAGTTTCAGGTCAGTACTTCAGAATGATGGTAGAATCTCCAACGCAGCCAAACTTTTGGGAGAGAATGATCTGTATCAATGGATTTAAAGTAATGATACACATTGATTTATTAAAACAGCAAATGAAAAAGTTAAACTCTTTACAGAATTGGGAAAAATTACCATCCGCCATAACCTTAGAAAATGATTCATGGCACTTTTCCATACCGCATCATTTCGAGATGTTTAAAATAATAGATTCTATTCCAACTATATTTAAGAGTATTAAACAAATGTTATATTCGTTGAAAACATCAAAAGACGATTTGATAATTTTCCCCCACAAAATAGAGACTCCTTTATCACTGCCAAAGATTAAACTGAAATCTAAAAGGTGGTTATTTAGCATTTCTGATGATCCACTAGAGGCAGAATTGAATACTATCTTTCAGATCGGTTTACAAGAACAACGGGAGAGACTTGCGAAATTACAGGAATTCAATAAACGCATCTCTGAAGATTTGATTAAAAGTCAAAAGAACGCTAAAGAAATGAAGGACGACTTCGAGGCAATTGATAACGCAATACTAAAGCACCGTACAGGATTGTGGGCAAAGGATGGGAAAAAAAGATTGCGTAAATCCGCAACAGATTCTGAAATACCTCTTACCCCAGCAGCTTTGAACATTAATGGAAAGCGTGATGACAGGCCTGATAGAACGCAGTTTATTTCTCCCGAGATTGAAAATGCGTACAATACTTTATTAGCGAACTTCTCCGATTCATGGATTAAAAGGGTGAAAGAATATAAAGTTAAAGAACGTCGTGAGTTCGATAAGAACTTTTCTTTCTTATGGGGTTTCATTGATTATACTAAGCTCCCCAAAGATATTAACAAAAAAGTTTTACCTTTCTCAACAAATCCTTTTTTAATGAATTTGATAATTGAGAATATCGATATTGATATAATAAGGCCTTCATGTGGCATTGAAAATATTCCAAACTTCATTCACGATGTTGGAAAAGGCGTTCCGAAGAATACAGAATATTCGATTATGATTCCGATGCATTTAGATGCGAAATTTAGTGAAGTAAGATGGCATTTGAGAGATTATCCCCTGCCTTTTGTTAGTATACCTCCACTAAGCTCTACACAAAGTAAAGAAACAATACCTATGAGAATTTATGGGGATTTTATGATAACAGAGGATATGCTTCAATCCGACAGAGAGCTTAGAACTTTATTTGTTCCTTTAATACCATCGGTAACTGTTGAAAATACAGATAGATATTACTCGTTGTTCGTGCCCAGAACAATGACTAGCGCTAAGATATTCACCGATCTAAATTTTGAAATAAACTCTAACCATACAACACGAGTAACTTGGGGTGGTTCTTATCAACCAGCCATTCAACAAACAATGCAATGTTTGGATAACTTTTCAAAGCCTCCATTAGATCCTTCTGTTAAACTAGGGTTTTGGGATAAAACAAGATATCTTTTCCATGGAAAGATCAATATAGTTTGGAAAAAGAGGGGAAAATTCGAAATTTCCCTTAAAGGCGCAAAAAGTCCCTATATGCTTGGCGGCGAATCAGCTGGTTTCATAGTTGGTTTTGATGGTAATGTTAACTTAAAATGTAACGAAGATAATGATCCCAAAAAATTTTTATCCTGCAGCGCAGACAAGGTCCATTTCAGCATTCCCAATTATTTTGCAAAGCCGTTACTGGTATGGTCTAGACCTAGTACCAATACAATGTTCATTCCAAACCAGGACGATACGAACATGCAGAGATATGCTTCATTTTACTATTTATTGAACACTACATCAAGTAAAAACGAAAAAGCAGACAAGGAAATTATGGGAAAATCGTTCATTGAAAAGACAGGAATTAAACTATCTGGGGGTATGACACTGGATATGGGTATTCTCTTCGAAAGGTTGGGGCCTAGTTTGAATGAGAGAACTTTTGAGTCCAAAAAGCATTATTTGACTCGTCTATGTAACCCAATTTACGTTCAAGATCTCTCAAAACATGATTCATATGCTGGCTTTAGAAGTGACTTTATACATATGTCTTTCGGGCTATCATCTAACTCAAACTCCGCATATAACGCTATGCAACTAAGTCCCAACGGGTTCAAGGCATTCTTTGTTTGGTGGAAATCATTTTCAGGAAACTTTCCCGTAAGGAGAGGGCCATTATTTGGTCTCCAAAGTATCAGTCCTAAATTTGGTGAACATTTATATACCATTTCTTACCACGCAGATGTCTCACCATTATTCATTAATTACATGTACCACAACGCTGATGCCGATCAAATTTTGCGTAAAAACTACTTAGAAGTTGCCGAATTTGCTGGTTTAAAGGCTAAATCTTCTCATTTTATTATGGATCTTCATCAAAGGAAGGAAGTATTGACTGAATATCAAGCCGGCTTGAACGTCAGAAGGAGAGTTATGAAATTAAAATTTCTGGCTAGTGATGTTGTATGCCAGGACGTGGACATCCGGACTGTAAGTGGTGAGTTCAGTAAATTAAACTACATTGAAGAGAAAGAGGATGCTGAATATGATATTTTTGATAATGATATGTCGTGGCTTGATATAACAGATTTTCAAGATGCATTTTTCATTAACCCTGATAATTATCTTCCAAAAATTAAGATTATGCCATTTGCCTTTTCTCCTCAGTTCGCTTATCAAAAAAGAGCTAGTTATGGTGACAAATACCAAGTTGATCCGAAAACATGCAAGCCAATAACGCCGTTTGATAATCGTGTCTCCCATGGCTGTACACTAGGGCACAATGTTTCTTTACGTACTGACCTAGTTGAGAAACGTGTTACAGTTTTGAAGAAGTTTCGAGAGAAATTGCAGGAGGGTATTAGAAAAAACAAATCAGCCGGTGTATCAGAGGAGAATTTGAATGATTTACTCTCAAAAGCAAATTCTAGTGTGGAAAATGCAGAATTACTACTGAAAGACTTCCAGAAGATATTTAAACAACATGAAGCCGGACAAACAGAACAGCCTTTCCATTTCGACTCTTTAAATCTATTGAAAAACACCAAAAAGACCCTGAAACAATTTGAACATAGATTTTTTATTTTTAACGTACTGTTGAAATGGAACGAGGACGCAAGAAGTGCTATTTTCAAATTTTTTTACTATGCTAACCTATCCAATGAATTTGCTTCTTTAGCAAGTGGCAAGGGCCTAAGGGAATTTGAAGATGTAATAAAGCAAAGAGAAATGACTGATGATACAACGAGTATGGAAGCGATACCAGAAGGAACAGACAAAGCAAACACCGCTAAACAATGTCATAGCTGCGATGATACAGAGTTCACCACTGAGAACCTTTTGAATATATTTGAAAAAAATATTACACAACTGTCTTGTGACATCAAAAATAAGATACACCATAAGTTTTTTGTCCAATTTATAACTCCACAAATTCAGTTGACATCCCTGGAAAATCCAGAAGCTTGTGTTTTGGTTTCTTCACCCTTTTTTATGCTAAAGACATTGGAATTTGATGCAAACACTACCAGTAACACGTATATGCAAGATATTTTTTTGAAAAGACATGGCATTCTATTCGGAAACGCCAATGCCTTTTTATTTAATAAAAAGGATTACCAAGAGTTTTTTGAACTATATTTCGGCTCCAGCTCATATGGCCAAGATAAAAAAGAACAGTGGCCACCATGGCTAGGCTTGGAGTTAGGATTCGAACCTTCTGCATTAAAAAAGAAAGCAGTGGTTAGGAATATTTCTGCTCTGCTTCATCATCAGAAATTAGCACCGTTTTCTGCTAAATATGACTCCTTAAAAGATAAAATAGAAGATAATATTTGCGGATACGTTCCTCAAGTTAACGTACAAGTGAATTCTGACGAGTACCTAATGCTGACGAAGATGGCCTTGAAATTATTCCTTTATGTAGAACCCGAAGATGAAGAATTGAAGAAATATATTGAAAAACTAATTATTGGTTACGATATCTATGATACAGCCCAAACTAGAAAATTCGTAAATGATTTACACGATAGTGAACAAATTCTAGCTGTTGTTGAAAAGGAGCTTTTATTCAAAAGAAGCCTATTGGACGACATTGGAAAACTCGATCTATCCAATATTCACAACGAACGCATGCATCAGTTGTTGAGGTTGTATATCTTAAGGAAGGTTTTCACTTCAAATGGAAACAATTACATTAATAGGACTTTAGTATGGAATATCAAGGTTAATGAAACTATCTTGCATTTATTAGACAAAATTGACAAACCATTTTTAGATATTGCCGTTGCAAAGCTAAACTTTCATAGAATCCAACACACGATGGGATTAAGGAAGAACACTGTAACCGTAAAAATGATGCAAATATTTGACTTAGGCGAAAATGTTAATTATCATTGTATTTTAGGGCCTTTGATAACATCAAGTGGTAATGACACAGTCGGTTTGGCGAGTGATGTTCCGTTAGTTCAAATAACTTGGGATGTTGATAAGCCTGTAGGTGGTATTAAGGTTGTTAAAAACGTTGAGACCACTTTGTCGAGTTTGACGATAAAATTAGAAGAGGACAGACTAAATAAACTTTTTGAGTGGTTATCGTTAAAGGAGTTAATTTACGATGGAAACGGAGATGAGGATGATGGAGCTTCCAGTATTTTTGATATGGTGTCATCAGAATCAGAGGAAGGAAAAATTGAGTTTTCAGAAGATATTAGTTCTGATTTCAATGAAATGTTAAAGAGATCAAGTGATTATATGATCGTTGAAGATCTTAAATTGAACAGCTTCAAACTTTGTATCAGTTATAAGGGCAAAGGAAAGATGAGATTGGCTAACGTTACTAACTTTGTTTTCAATTTCCCGACTTTAAGATTGTCCAACCAAACTTTGAGGGTCACAGATCTATTACTTGCCCTTAAAAAAGTGTTAATCAAGGTTTTAATAAAACATACTGGGAGATTTATTGGTAATAAATTGAAAAGAAACTCTAAGGAGAACAAAATTGCTGACGACACTTCACCACTGAAGCAACTCACAACTTATAATTCCTACACGGAGCCTGAAGAACTTCGTTAAAAACATTCAAAAAAAATTTATAGTTTTTCATATCTCTTAATGTAGCATCATACATATCAATATGTTACCATGTTTCAGACCTTTATTGCTGTACTACATTGAAATACCTAGGATTCGAAGAACAAAAAACATCATACAGGTCTTCCATTAGTAATACCCATTATTTACTTAAAGTAAAAAAAAAATGGTCTCTAGCGGGATCGAACCGCTGATCCCCGCGTTATTAGCACGGTGCCTTAACCAACTGGGCCAAGAGACCATGAAAAGGACGTCAAAACAAAGTCACACGAAAACCATAACCTGTAATATAAATATAAGACATCTCAAGCACTTGTTATTAATTAGGGAAATAGCTAACTGTTGGAATAAAAATCCACTATCGTCTATCAACTAATAGTTATATATTATCATATACGGTGTTAAGATGATGACATAAGTTATGAGAAGCTGTCATCGAAGTTAGAGGAAGCTGAAGTGCAAGGATTGATAATGTAATAGGATAATGAAACATATAAAACGGAATGAGGAATAATCGTAATATTAGTATGTAGAAATATAGATTCCATTTTGAGGATTCCTATATCCTCGAGGAGAACTTCTAGTATATTCTGTATACCTAATATTATAGCCTTTATCAACAATGGAATCCCAACAATTATCTCAAAATTTACCCATTTCTCACTAACAGCATTTGAACGATAACTAAGGCAAACAATCCACAGTAGTAATCGTTGGAAAAAAGATCTGAGAACTAGGTGAATTTTGTGATAATTGTTAAAATTCCATTGTTGATAAAGGCAATAACATTATGTATGCAGGATATACTGAAGTTCTTCTCGAGGACATATGAATCCTCAAAGTGGAATCGGTAGTCCTGCACTATAATATTACAATTATTTTTCCTTTCGTTTTATATGCTTACTTATCCTATTACATTATCAACCTTTGCATTTCAGCTTCCATTAAGTCAGATGACTGTTTCTCAATCTTTATGTCGTCTTTTTACACCGCATATGATAATACACTTGTAACATGAAAACTGGTCAATAGTTGATGATAGAGTTTCATTCCAACACCATCACGTTATCAATTCTTTCGTGTCAACTCCTCATTTACGTTATGCTCTTTACATTGTGTATGGCAGTATACTAGTAGTGAGAATACTAGTCAATAGGTTATAATTGATTCTTATTTTAACAAGTAACATCTTCGGAAAAACGACTACTATTCAACTAATAATCATCAATTTTTACTTCAAGAAAGCATAATAGCGTCTGCATTTACGTGTGAGCAGGACTGAGCGATTCTGAGGGCACTTGTATTCACCAATTTGCAATAGCTGATCTTTACATCTGCATGTTCCGATAACAAAAATAACTTGTAGGATAAATCCTCAAAGTTACATCGGCGTGTCAGGGAATGAACAGATAAAAGAAAGAACGTCGCACTGTAAAGTGAGTAGCAGCAAAATTAAACTATTCGGACATTTAAAACCCTATCAGTCGCCTTGGATGATAACCTTATTTCAACCAGCTATCAATGAAAATGGCTTAAACTTCCCCAATTAAAAAACTCTGCAATAGCGTGTTGATTTCTTCCAGATTGATAGTTTGGTACAATACGGAAGAAACAAGGTCTCTCTCCATTTACATTACGGTAAGCTGTTCTTAATTGAACTTTGAAACATCCAATGGCGGGTAATAATTATAGTATTTTTCTTTTCTATTTTATTTTTTTTTTTTTTTTTTTTTTTTTTTTTTTTTTTTTTTTTTTTTTTGATTTTCTAGAATAATCAATGGTAAATAAACAAAAGTTGCTTCTGTTGTAAAGAATACATCAAAGGGGCTAAAATATCAATATACGTTTCGTTAAGTTCTGTAGAGAGATTTGGACATATCTATTTTTCTCTCAGATATTTGTTATTGCATATTGTGAGTTGATTACTGGTAAGCTTATATTGGAAGTTTCACAAGCATTCTATTAGGACCTACAGTCGTTGCTCCTCCTGGCTTTTTTTCCCTTTTATTTTTTTCTGTTTTTACTTCCATTTCTTTTGTGATATTAGCTATCCCTGGTTTGGTCCGCAAGTTTATGACAAAAGATATTAGAACAGGCGATTTAGTGTTATGCAAAGTTGGCTCGTTTCCACCTTGGCCAGCTGTAGTATTTCCACAGCGTTTGCTGCGAAACGATGTATATAGAAAGAGAAAATCCAATTGTGTTGCTGTTTGTTTTTTCAACGATCCAACTTATTATTGGGAACAACCCAGTAGATTAAAGGAGCTAGATCAAGACAGCATTCATAATTTCATATTAGAACATAGTAAAAATGCAAACCAAAGGGAATTGGTCAATGCTTATAAGGAAGCAAAAAATTTTGATGATTTCAACGTATTTTTACAAGAAAAGTTTGAAGAAGAAAACAGGTTAAGTGATCTAAAAGCGTTTGAGAAAAGTGAAGGTTCTAAAATCGTTGCCGGAGAAGATCCCTTTGTAGGTCGAACAAAAGTAGTGAATAAAAGAAAAAAAAATTCAATATCCATCAAAGAAGATCCGGAAGATAACCAGAAATCAAATGAAGAAGAAAGCAAACCGAACATCAAACCGTCCAAAAAAAAGAGACCCACAGCTAATTCGGGAGGAAAATCAAACAGTGGCAATAAAAAGAAAGTTAAATTAGACTATTCCAGAAGAGTAGAAATTTCACAGTTATTTCGCCGCAGGATTCAAAGAAATCTAATTCAGAGAGAAACACCTCCTACTGAGCATGAGAAGAAGGAAACTCATGAACTATTAAATAGAATATATGAGAATTCTGACACCAAACGGCCCTTTTTTGATTTGAAGGCCCTGCGCGAAAGCAAATTACACAAGCTACTGAAAGCAATTGTTAATGATCCTGACTTAGGCGAATTTCACCCACTTTGTAAAGAAATTTTACTGTCCTGGGCAGAGCTAATCACAGAACTGAAGAAAGAAAAGTTGCAAGCGCTACCTACGCCTTGATAATAATACTTATTGAATCAATTCAATATATCAACGTTTCAATATCCAATATTGTTTCATTTCATTTCATTTCAAATAAACAGTGTTTTACCGTTTGTTTTGTTTCCCTTCTTTTTTTCATCAAATGGTAATATTAAATTGATTTAATTATCCATCCATAAAAATTGTATTAATAAGTCATACACGTAATGTCACAACAAAATATCAGGCGTACTCTTGTGACGTACCAAAGCGCTTAGAAACGATAAAGGCCGGGACAGAAATTTAAACGTCACAAGTGGGTGCAGCCCAGTTAACACTAATGTTAACGCACTTCTAGATACCTCATATATATAAATATTATCTAGAATTTCAAATTTGATATTCCTTTTCTATACCGAATAAACGATAAATACGAAGTTCAGAGTGCGAAATTAGGGTTGGAGGCGTCTGATCTGAAAAACGTATAATTGATAGTGAAAATTATGCAACATTCTGCAAAGGAAAGTAAACCTTAAAAAAACAAATCTCTCAAGCCTTTAAAGATGAAACTCAATGAACAAATACCAAAAGACCTGTTACGCCTGATAAAAAGTTCCAAGTATGTTCATGTGGCGACATGCTCGACAAATTCTATACCATCTGTTTCGTTGATGCATTACATATTTGTTTCATCCGCGGAAACTTTCCATAAACATGAGTATAGTATAGAAATAGATTGTAATGACTATATTATATTCACAGTGTTCGAGAAATCAGTAACCTTTCGTAATGTCATGAGCAACCCAAACGTTGCATTGCTATTTCACGATTGGATCACAGCTAAAAATTTAACTCTTCGAAAAAAAAGCGTCCATAGTAAAGATGATTTTTCATTTGTTGAGTCAGAGTCCACAAAATTTAACAACTTTTTACGAGATTTGAACCAAAGTGAATTGAATCAAGTGAGCGCTACTATCAATGGTATTGCTGATATTGTGAACCCTAATAGTGAAGAATCTACTTATTATAGGCGGTTGTTATTAACAGCCAATCCAGACGCAGATATTTTTATACTAGGAGAAGATACAGCCATAATAAAGGTAAATATACAAAAAATAAAAGTCTCTGACATGGAAAATAATACTTCTTCATACGGCCAAACAGTACAACCAGTTTAACGGAAATATGATGAAAACTATGTGTACTCTAACTATTATATAAAGTATCTATAAAATGAATCATGAGGATTAGGCCGTGATCTTCGCGCTCCATATATGGAGAATACTTTTAATTTCACAGGAGAAATTAAGATAAATAACTTGAAAAGTCCACTGAGATTGGTGAAAGTGTTTCATCCTCTTTTTCAGTTTCCCTTGAACGATAGGGTGGAGTGGGACAGGCGGGAGATATGTTTTCCTGTAACGGCTGCATCTCTGGTATATTGCCATCCCGATTATATGTTTTCATGGGGCTGGAAGTGAATAATGAATTCGTTCTTCTTATTGGAGACGGGGAAAGATCAATTTTCAAGGGCTTAATCTCATCGTTTTCTCTAGCTAGATTAGACATGGTTCTCCTAGATTTGGTGTATGATGGATCAATGTTTGAAGAATCTAGTAAATCCTCCAAAATCCTGTACTTCTCATTTGAGTAATTCAATGCTTCTTGTAATGATTGTAGCTTGCTTTCCAAGGCTTTTATTTTCTCATCTCTTTTCTTAATTTGCCGCTGTAGAAGAATTTCTCTATCTAAGTACAATGATTGATTTCTATCTTTTCCACTCGACCCGTCAGAACTACCACTTCTTAGTTCACTGATCCGTTGCTTATTGTATTTCAACTCCGATATCTTTCTCTTAAAGGCATCACTCCTTAGGATCCTAGATTTGGCTGTATCTGTGTCCATATAAGAAGGTCTTCCCTGGGATCTCTTCTTCAAAATTCTAGTCATGTCGCCACAAACATTTTGCATCTTGCTCATATTTTCATTATCATTGGAAAAAACATCTCTGATTGTCTGGAATATCTTTGTTAACCTTCGTTTGGGTGTTTTCCTCCTATTACTACGAATTTTTTCTTCAGTTTTCCTATCTGTCACCTTTCTAGGTCTTTTTAGAACGCTTTTACCCGTAGGACGCATCTGCTTTCTTCTGCTCCTTAAGGCAGATCGTTTTCTCACTTCATCAAGGGACCCGTATTCTCGTTTCCTGCCATCATCTCGTATTCCAAAAAAATCTTTCCACAGTCCCTGTACCGATTTTAGCATATTACCAATGTCTATTATTGTACCTTTCTCTTCAGAGTATCTACTTGTTCATGTTCAGCAATAATTTCATAATTGTTGATGCGCGCATCGTTTCTATACTATGACGCGTCACGAATTGTGCTAGAGTGACCTCTAATGAAAGTATAAGAGGCGTTGGCGAAGGTCAAGGATAGACCATTGGCTGTTTCGGATGAGTTATTTTTAAAGTGTAAAGGTATAACATCAAATGAATGAAAATTAATATTGATCTCAGCTCTCAATTTCTTTCCTCATTTTTTTTCGATGTTTCTATATGAGTATACATTAAACAAGGAAATCTCAAGCTCTTGTCAAAAACAGTTATTTCCAACATATCTATCTGCATTATTGGTAGCATAATTCTCAAAGGAAGCTAAAACATCCTTCTTAAAGACGTCTATTGGCTAACGATATGTTACGTATTCCGGGTAAAATAAATATTCCATTAAGTGAAATGACCTTTGTTTTCAAAACTAACCAGTTTTAGAACAGTAATTCATATAAACAACGTGATCTTATATGAAAAACTCACCAAAAGGAGACCAATGGATTCCACAGCACTTAAGGTAGCTCTAGGCTGTATTGCAATTCGTTTGGCTGTGAACAGCCTTTTTCCCTCTCTACAACAACAACTGGACCAGTCTGTAGAATTCTCAACTCCCGTAACTTCATTTAGGTCACTACAGGAAGGTATATACCTACTGCGGAACAACATCCAAGTATATAATCATGGGGTTGTTCACCATCCTCCAATTTTGATTTTTTTTCTTTCCCTCTTTAATTCCGACAGGTTAATTTCCCTCATATACGCTTTAATTGATGGATTAATTGCGTATCAGCTGACAGAGGTAACAAAGGCTTTCAAAAACTTGAAACTGAAAGTTTGGCTACCTGGACTTCTTTATGCTGTGAATCCTTTGACCCTTTTATCGTGCATTAGTCGGTCATCAATCATATTCACAAATTTTGCCATTTCATCGTCATTGTATTGCATATTAGCTGAAGGAAACGTTCTTTTGTCCTCTGTTATGATTTCTATATCTGGATATTTGTCAGTATACCCTATTCTCCTCTTAATTCCACTATTAGGTATGCTGAAAAGTTGGAGGCAAAGAATATTATCTGCCATTGTTTCCATACTATCCTTATTAATTCTGCTATTATTCAGCTACAGTATATTAGGCAGCCAAAGTTGGTCATTTTTGACACAGGTTTATGGATCTATTATAACCTTTGAGAAGGTTTTTCCAAATCTGGGTTTGTGGTGGTACTTCTTCATTGAAATGTTTGACACCTTCATACCGTTCTTCAAGGCTGTATTCAACATTTTTATTGCAGTATTCATTACACCATTTACTTTGCGCTATCATAAGCAGCCATTCTACGCATTCATTTTATGCATTGGGTGGATTGTCCTTACAAAGCCATATCCCTCACTAGGTGACGCTGGTTTTTTCTTCAGCTTCCTACCTTTCTTCACGCCACTATTTGGATATTTAAGATACCCCATCATATCAGCATTACTGTTTTTACACGCAATTGTTTTGGCGCCAATTTTCTATCATCTTTGGGTTGTTTTAGGTTCAGGGAATAGTAATTTTTTCTATGCTATTTCCCTAGTTTATGCTCTGGCTATAGCATCTATATTAGTTGACTTGAACTGGGCGATGCTGAGAATTGAATACGATAACGGTATCCCAAATTTCAAATTGAAGGTAACACAAATTTAACTACTTCCCGTCTATAAACGTACATAAACTAGAATAAAAAGAACCATACAGATGTTCATCGTAAGAGTGGATAAAGCGAATATGAGAGTCATATTGGTTATTCCAGAGGCTATCTATTTTTTAAGAGAAACTGCTTGGTTAAAATTTGCATAATATTGTCTCGGAGAGAAAAGATAGAACTCAGAAGGACCTAATTAATCATGAGCGTTATAATACGAAGAATTGAGATAGAGTGTATGTCTGCGGATTAAGCTCCTACATAATAACAACATTGTACTTGGGACTATGCCAATTTCTTTCCCACCAAAAGTCGTATGAAAAAGGTTATCTTCGCTAGGGCTTCCATTAGGTGAAAGCCAATATATTATCATAGAATAGCGCGGCATAAATATATATTTTGTGCTGTCTTTTTGGGAAGGGTAGTTTGACAACCCATGTACATTAACATAAAAAGAGCTTTATCATTAACGGACGAAGAAAGAATGTGTATCGCGTATTTTTAGACTATCGATAATCTTTTTTAAAGTTATGGCAAATAGAAGATGGAATCAGTTACGAAGTGATGAGTTCCCATACATTCCAGCCTGTTTACATTAGCTAATTTAAAAAAAAAAAACATAATTAGAATATTACGTGATGACTCAGTTTAAACGGTAATCTGTAACACATCATTTCTATTTGTTTTTCTAAAACAGGTTCTACATATTTGGATCTGCTGTGAGAATGACCTAAAAGGTAAAACTCTCTTTGTAATAATCCAAGGAAAGTGGGAGTTCCTTGGGGAAGCTCTATTGCAATATATTGTAGTTTCCATTCAGCCTGCTTATCGCCTTAGGAAAAAGGAATGTAAGAGGCAGAAAAGTGCGGCGCAATCGTTCGGACAGCGAGCCGCTATT
>ERZ794947.125-NODE-125-length-33901-cov-109.030373_pt1 | contig 33901 bp, 15 predicted proteins | sample MGYA00511908_ERZ794947 | MGnify/ENA primary metagenome ERZ794947 (study PRJEB30137, sample SAMN04331400) | food metagenome | isolation source: control ferment replicate 2c | study: EMG produced TPA metagenomics assembly of the Comparison of meta-barcoding and...
TCAACAGATGAATTTCCAGAGCCAAAGGAAGGAGTACCAAAAGAGGGCTTACCAAAGGCAGATCCGGAGGCAGGCGATTCAACAGATGACTTTCCAGAGCCAAAGGAGGGAGCACCAAAAGATGGCTTGCCAAAGGCAGATTCTGATGTTGACGGTTCTTTGGCAATAGCTCCGAACGCGGGTTTGCCGAATACTGGCTTAGCAGAAGCAGGATCTGTTGCGTCTTGTTCACTGGACGCTACACCAGTACTGGTAGATGAGACTGATGGCAAGTCAATTTTAAATGCGGATGATCCAAATGAGGGAGCACCAAAGGTTGAAGAACTTTGAGACTGCAGGCTATTGGCAGCGGCTGGTTGTGTTTTAAGAAAAGTGAAGCCTGATGTATTTGCTGATGTGAAAGGATTTTCTGATAAAGCCTTACTTGATTCATTATTTTTCTTTTTTTCTTCCTGCTCCTGTCCAGCAATAGGAATTTTTTCTGATGTAGGAGAGAGAGATTTCTCATGTTCTAAACATTCCAGATTTATGCTATAATGGCCGCTTTTGATTGCTGCCACATGAAACAACCCGACTATCTGTAAGCTACCTTCGTTATTCAATATGTAAACGAGCGGCAATCGCTCTATCGTATCAACACCGGAACAAGGTTCTAGAATAGTGCCTGAAGTAACGACGTCAACTGCCACACCTATTGGATTTGTGTCCTTATCTGTTTCCTCACTGATGGGCAATACTGCTCGTTCAGAATCCTGGGAAGGTTCAATAACTTGTTTCGAGTCCCATATACTTACTTCACTTGAACATGATGATGCTAGCACATTTACGTTTGCATCAGGTTCAATTAAACCAGACAAGGTAACTTTGTACATATATGGGAACCTTACTATTTGCCCGAATGGAGGTGTAATATCAAAAGTTTCTTGAAATGAGGCGCTGCCGTCTATGTGCTTTATAATGTACATTTTTTGATCGTATGAAACTTCGTCATCGGTCTCTGATATAACATTACCGAAAACCGCCAAAAAATCCTGTGGAGAGAGAATGGTAACACTCAAAGGGGAATATTCTTCTACTGGAAGCTCTTCTAATTCTGACGGTAGAGAGAACTCAAATTGTTTTTCCATTTCGCCATTTCGCCATGCAAAACTTTGAAAACTTCTATCTTTTAGTAGAACTGCTAACTGCGAATTTGTGACATCAAAAGAGGTAACGTTTTGTGCCAGTTGCTTAGTCGATTTTGTTCTTAAATCCAGTGCTGATAAATCATTGACTGAATTTAAAATTACTAAAGTGTTATTAACGTTCTTCAATTGGAAAACTGGCTTCTCAAAAGAAGTGACCGTTCGAAATTCACTCAATTCCTCCAAGTCTAACGAATATAATGCATTTCTGGTTGAAACCAAAACCTGATCACCATGAAAGCACACAAATATTACATCTGGGATTTCTTTCTCCCACTTGAACGTTAACGGAGTAGAGTCGGAGGTGATATGATCTCTCAGTAATTGTAATTCGCCGACCACCGCCTTACTGCCAGAGGCAGCAACGAATAAAGACTTACTGTTTGAAATATCGAGATTTTGTAGGGATGCAAATGGCAGTTTTTCATTGAAGGAAGGTAGAATTTGTTTTTGACCTAAAAACTTAAAACCGAAGTCTTCGGAAGTCTCAGTGGGTACTTCATCCTTCAAAGAAGACATGTTATAATGGTTCTGTAATCAATATATATATTTATGTGCGTTTCTCTGCTAAAATTGCAATAATGAAATTAAACCTTCACGCAAAATCGTTATTGAAGTTGGAGAGGAGACAAATTAACCTGAGAAATATGAATTGGTGTGAAGCAGCGTATGTGTGACAGAACAAACAAGCCTAAACGCCGATGTCAAACACAATTTTTCTCCAGTTTATGCGTGCAACTATCCTTCGGTCCTTTGTCTTTTTTTCTCTTTTGATCAAACAATTGAAAAAACACTGGTCGTAGGTCACGATAAAAGTTGCGATGTCCCCTCCCACCTAGTTTCCTAAATACTATTATATAATATTAACTAAACAAACGTCAGAAAAAAAAAACTCTATCAAAAGTACAAATCCTTATTTAGTAAAATTTATAAGAAAATAAAATCTCTCAGGGCGAGAACGATAGAGACCAGCCAAATTTGTGGACTGGTTCAGTCAGTTGTAGCGCATTGAAAGACATACCCACACCCAAAGAAATATCTTTATTCAAATTTCGCTTGTACGACAATGTAGTCAGGCCTGAATCTGCAATTTTTGCCTTAACTTGCGAAATAGAATCTGGTACGTATCTGGTAACAAATTCAATGTTCATATTAGAACTTGTCTTCGATTGTAAAGTGGCTTTAGTTCCCACTTGCAAATAGCGGTTAACGTTTTGAAAAAATGAAGCAGTTGCGCATTGCCTGTTGTTAGTAGACAAAATAAACGAATATTCTCTGGCAAGATACCCGATTGACATAGCATAGCGTGCACATAAACCCGCAGCTGTGTCATATGCGATTTCAGTGCCGCCAACAAACCCGCGGTGGCCCAAAGTAACACTTCCGACAAAGTCCTTAGGTTGCAAGATGTCTATAGAAGTTCTTGCTGCAAACGATTTTTGGGCGTAGCTCAAATTAAATTTGGCGTTCTTGATGGATTGGGGAGTCAAAAATGCGTTGACATCACCTTTCCAACCAGGTGCTATCTTGGAAAATTCGATTCTTGTATTTAACCTGTTCTGGTTTGACCAACTCTGAGATAGCGACACTCCCTCCTTCCTGTCATAAAACCGTCCTTCTACGCTAGTTTGGATGGGGCCTTCTGTCACGCCCTGCTTCGCCTTCAGAGTAAAATTCACACCATTTTCCGTGGTTGTTGAAATATTCAAAGAGAGGGGGTTGGTGTGAAAAAAGTCCCTATTGAATAGGCCATTGACATCTCTAGATATATCGTTGAAAAATGGTAGTGCCATCGTAGGTAATTTCTAACACTTTCCTCTTCATGCAATTCCTTCACTCGAGAATAAAACAGAAGACCTCCATCTTCACTATTCTTTCTTTTCTTTTTGTTCCATTTCTGCAATTGGAAGCGAGAAAAAAGGAAAGGAATTGCTAAAGGCGCTTTCAATCATGTAAGACAAATTAGTATTTGGTTAAAAAATGCAGAAGCTCAGTCGCAGCATAGAAAAAGAACTAAACTTTTAAATGCTGAAAACTACGAACAGATTTTGCAGTGTGTCATTTCCGCGGAATCCGTTATTCGTCTCATTTGCTAGGCAGGGCGCACACTATTGGAATAGGAGATATCTTCCAGATAGAAAAGGGTTTTTGCGTCGTACGGCGCGGCCTTGGCAACTCCCCTTCTGGAACAGGCAACTTCCTAATTAGGTTGCCGCAGCGAATAACTTTAATCAGTTCTTATCCCCTTTATGGTATACTGGGTGATATAAAAGAACGAGTAAGACAAGATCAGCAACAAAGTTGAAGATAATCTATTATCTAAAATAACACATACGGCTGCGCACTTGTAGCCATAATCTCGCATGAACATATACACATCACCCACGCGAACACCGAACATCGTACCAAAGAGTGGCCAAAGACCATCTCTTCCTATGCTGGCCACAGATGAGAGGTCTACGGACAAAGAAAGCCCGAATGAAGACCGTGAATTCGTGCCTTGTTCGAGTTTGGACGTGCGCAGAATCTACCCAAAAGGCCCATTACTTGTTCTCCCGGAAAAGATCTACCTTTATTCAGAGCCCACGGTAAAAGAGCTTTTACCCTTTGATGTGGTCATCAACGTTGCTGAAGAGGCAAACGATTTACGAATGCAGGTTCCTGCTGTCGAGTACCATCACTACCGATGGGAACATGATTCGCAGATTGCGTTGGACTTGCCATCATTGACTAGCATCATACACGCAGCTACGACTAAGCGAGAGAAGATACTGATACATTGCCAATGTGGGCTGTCGAGATCCGCAACGCTGATTATTGCATATATAATGAAATATCATAACTTGAGTCTGAGGCACTCATATGATCTGTTGAAATCAAGGGCAGACAAGATAAACCCTTCCATAGGGCTTATTTTCCAGTTGATGGAATGGGAGGTTGCTCTTAACGCGAAGACTAACGTGCAAGCCAACAGTTATAGAAAAGTACCGTGAGAGAGAAAAAAAAAAAGATATAGCATTCAATGAGGCTTTATTGAGGGGCACGATGCTCTTTTTTTCTTCTGTACTTTATAAATAATTCCGTATTTCTTCGCTTTGTTTCATGCTCTGTTCTGAGCTTTTAGTTTCTTTTATTGAGAGCCTTTTCCAAATCAAGGCTCAGGAAGTGACTCGTCCTTAGAAGAACAAGGTTTGGATTTGGTAGGGTTCTTGTACGAAGTTCTCAATATAATTTGCGCATTTACTGTACGGTTCATACTAGTTTATTCCGGGTAACAATGTTTTCTTGTGATGCTAAATCAATGTGCTATTGAGAAAACTATGTAGTAAGTTACACAAAGCAACAAAGGATATTATTATATGTGACAGAGAAGAATTGCTGTAGAGATTCATGACAATATGAATGAGACTACTACAAAACAGCCGCTAAAGAAAAGGTCCCTGAGCAGCTATCTTTCAAACGTGAGCACGAGACGGGAGGAGCTGGAAAAGATTTCTAAACAAGAAACATCCGAAGAGGAAGATACTGCCGGCAGGCATGAACAAAGGGAAACACTGTCGGAAGAAGTAAGTGATAAGTTTCCAGAAAATGGTGCATCGTTTCGCTCACAGACTACAAGCGTTCATCAAGCCACCCAAAATAACCTGAATGCAAAGGAATCCGAAGACCTGGCCCATAAGAATGATGCGAGTTCACACGAAGGAGAGGTTAATGGGGACAGCCGTCCGGACGATGTTCCTGAAACGAATGAAAAAATAAGCCAAGCAATACGAGCGAAAATTTCGTCATCATCATCATCACCCAATGTACGTAATGTTGATATCCAAAACCATCAACCTTTTTCGAGAGACCAACTTCGAGCGATGTTGAAAGAACCAAAAAGGAAAACTGTTGATGATTTCATAGAAGAAGAGGGTTTGGGAGCTGTTGAAGAAGAGGATTTAAGTGATGAGGTACTTGAAAAAAATACAACAGAACCAGAAAATGTGGAAAAAGATATAGAGTATAGCGACTCAGATAAGGACACAGACGATGTGGGAAGCGATGATCCCACGGCACCCAACTCACCAATAAAACTTGGTCGTCGCAAACTGGTTAGAGGTGACCAACTTGATGCAACAACAAGTTCCATGTTTAATAACGAATCAGATTCTGAATTATCAGATATCGATGATAGCAAGAATATTGCTTTATCCAGTAGCCTATTTAGAGGCGGTTCTTCACCTGTGAAAGAGACAAACAACAACCTTTCAAATATGAATTCTTCACCAGCACAAAATCCAAAAAGGGGTTCTGTCTCCAGGAGTAATGATAGTAACAAGAGTTCTCATATAGCTGTTTCCAAGCGCCCCAAACAGAAGAAGGGCATATATAGGGATTCTGGTGGTAGAACAAGACTACAGATTGCCTGTGACAAGGGCAAATATGATGTAGTCAAAAAGATGATTGAAGAAGGAGGTTACGATATTAATGACCAAGACAATGCTGGTAATACAGCATTGCATGAAGCGGCGTTGCAAGGTCATATTGAGATTGTGGAACTGTTGATAGAAAATGGTGCAGATGTAAATATCAAGTCTATTGAAATGTTCGGCGATACTCCCTTGATCGATGCTTCCGCCAATGGACACTTGGATGTTGTCAAGTATCTTCTTAAAAACGGTGCGGACCCAACTATACGTAACGCTAAAGGGTTAACTGCGTTTGAATCTGTCGATGATGAATCTGAATTTGATGATGAAGAAGACCAAAAGATTTTGCGTGAAATAAAAAAAAGGTTGAGTATAGCCGCTAAAAAATGGACTAACAGAGCAGGAATTCATAATGACAAATCTAAAAATGGCAATAATGCTCACACAATAGATCAGCCACCTTTTGATAATACCACAAAAGCCAAAAACGAAAAGGCCGCTGACTCACCTTCAATGGCTTCCAATATTGATGAGAAAGCTCCGGAAGAGGAATTCTATTGGACAGATGTTACTTCTAGAGCGGGAAAAGAAAAACTGTTTAAAGCTTCGAAGGAGGGACATTTACCATACGTTGGTACGTATGTAGAAAATGGTGGTAAGATAGACTTAAGGTCATTTTTCGAAAGCGTTAAGTGTGGCCATGAAGATATTACAAGTATCTTTTTGGCATTCGGATTTCCCGTAAATCAAACTTCAAGGGATAATAAAACATCCGCTTTAATGGTAGCTGTAGGTCGTGGCCATCTTGGAACTGTTAAACTGCTATTAGAGGCAGGTGCAGATCCAACCAAAAGGGATAAAAAGGGTCGTACCGCTTTGTACTATGCCAAAAACAGCATAATGGGAATAACAAACAGTGAAGAAATTCAATTGATTGAAAATGCTATAAATAACTATTTGAAGAAGCACTCTGAAGATAATAATGATGATGATGATGATGATGATAATAATAATGAAACATATAAACATGAAAAAAAGAGAGAGAAAACGCAATCACCCATATTAGCAAGCCGAAGAAGTGCCACTCCTAGAATTGAAGACGAAGAGGACGATACGGGGATGCTCAATCTGGCAGACGATGACTTTAATAACGATCGTGATGTCAAGGAATCTACAACTTCGGATTCGCGCAAGAGATTGGATGACAATGAAAATGTTGGTACTCAATACTCATTGGACTGGAAAAAACGTAAAACAAATGCCTTGCAAGATGAAGAAAAATTAAAAAGTATCTCACCACTCTCTATGGAACCTCATTCTCCAAAGAAGGCAAAATCTGTAGAGATAAGTAAAATACATGAAGAAACGGCTGCTGAAAGAGAAGCAAGACTCAAGGAAGAGGAAGAATACAGAAAGAAAAGATTAGAAAAGAAAAGAAAAAAAGAACAGGAACTACTACAAAAGCTGGCCGAAGATGAGAAAAAAAAGATCGAAGAACAGGAGAAGCAGAAAGTCTTAGAAATGGAAAGATTGGAAAAAGCTACTTTAGAGAAAGCAAGAAAAATGGAAAGGGAAAAAGAAATGGAAGAAATCTCTTATAGAAGGGCAGTAAGGGACTTATATCCGTTAGGACTGAAGATTATTAACTTCAACGATAAACTTGATTACAAAAGATTTTTGCCGCTATATTATTTTGTAGACGAAAAAAACGATAAATTTGTGCTCGACTTGCAAGTAATGATATTGTTGAAGGATATCGACTTGCTCTCAAAGGACAACCAACCAACTTCTGAGAAGATTCCCGTCGATCCCTCGCACCTGACTCCATTGTGGAATATGTTGAAATTCATTTTCCTGTATGGAGGTAGTTATGATGATAAAAAGAACAACATGGAAAATAAAAGATATGTTGTAAACTTTGATGGGGTTGATTTGGACACAAAGATTGGGTATGAGCTTTTGGAGTACAAAAAATTTGTTAGTTTGCCCATGGCGTGGATTAAATGGGATAACGTTGTTATTGAAAACCACGCAAAAAGAAAAGAAATTGAAGGAAATATGATTCAAATATCAATAAACGAATTTGCACGATGGAGAAACGATAAGCTGAACAAAGCGCAGCAGCCGACGCGCAAACAGCGTTCTCTAAAAATACCTCGAGAGTTACCGGTTAAATTTCAACACCGTATGAGCATATCCTCCGTCCTCCAGCAGACATCCAAAGAACCATTTTGGTAAAACAATTCATCGGTCCGTTGGCATATGCTCATACATAGTTGCATTTTCGATTCATTAAATACTATTCATGTTAACGTAATTCCATATAATCGTACTGTTTTGTCATTATTATATCGGCATGACACTCACCAATTTCTTTTTTTGATTTTGTATTGTTCGATAAGGCAACGAACGAGTACTCGAAAATATGTCATGGACCCCTTAAAATTACTGAGGGGTTCAGAAAATACCGTGCAAAAGACGAAAAAAGACGAATTTCATTTGATTTATATTTTATAAATGACTGTTGCATTAAACAATAGACCAATTATTTCAATTTAATATTCTTTGCAGGAAACTTTCACAATGGAATAACGCCACATATTCATTGTAAAGAGCATGTATAACAAACACTGATTTTTGTTTTGAGTTTTAAAAGATATCCATTTACTAACATTCGAGGTGTACAAGCACAAGTTTTGCAGTGTTGCGTACTTCTCTTACTAAAGGGGCACGGCTAACTGGGACAAGATTTGTTCAAACAAAGGCCCTTTCGAAGGCAACATTGACAGATCTGCCCGAAAGATGGGAAAATATGCCAAACTTAGAACAGAAAGAGATTGCAGATAATTTGACAGAACGTCAAAAGCTTCCCTGGAAAACTCTCAATAACGAGGAAATCAAAGCAGCTTGGTACATATCCTACGGCGAGTGGGGACCTAGAAGACCTGTACACGGAAAAGGCGATGTTGCATTTATAACTAAAGGAGTATTTTTAGGGTTAGGAATCTCATTTGGGCTCTTTAGTTTAGTGAGACTATTAGCCAACCCTGAAACTCCAAAGACTATGAACAGGGAATGGCAGTTGAAATCAGACGAGTATCTGAAGTCAAAAAATGCCAATCCTTGGGGAGGTTATTCTCAAGTTCAATCTAAATAAGTAGACGAGGAAAATAAAATTGTTTCATATATTCCGTGTTTGGGGTATAAGTAGATTGTTTTCATATATACGCATTTGGTCTTAGTTCAGTAGGTTGATTACTTAGTTCCTTGTACCTTCTTCTGCAAATATCATTCATTGTTACTTCGAAGAAGAAAAAAAATAATCATGGAAAATTGGAAAAAAAAAAGTCCAATCTAAAAAATAAAAATGTTCAAGTCATCGATTCTATGGGGAGGAAAAGGACAGTCAGAACCGAAGTATTGTGTAGCTAAAATATGTCATTTTCCTTCGGCTTTACTTCCAATGACTTTGATGATGATGAGCTTGTTGCTCAACCTGAAACATTCGTTGAAAGCAGCAAAGAAAACGAAAATACCACTGCTTACATCAATCCATTAGATTCGGATTTCTTGTCGCAAGCTGGAGTTGTGCAGCCAAATGTGGAAGACCTAGGAACAATATTGGAAAGTCTTAAGGATGTTAGATTGACATTTGAAGAGTTCCAATCTCCGATATATAGAAAACCATTGATCAAGAGGGAACTATTCGATGTCAAACATCAGCTAATGTTAGAGACAGATGCCCAATCCAACAACAACTCCACGGAACTGGACATTTTACTAGGTGATACTTCTGAAGATTTGAGAAAGAACATCTATGAAGGTGGGTTGAAATCATGGGAGTGCTCTTATGATTTAGTTGATTTGTTGTCAGAGAACGTTGATAGAATAAGCAACGATATCGACGCGGTTGTCGAAATAGGCTGTGGTACGGCACTACCCTCAGAGTTTCTTTTCAGATCTGCTCTTCTACGGAATGATAGAAGTAAAGGTTTAAAGTTTGTTTTGACTGACTATAATGCCAGTGTATTAAGATTAGTTACCATACCGAATTTGGTTATAACATGGGCTAAAACGGTTTTGACAAAGGAACAATGGTACGCCTTACAGAAAGACGAATGTGAAGATATTCCAATAAATAATGAGGAACTGCTTCTTACCTCAAAGCTGTTAGCTGCCTTTTACGACGATGTACAAAGCAGGAATATCAGCGTCACTCTTATATCAGGATCGTGGGGACGTAAATTTAGTAATTTGATCCATGAAGTACTCTCAGGTAGCCAAAAAGTCCTTTCATTATCCTCAGAAACAATTTATCAACCTGACAATTTGCCCGTTATAGCGGAAACAATACTTGACATACACAATTTACCACAAACCGATGTCAAAACTTACGTAGCCGCAAAGGATATTTATTTTGGAGTCGGTGGTAGCATCACTGAATTTGAAGCTTATTTGGACGACAAAATAAACTCCGAACATCTACCAATTCATTCTGAAAGGTTTAAAGTTAACTCTGGCTTAAAAAGGTCGATTATATGCATTGAAACAAATAAAGCTATCCGATAGTTAGTATAATTTGTTTCAACTTCATTTCCTTAAGTTAATCCATAAGTCTTTTACTGTATCTTTTATTTATAACATGGATGAAAATAGAAAAGAAATATAGAAGTAAAAATTAAAGTAACTGTTCAATATACATAATATAATTGGAAAGCAAAAATGCAACCAACAAAAATATACAGTTTCTTTTTATCATTGATTCCCTTTTAGCCTTATTTGCTAATTCTGGCTTTCATGATTTGTAAGAATTCTCTGTAACTTTCGTTATTCAAAATCTTATCCTCCACTAAGGTGCTAGAAGCCCATAGTCTTAGCGTTGCAACTTCCCTAGCAGATGCATGGTTAACGGGCTCGCTCAAAGAGGCACCCCTAACAATATACAATGATTGGTAAGTGATGACATCATCATGGTTTCTCAATTGGTTGATAATGTTTCTTACTCTTTGATTGAATTCAGAATTTTCAACAACAGGTATTTCCTGTTTGCCAATTGGAATGTCAAAGATATCCTGTGTTCCAAACACATCGAATACTAGCGCTGGTACAGCGTCACCACCCATCCACAAAAACAATTCGTTACCATTATCTATCAAGTATAGACCGTATCTTTCAAACAACGAAGAGGTAGCATTGATGGGTTGAGGCAAAACAATTGTGCCAGTAGCTTCACCATCTTCAGTTTGCACTGGTAACCCAGCCTCATCAGCCATATCATGCAGCGAATAAACATCAGGGTAGATGTTTTTGATTAGATATTTCAAAGGTAATGATTCTAAGTTGTTCAAGGCCGAGGCGCGATGGTCACTTGGGACAATACCAGATCTAAATGCCATATGCTTAGTTAAAGAATGCATTAACAATGGGAACATTCTCAAATTGGCACATAACCTCAATGGGGCCCCCCCTGCAGTGTTGGACACCACTATTTCCTTCTTGTACGTGGCTAAGATATCTTGCACGGATTTGTTGATCAATACTCTTGCATCGTCCAAACTGGAATTCAATGCTTTCTCCACCGCCTTCGAGTTGTAAAACGACGCTATAGCTAATTGGTCAGCAGATGCGTAGACTTCTGCCAACGATTCCGTGGTTGGCATAGCCAATGTTATAATTCTTATTCTACGTTGACTATTATTCAGAGATAAAAGTACCGCTACTTGAACATAACAATAGTCAGCCATAATGGATTCATCAACGTTAACTTCGAATAAGTATGATTGATCTCTTGGCATGGTGGAAAATGCACATAAATCAGATGATCTATTGAAGAAGTGACCATAGAATCTACTCATTCTCAAACCTGTGGAACCACGGGCTCTCATTACGGTTTCCATACAGAAATCCATGGAAATGTGCTTGGCAAACTCAGTGGAAAATTTGACAATATCATTTGGGTTCTTGCCTGAAAAACCAGGATAGAAATGCGTTTGACCAGCAGTGAAACGACTCAAATTCGATAGTGATGCAACGTCCATATAATCTTCAGAAGCCAAAAATAAATCGACAGTAATCTGTACTTTAGAACAATCGATGGTGAAATTCTTATAAAATGAGTCTTGACAGGAAAGTAGTTGTGCAGTTTCCTTGGATGTATTAACAACACCACTTTCATTTCTCCTTTGTAATTTTCCTATGCCTAAGTTGGGCAAAGTACCTGACACAACAATTATTTTACCACCAACGCCACCAATTAAATGATAAGCGGATTTCAAAGCGGGGCCCAGTGCGAAATTTGTGATTAAATTAGATTGGAAGATTTGAGGAATCTTGGTCAATAAAGTTTCAATGTTTTGTCTGCAGGCCTTTAAGGACACAACCATAGAGTTTGGTCTGGGCAAGAAAGGCTCTTCCAGGTCGGCAATATCCATCATGTTGATTTGATCGGCGGACTCTTCATTGTTTTCAGAATCCAATGGGATTTTAAAGTAGTGAATGGCGTTGTCTACACATAAGATGGAAATTCTGGTTCTTTCATCATGGTTTGGAATGGAATCAAGATTTTGCAAAAGGGTGTTGATGGTAGTGGCCAGTAACCCACTCTTGATAGAGGACTGGGAGACATCGATCAGGAAACAGTAAGTGGCTGGAGGTGGTTGTCTTAGAGTATATTCCTTTGGGGCCATATATTCCATCACAGCACATTTGATTTCATTTCTGTCGTATCTACTCTTTGGGTCGTTTGGATCGCTCTGGTCCATTTGCATAGGAACGTCATTGGCCAGACGACAAAAGTTACATCTCCATCTTCTGCCTTGCTCGATAAAAGTGACAAAAGGGTTCATGTAAGAACGACAACGACGACAACGGACAATAAGTCCATCTTCATTCAATGGAGGCGGGTCGATATCGTCGTACAAGTGTTGGTATGGTCTGATAACAAGCCCAAATGGAAGTTTAGACTTCTTCAGCAGGGAGCTGTTCTTAGGAACGGCGTTCAAGGTCGACCTGATATAATCTGGAGACGCATTGGACAATTCAGAAGGAACTAACATCCTTTCTGGAGGAATAACCAACGGTGGGGGAGGCAAGGTCAGATCGGTAATTGGAGGAGGCAATTCCGTCAACAGATCGATTGGATACAACTGGTTCATGGGCCTCATGTTTTGGCCCATTGCGGCGCTAGGTTGGCCATACGCAGGCGCTGCCATTGGTTGTTGCTGTTGCTGCAAAGGTGTGCCCATTTGCACGGGAACCTGTGGCTGCATATAAGCGTTAGGATCGACTAGCGGTACGTTGTGCAGATGCATATCGTTCATGGAAGTGGTGGCCTGATCAATTTGCTGGTGTAACTGTTCTTGAGCAGGGGTTAGGAATTGTTGCTGCCCCATGGAAGGGACTGCACCCTGTGGCGGCATTCCCATCTGACCATAGCTCATTCCAGCTGCAGCAGGATCCTGCGGAGGCATGAATTGTGCTGGCTGTTGTAGAGGGGTGGCATTTTGTCCATACTGGAGCTGAGCTTGTGGGTAAACACGTTTCTTGTGATGAGACATTTTGTAGATGGTCTCAGACTTATATATTTATGTCTGTTTCAATGCGGCAAAAATGGACCTGAGTGCCAGATAAAACCTTTTTGTAGTGCTATTTTTGGCCTGTTTCCTGATGTACCATCCTCCTTACATAGTTTTGTTTTTCTTCGTTTTCGTTCTTCCAGTTTTCATTTTCTTCTGCCGTAAATGGAAAAAACAAGAAAAAAAAAAAGAGAACAGCTAAGCGTTAACAAATCTGCTCCAGTGGCCATGTCCAAGACTGTTTTTCAAGCCCAGATAGTGCCTGAATAGACTGCATTAAGCTGAAAAACTTATAGCAGTGGTTAGTGCAAAATGCACACTTGTCAGTGCTATGTATATTTGTGACACGATTCTATCACCCAAACATAGCACTAATTACTTTTTTGTTACCCGGCATTCTAGGCGGAAATTTGCTGAAATTTTCCATCAATTAATTACGTAACCTATTCTTTTAAGAGCATGATGTTGTATATAAATATAGATCACCTTAGGAACAGTCAGGCTTTCTTAGGTTTCAGAAGTTCATGTGTCTTGGCGCAGTCAATTCTCTCGATCTTTTTTTGGTTTGGACGTTTAAGAGTAGCGGTCGCCGGAAAATAGAGAGAAAAAGGAAATTTAAAAGGAGTTCTTCTTTCTTCTTATTATTAGATCGTATACAGTAAAAAAAAAAAAAGGAAGTAGTAGTTCGAAGAGAAAGAAATAAATGGTAGGCTCGAAGGATATTGATCTATTCAACCTGAGAGAGAACGAGCAAATCGTTTCTCCTTGTCTTATCGTGCACGGAAAATGCAATAAGCAAAATGGTGCGAAGACCGTTCAAGTGCAGCATCCACAATTGCCTCCAATTACTTACCCCATACATAATCAGTTCTTCAAGGCCACTGTGATATTGACTCCTGGTGAGAACAAGTTGACCTTTGTTACAGACACTAACACCGCTAGGACAATCGTATGTTACTACACACCACTGACGCAGAACCCTCCCGTACACCTGTGTCTGATCTTGGCCAAGGATTCGCCTTTACAGTTTGACTCTCCTCGAGAACAGAAGGACAGAGAGGGCGGGAATGGCCTCGAATTGGCAATCAAGAAGCTAAGACTTGGGGCCAGACTCATGCAAGCGTACACGAACGAGCAAATGCTGAGAAACAGTATGGGAAATAGGACGTTTCCCTTTGTTGAAGAATTTACCTGGGACACGCTGTTCGAACGGCCTGCTATGAGAAACACCATCAAAATACATGTAGTTCGTTCGGAAAAGACGGTGAAGGAAATCCAGGACCCTGACATAGCTCAACAGAATTCCAAAGGGAAAAACACCGGCGCCCTTTTTGGGATAGCCATGGACGCCCTTAAAAGTTACGGCGGACCCTTCACCAATAACGAAAAGCCTGTTCAGGCAGCTTGTATGTTTCTAGACACCCACTGGGATGGTAAGTTGATTAGAGGCCACGCCGCATTGGGTGGGGGTGACGACAGCATTAAGCTCGCCATTTTTGGGTCGCACGGGCTTTACTCATGGCCTACTTGTCTCGAGCAATTGGTGCCTTATTTTACTGATGAGACAAGATCCTCCACCAGTGAAGTCGCCAACGACTGTAATGAGTGTGGTACTTACTGGGAATGTTTGACTATCACGTTGGGAGCATTTATGCATGAGATTGGTCACTTACTGGGTTGTCCTCATCAGGAAAGCGGTGTTATGCTAAGAGGCTATACCACTTTGAATAGGTCTTTCTTGACTAAAGAGGCTTATTCTGTAAGAACTAATTCAACTGGTGCTAGTCCTCCCATCTTCCCCAAGGAAGAATGTACCTGGAACCGTCTCGATACGGTAAGATTTTTGTACCACCCCTCTTTCACTTTACCACAGGATTATTACGATCCATCGTTCATGAGACCTACAAAATTGGGCGGATACCCCAATATAAAACACTCTGTATATCCTTTGGGTAACGGCAGTTGCCGCATATTATCGCCCACAGGAATCTATTTGATTGAAATTATATGTGATGATTTGGCCAGGGGCCATATTGAATACTTGCCGGTTTCCCTAGGTGGACAGGGGCCTCAACGGGAAGTTATAGTAACATTAGATGATTTACGTGCCAGGTTGCCCAAGAATGAACTCGCCAAGTTTGGCAATACCTTCAAATTGAAAATTCTTTCTGTTAATGCACCGGAAACCGAGTTCGACAAGTTCCCATCTTTGTTAGATGTTCAGCCATTAGACATGTCGAAATATGGGTTTTCTAAAAATGTTCAAGGTATCAAATCACCACTTTATGGTCGCAGCGACGGTGGTAATGCTGTCGGCGTCGTCGCTTTTGATGTTAGATTAGTCACTGCTGTGAGAATATACCATGGCTATGCATTAGATGGTGTGAGGTTTTATTACAAGGAAAAACCAACTGGAACAAAGGATGCTCCCGCATCCAAGCCCTCTGTACCACCAAGAAATTATTTCTCAAAAATTACACATAGTATCAAAAATCATGCTTCAATAAACGAAGAAAATCTAAAAAGTGTACTCTTTGGACATGAAACACAAAATTTTACGGATGCTACACTAGAACCGGGTGAAATAATCATTGGGTTTAATCTGAGGTGCGGAGCTTGGGTTGATGCTATCCAAATTATAACGAGTCATGGGAGAATGACCGACATGTTTGGTAACAAAGACGGAGGTGGGTTCGCTGAATTGCAGCCACCTAATGGCCAATATATCCTAGGTGTGACTGGCAGAGTCGGTCAATGGGTCGACGCCTTCGGAATTATTTACGGAGCTTTATAGTAATTAGTCAAGGTTTTTTTTTTCTTATTTTTTTCTATTTCATAACTTAGTCATATCAAAATATATCTATTAAATTATTTTCCATATATACGTAGATGTTCTTCATTTGCATAATTCTTTGGGAAAAAGGAAAACAGTTATAGAAAAATATAAACAAAAAACCGCAACACTTCATGATTGCGTTGAACAATATACCTTAAAGAAGAAAAAAAAAGGTTGGTTTTATCACTTCATTAGTCTATTTGAATAATTCATAAAATATTTCTGATTTTTTTTTTTTTTTTTTTTTTTCATATTATTTTAAACGTGACTTTGGCTGCGATTCATGGTTTTTGCCCTTATATCTTCGTTGTCATTATTATCAGCATTATTAGGATAATCCTTTCCATGTAATAGAAAACTTTTATTTTTCAACATGGATAACTTTTCGTCCACTTTATCTATTTCAAAAATTTGCCTTGGTGTAGCCGCTGACTTCTTTACATTAGGTACATTAGAAGCCGCTTTATTGTTGTTAGCCAAAAGAGGATTCACGTTGTTTTGATTTGGAACAACCCTGGGACGATGTATCGAAATTGAGGTACCTCCACCATCTAAGATGTTATTAGAAGTATTAGTGGCCATAAGTGGTGCAGATAATGGTATTCTCGAATCACCATTTTCATTCTTGATGTTAAAGTTGCTCCCAATGAGAGTGGTATTATTGCTGCCAGTTTGAGCACTAACGCTATTCTTGGGTTGTTCTGATAATTCACTCTGGGATGAAGATGCAGAAGTAGGATTAGATCTTTTTCTTGACAAAAAGTCACTTGCAAAGCTGCTTCTTGCACTTGGTGGAGCTGTTGGTATAACAGAATATCTTCTTTCATTATAAACAAGGCCAACCTCCTTTACTCTGGTGGTATTCAAGTCCGTTTGTGGGACCTTAGAAAATGAATCCGATGCTTCATCATACTCCCATAATGACCAAGTGATTCCATATGGTTTTGGTTCTAGGCAATATACACAATGTAATGGGACATCCAAATTGGCAATAATATCCATACTCAAGTTCATAAAATAACCCAATAAGGCTCTTGCCACCACCCGGTGTGTAATAATAAGAACGTTATCCTCGATTCTTTCTAGTTCTGTGATAACAGGTCTGAGTCTATTAATAACGTCCATATACGATTCACCGCCAATACCAGGGTATCTGTATCTCAACTTATCTTTCTGTCTTTTTTCGAATTCTTCAGGAAAGTTGTTTTTAATTTCTGGATATGTCATACCATCATAATCACCTGCACTTAACTCATCTAACATTTTCATTTGTTTGATAGGATAATCATCTTCGTTGAAATATTGAGCAGTCTCTATAGTCCTAGCACGCATGCTGGTCCAAACGAAAAAGTCATTATAAATGTTCCCATCTGTATTTTCATTATTCTTTTTTTGTTGCATGAGATTTTGATAAAATATTTCTCTCTGTCTGGCAATGAATTTTGGTAGACTTTTAGCAAATCTTAGACCACGAGGAGTCAAATGGGAATTTCCGCCTATACGGCCACTAACATTATCTTCGCTCTCGCCACTTCTCGTTATCCAAATTTGTCTGTCAGCCAAATTGAAATTTAACAAATAATATACCGTCTGCGAAGCTAAAAACCCTTGAATATTGTATGCGATGACTTTCTTTCCCACATCTATCATTTTGATGTACTGCAAATTTTCGTCATCCTCAATTGGTTCATAGGCTTTCAAGTAGTTTGCCAGGCGACTTTTAAAATCTTTTAAAGAGCTTTCAGGATCTTTACCTTTGTAATCTGGACCAAATAATTTGAGTCTAATATTTTTCTGTACCAGTGCATGATCCGAACAAACAGATTCTAAAAATAAAACCTTCAAATGAGGACTTCTCTTTCTGATTCTAGCCAGAACGTTTTTTCTTCTTTCACGAGAGGTATTTGTAGCATCAAAAATTCCCACAGATCCTGAACCTTCTAATAAATAATCTAGCAATTCATCCAGAGTATCCATGGCCCATTTGTCTCTCAACCTAGTAGAGTCGGCGTTTTTCGGGTCGAAAAACTTTGAATCCTGGTCCTTTAGGCCATGCTCCTTAGCAAACTTCCTTCTAGTGTTACCGACATTAAACACTTTACAATAGTATAAAGAATAATTTAAAAATCTGGATAATTTATTTGTAATAAATGACTTTCCCGTAGCTGGCAGTCCGACCATGACAATCACTAACTTTGATCCACTATCTTCCTTTGATATGAGACCATCTGGAGATGTTTTAGACTTTGTTAAACCAGGAACATCGATGGTGGTAGGTCTTCTTTTATGGTGTCTCGTAGGTGATTTAATGTCTTTCAAATCAATCCGAGTTACCTCATTTGCTCCATCTGAAGGAGGCATGTAGTCAGTAGTATCGTTTGTGGGAATTTTAGCATTTTTTAGTTGCGTTTCGTCGTTAATATGCAATCGATGTAGCGATTTCAAATTAGTAGCGCTATTTTCAGGAGAGTCAGAAGGTGTATTTTCTTCAGTGATTCCAGGAGAGTTCCAATTGCTCGATATAGGAGTATCGCTCAAAGGTCTTTTCTGAAAAAGTGGTAAGTGCTTAGATAATTCATCATGCGGACCCTTTTCAGCATCAATTTTATCATCGGAACTCCGGGATAAAAGATCATAACTGGAGTCTTGACTAGGTGCCACATGGTGTGGAGATTGTGTAGGAGCAAGATCAATATCAGGCGGCACAGGAGATGTTTCAGAGAAGTCTACTGGTTTGAACATGAGCTTTTATTCCTCTTGCCTTTGTTCCCTTGAATAAACCCTTCTTCTACGCCTCTTGTTATTATTTTTACTCTTTTAGCTTATGGCACAAAAGTACACAAATAGATACTAAAAGGCGAAATTTATTTCACTTGATTTACCCGTAACTGAATACTTGAGTTTGTCTATATATATATATGTATACCTTTTATTGTTAAAAAAAGAATATGCCAACAAAATCTATAATAAATAGTCCATGTACTCCACTATAAATTAATTTGCTATTGTCAGTAATGGCGCGATTAAAAATAAATAGGAAAAGAAATCTCTCCTCAAAAAATCTTATGTCCCCTAATTTCCGTATGTTGTGATTTTGGTATTCAGAGATGATCACGTGATATAAACGTGATTATTATTATCGGTCGGGTATCCCATTCGTATAATATGACAAATACGTTCGATCAAAAGAAGGGTAATACTACTTCCCAAAATGGAAATATCAAAACGTTAGAAGAATTACAATTATAGCTTTGGTAACATTACTGATCTAAAAGAGCCTTAGCTCAGCCCGTTTGAGCTGTATAGATATTTTTTTAGTTTATTCGAGAGAAAACCGGTTTTTTTGTTAGTATCTTCAACAAAATTTTCCTAATTCAATAAGGACTTCAATTTCCATGTCTTTTCTACAAAATTTGTATGTTGCTATTTTCTTTTCTACTTCAAGTATTATTGTTCATCTTTTATTAACAAACTGGGTATGAGTTACCTTTTGAAAGCAGTCATATAAGTCCCGGCCAAACAATAAGATCTACTAGAGGTTTCAAGTGGAATACTGCCAATGCAGCTAATAATGCAGGCTCTGTATCGCCTACTAAGGCAACTCCCCATAACAATACTATTAACGGCAATAATAATGCCAATACTATTAACAATAGAGCAGATTTTACAAACAATCCAGTAAACGGATATAATGAAAGCGACCATGGAAGGATGTCTCCCGTCCTCACTACGCCAAAGAGGCACGCCCCTCCGCCTGAACAATTACAAAATGTAACGGACTTTAACTATACACCATCGCATCAGAAGCCGTTTCTACAACCGCAAGCAGGTACGACAGTTACAACACATCAAGACATCAAGCAAATTGTGGAGATGACACTGGGGTCTGAGGGAGTCCTTAACCAAGCTGTGAAGTTACCGCGTGGTGAGGATGAGAATGAATGGCTAGCGGTTCATTGCGTGGATTTTTACAATCAGATTAATATGTTATACGGGTCCATCACAGAATTTTGCTCCCCACAAACATGCCCGAGGATGATAGCGACGAACGAATATGAATATCTTTGGGCATTTCAAAAGGGTCAGCCCCCCGTTTCGGTAAGTGCCCCTAAGTATGTGGAATGTTTGATGAGGTGGTGTCAAGACCAATTTGATGACGAATCTCTTTTTCCTTCCAAAGTCACCGGTACCTTCCCGGAGGGATTCATCCAACGAGTAATTCAACCAATTCTAAGGCGATTATTCAGAGTTTATGCGCATATTTACTGTCATCATTTTAATGAAATTCTTGAACTAAATTTACAAACCGTACTAAACACAAGTTTTAGACATTTTTGTCTTTTTGCACAAGAGTTCGAACTACTAAGACCGGCTGATTTTGGTCCGCTGTTAGAATTAGTGATGGAGTTGAGGGATAGGTAGTATTGTATATTTATATAAGTCTGCTTGTAGGTTGTATTCTTCCATGCATGGGACACAAAAACAAAAATACGGAAACATATTAATATAACATATGGATGGAAGGAAATAAAAACATTCTAGTTTACTATACTTGTATTTATGATTTGAAATCGTTTATTGGAGTTTGAATATAAATATTGGGAACTTGATCTTGTAATTCAGAATCATTAGTATCAGGTAATGAAGACATGGATGTATTCGTATTTGTTTGATTGTCCAATTTTGGTGTTACCGTGGACCCCACATAATTACTATTTATATCATCGTTTTCATCATTTTCTACCATTGTGCTATTGGCATTACTCAGCTGATACTTATTAATGCTGGTATGGTTATTGGTTAGCTTGGGTTTCCCATCTGAATTCAAGTTTAATTTTTGTGTTATGAATTTATACTTGTCTTGTATATTCGAAGTAGATGTTAAGATCTTCAAATTATCAAACCAAGACATCATTGATTCATAAGAATCGGCTTTAAAAACCCAATTGTGACCACGACGAATTATGCCGTTTTGCTTAGCATGCAACACAAACTTAGCATCCGAACCAGTCGAATTTGGTGATGATGTACTGTTTTTCCGGGAATGTTCCGTCACAGTACATTCACTTAATGCTAACGACATCACTGGTACTAAATCTTTTTTTCTGTCCGCGGTCTTGAATTCATGTAAAAAGTTCGGTGTCAGCACATAATACCCTTTTGAATAGGATTTTAGAAATTTTGATCTTCTTTCTAAAAACCCTGATTTGATTTCATAAGTCAAAGGATCGAATTGGTATTTGTAAACGATTTCTTTGAATGTCCTCATCGGTAGATTAGGCAATAAAAAGTTGGGATCCCTTGAAATGAAGTTATCCCATTCAAATTGTGGGTCAACGTTGAAAAATCCAGAATCTAATTTGGATATCAATATATCGAAAACCAATTGTGCTTCTTGTCCCAGTAATCTGGCATATATTGTTAAAGAGTTTTGAATTTCCATAACTACAATTTTTTCTAATTCAGCGCCTGAAGTCTCTAAATTATCAAAAGCTTCATGCAGAAAGTTTTCCTCCTGAAGTTGCTTTTTAATTTGTCTATCAAGCGCCAGCTTGGTTAAGAATGGATCTTGTTTTGGCACTGAATAGCGCGCATCCTTTAAAGACTCCTGAAATTGCTTCATGGCCTGTTTTGTTTGTTGTAACTCTTTGGAACAAGAATTTTTGAAATCCGACTGCAGTGATTTTATTTCCTTTATCTTGACTATTAGATCTCTCCTCAAGTCTTCCAAACGAGGAATAACATCATTGGTCAATTCCCTTGATGCCTTAGACGCGCTGGATGCTAGGGATTCATGATACTGGTTCAAAATTGTTGGTAAGTCCTGTATCGAGCCATTACCCAATGGCAAAAAAAACTTTTGTACTGATTTATCCTCCTGCGAGCTTGGTTGGTATTGATTCTCGATCGAAAAGAATGGGAATTGTACAGCATGTGATAATCTTAGTTGCTGTCTAACAATTTCATCCTGAATAGAAGCGATTTCTGTTAAGTAAACGATCACCGACTTGATGACATTTCTCCAAGCTGAAAACCTCGCTGCAAGAATATCTGTTGGTTGCGCAGCTGTAGGGACCAGTATTACTAATGGAGATCTAGGATCTTGTTGTTGTTGCTGTTGCTGAGCAAGTCTTTGACGTTGTAAGGAAGACCTAGCCCTCGACAGTATTGAAGTGTTGGTTAAAGAGTTTTTCCCTTGGAGCTGTTTCCCGTTGTTATTATTGGGATCTGGGACAGCAATGGTTACATTGGTGTTCGAGTCGATATTAGGAGAACCATTGCTTATGATACCTTGCAACCCTCCAGAATTCATCGTCAGCGTCCTATTGTTTTGAAACGTTGAATTACTAGTGGAAGGAACTGGTTGTCCATTCAAATAGCTTTGTTGGTTTATATCGGATGTCAAACTGCCATTTTGAAAGCTTGCGCTCTGCTGCTGTTGCTGCTGCTGCTGCTGTTGTTGTTGTTGTTGTTGTTGCTGTTGTTGTAAAACGTTGGCATGATCTGCTGAAGTCATACTTCTCGTATGCTGCTGCAAGTTATGCAGGTGCTGAAGATTTAGCTGTTGCTGTGACAGCATATCAGAGACCGCAGAGGTCATTGTGTTGTTTTTCGACATTTTTTTTTCTTTTAATGTTGTATTCTTTTATTGTTAACTACTTTTTTTCTTTAAAAAGCTTCAAAAGAAGATGACCAAATGCAGATATAAGAACACTCTAATAGGTTGTACCAATTCAAGGGCTCAACAGATGTCCTCGTTGTTTTTCCCCCCCCCAGCTTGGATCGCTGTCACTCTTCAAGGCTTGAAAGCCTTCTCCCTTCTTCGATGGAATACGTAATGCCATGAGGGGAAAAGCCGCGGGAAGAGAAGGGTAACCCAATTTTAGGCCCCTGCAGGAACGTTAATCAATATATACTCTATCTAATGCAGTAATCTACGCTAAACATTCAAATGATCTTCATTGTGGGTTCTGCTGCTGCTCTCGGTATTCAGACTCTGCCAAAATTTCCATCTCTCTTATATTTAGTGTCTCCCACTCAGGTTCGCCAGTTTGTTCGTTGAACGATGCAATACATTCAAATTCAATATCCTGCTTGGAAAGTGACTCTTGCTCTTTTCTCATTTCCAAGGCCAGACTTCTTATGACGTTCTCACTACCCTGAGAAATGAACCACGCAGTCAGATCATCCAAGAGAACTTTGTCGTAGACGTAGTAAACATCATGGAAACGAAATGTTTCATGAATGTCCAAAAGCGCCCTTATGACTAGTCTCTTACCACCTCGTAGAATATAATATACGAATGTCCACGCTTTCATTGCTAGGTCATAGTTTCTATGTAGTGGATAACTCAGGGCTCTCCTGATACCTGTAATGATTGCAATCTTGATGAGAGAGCTGTCTTTATTAACCTTTGATATTTCTTTCATACCGTCTTGCAGTTCGTTCACCTGTTTTAATTGTTGGTCTAAGAATGATATTTGAGGGCACAATTTTCCCATGGTCCAAGCACTCTCTGTGGTATGAGTACCTTCGTTTTCGATCTGTTCAAACACATAACTGAAAAGAACGCTGAGTATAGTGACATAAAGTGGTTTTATATCTTCCACGAGATAAGACTTCTTGGGTAAATTGTCCTGCATCTGTTTTTGTTCCTCGTCAGTAAACTCAATTGGCATGACCAGATTTGGGTTCGTACTGTCTTTGTACCATTGCAGGTATTGCTTTACGATCGAAGGTGTAAACTTCAGTAGTTCTTTAATGCCGTTAATTTCCAAGTCTTCCTCGTTACCGTATTTATGTGTCATATACTCGGAAACATAGTACTCAGGATCAAACTTCAAATTTTCTTTTCTTAACCTTTCAATAACTCTATCGTTCGCGTCAGTGTGTTCAGGATCGTCTAATTCATTGATATCGTTCCCGTTGCTTGTCGACACTGATATAACTGTATCATATAAGTTATCAAACCCATATTTTGTCTTCAATATTCCATTATTGGTGCTGGAATCCATCTTTTGCTCTATCTCCCAATTAAACCCCTCTCCCATTTGACCAATAGTCTTCACATCATCTTTAATATTATTCGACACGCCATCAGTTTCGACCTCTTGAATAAGGGGCTTTTGGGTTTTTTTCGCATCAGTATTTTCTGTTAATGCATCGGCACCTGCAAGATCGCCTTGCCTAGCCAACAACTTTGTCGGTAGGTCCAAATCTTCGAAATATTCATTTTTATTCAGTTTGGCTACTTTTACATTGATGCATTCATCTTTGGAATCGTATTGAGCGGTAGACCTCTCATCATCGATTAATTCGTGAGGAAATCTTAATCTTAAATAGTAAGGGGATAAGTGAAAAATGATCATATTTTCTTGGATGATTATCTCTAAACCCACTGCACTGAACCTAATATTACTTATGAATATTTTGAGAAATATAAATTCCTCATCCTGTGTTATAGAGAATCTTGGTGTTATCATTATAGTTCAGAAGTGATGGTAGATTATAGTAAGTATTCTTCTTTTGTGAATCTTAATATTACTCTGAGCACTTGACACTGAATATTTAGTATTCAAAATTTTTCAGCTGATTTTTGCGATGCGATGGTGATGAAAAAAAAACATGTAGTAGTAATAACAATCAAATAAAATAAGTGAAATCTCATGAACTATCTGCTGCGAATTTTAAGGATAATCGGATAGCTTGAAGCATTTCTTTTTCGTAATGAGTGGCTCTACAGAATCTAAAAAACAACCAAGAAGAAGATTTATTGGGAGAAAATCTGGCAACAGTAATAATGACAAATTAACTACAGTGGCTGAAAATGGCAACGAAATAATCCACAAGCAAAAGAGTAGAATCGCCCTAGGTAGGAGTGTTAATCATGTGCCAGAAGATATATTGAATGACAAAGAGTTGAATGAAGCCATCAAATTATTGCCCTCTAACTACAACTTTGAAATCCACAAAACTGTGTGGAATATCAGGAAATATAATGCTAAAAGAATAGCCCTACAGATGCCTGAAGGTTTGCTGATTTACTCATTGATTATAAGTGACATTTTGGAACAGTTCTGTGGTGTTGAAACTCTAGTAATGGGGGATGTGTCTTATGGTGCATGCTGTATTGATGATTTTACTGCTAGGGCATTGGATTGCGATTTTATTGTGCATTACGCTCATTCGTGTTTAGTTCCTATTGACATTACAAAGATTAAAGTACTATATGTCTTTGTTACTATAAATATTCAAGAAGATCATATTATCAAAACGCTGCAGAAGAATTTTCCTAAGGGATCTAGAATCGCTACATTTGGTACCATTCAGTTTAATCCTGCGGTACACAGCGTCAGAGATAAACTGCTTAACGATGAAGAACACATGCTGTATATTATTCCACCACAAATCAAGCCTCTATCGAGGGGTGAAGTATTGGGGTGTACTTCTGAAAGATTAGATAAAGAACAATACGATGCCATGGTATTCATCGGTGATGGTAGATTTCATTTGGAGTCTGCAATGATACATAATCCGGAAATTCCTGCATTCAAGTATGACCCATACAACAGAAAGTTCACTAGAGAAGGATACGATCAAAAGCAACTCGTGGAAGTTAGAGCAGAGGCCATTGAAGTCGCTCGGAAGGGTAAAGTTTTTGGTCTGATCTTAGGTGCATTAGGTAGACAAGGTAATTTAAACACTGTAAAAAACTTGGAAAAAAACCTGATCGCAGCAGGTAAAACCGTGGTGAAAATTATTCTAAGTGAAGTTTTTCCCCAAAAGCTCGCAATGTTCGATCAAATTGATGTTTTTGTTCAGGTCGCATGTCCTAGACTGTCCATCGATTGGGGTTATGCCTTCAATAAACCACTATTAACACCATATGAGGCTAGTGTCTTACTAAAGAAAGATGTCATGTTCAGCGAAAAATATTATCCAATGGATTATTACGAAGCTAAAGGATACGGGCGTGGGGAAACTCCGAAACATGCGATTGAATAGTTTAAATAGTTTTTGTTGTCACTTGTCTTCCTGTTACATATGTATAAATAGTTAGTATCATATTCTTCGGAGCATCTTTTCTATTGTTTAAACGTTTTTGACGGCTTGCAGGCGAAACTAAACTGTCTAAAATTCAAAACAATGCCTTCTAACTTGATATCACTGCTGGTCAAGCCTATTTTTATTCTGGTTTCTCAGGCAAACCCAAATGATATTGTCAAATTTTTCACTGAGTTTGCCAAGCATATTTCCATGGATTTTTGTATGGAAACCGTGATGAGAAATCCGGGATTTCTCATCGAGGAAAGAAGTGACTCGAGCCTCTTAAGGCTTAGATTAAACTTTTTTCTTTTTATCGCTGCGTATAAGCAATACACCTAAAACAGAACCAGTTAAAGTAAACCCGATCAACAGTAAGAAGATGGGCAGGAAAATTGCAACATTGCTAGAAATGGGGAAGAGTAAACTCACAACTGGATTGGAGTTCTCGATCTCGAAGATAGGCAGGAGCGACCATATGACATAATAAGTAAAAAGAAGGCAAATAATTACAAAACGGTTCATGAAACTAAACAGACGTTTACTATGCCCAACCGGTGACTATTCACATTTTTGAGCTAGTATTGCATTTAGAGTACACGCAGTCATCAACAGTTTCTTTGTATCTCTTTCAAATATATTCCTTTACACGGGAATGCTAGCGAAAATGAATGTAAGGCGGAAAAGCTCTCCGTGCGAAACTATTCTTTTAGACACTGAATAAAGTTGTAGCCTCATTCCATAATCTGGGTCAGATTTTATGAAAATGTAGTTATTTCTGTTAGTTGCTGGGTTCTACGATATTCTGCTGCGTGGTTTAGCTTTCATACTTGATTTTTACTCCTTCATCACTCCATATAGGTTGGATATGGCTGAATCTGTTTTTATCGAGGCACCCTTATGAACATAAACAACAGTATCCCGTCTAAGAAATACTTTCGCTACAATGACTTCGAAAATTAGGAGTTGACTGTGGCTTCAGGTCATCACATTGAGTTCAGTATATTCCATCCAAACGTCGAGGCAGGTTGCCGTTGAAGATGTGCTGGCCCGCTTACAGGCCCATGTTTAACAGCAATTGCACCACATGCATGTCACATATGCATGTCACATATTAGCCCTAATTGTCTAGTGGAATTTTCGCAGTAAGAATCAAATGTGTTTAAAAGTCATAGCATTGATGAACAGCTTACTCGTATCTCTCTATTTGATTTGGACAATAGCTTGAGCAAACGTTGGCAAAACAGCTGCTCTGAATAATGGTCAGCAATTAAATTAGCTTTTTTTGCGTACGGCTGTTCAGATATACTATTGTTGGAATAAAAATCAATCGTCTATTGACTAATGTTTTCATACGTATTATTACTGCCTTCATGAAATAAGTAACCCTAAATTTTTATCACAACATTCTAATGTTCTTCATTTTCTGTAAAGAAAGAGCAGGACTGTGGCAGAATAGTACCATTTTCATCAGCAAATGTGAGGCTATGCCATTATTTGCGAATGCTATGAACCTACTGCGTTGCATTCTCCAAGGTTCCCGCTGGGTGGGTCGCCACTAACTCTTCCGTGTGGCCGTCTATTGCTGATGCATTCAAACCATAGTCACCTGCGATAGGGTTAGTTGTGTAAGAGGTAAAACAGTGACCAGGTGTTAATTCTTCCCAGTTCATCAACAAGCTTGCTGAACCATTGCTCATTATAGTTGTTATACTGCAGGAATATTTCATCTCGATATCTACTTCTTCCAGAAAAGAATTTTTTAAACAATAATAGACCTCGAATCGCTTCAATTTTTTGAACTTTTCCACCTTTAGCATCTAACTTGGTTCTTTAATTACGATAATTCAGGATATGCGCAAGCCACCTACAGATTATAGAAGCAGTCGAGTACGAAGTTGTTGATAATTAGAGGTTAAAAATTAGTATTAATGAAGAAGTGAGTACTGATCTTCTTATACTAAATAAGAGAGGTATATAAAACACACGCCGATTGGTCATATTAATCATGACCAATATAATAGTGATTCCGGTAGTTACTATACATTGATGTGACGACTCATATTCCTCATATATGTACCTACCATAACATGTTCAACTAATAGGTCTTTAACACAGCTTCAGTATTGTCTGAGCTTCTCGTTTAACATTCCTTCTGCAATAGGTGCAATCACACTTAAACGTATACGAGGTGTACATTAATATACGATGTAAGCATTAGATTGTTACCATAGCAACTCATGTCACTATTAATTACTCTCGTTCCAACATGCTCCCTTAAAGATATATTATTGTACTTCAACAGATATTCATTGTGTGTTTAGAACTTCATTAATTAATTATCAATAGTCTGTTGAGGCCAAAATATCCTGTGATGTTATTTTATTTTTTAATACTTGTATAAATCTTTTAAAATCAGATGCTGATACTGGTTTTGTTAGTAAATCAGCAATATTACCTTTGCCGGTAATTTTTAACAGTTTTATACTCTTCTCTTTAATTTTTTCTTTTATTATTTCAGTTTTTATCCAAGTGAATTTCTCTTTTGGTTGTTGATAGCTGCGATTTAATCCTTGAATGGCTGGCTTTGAGTCAGTGATCATGACAATGTCATTATTGTCTCCTTCTCCTAGCTCCTTTAATGTTACCTTCAACGTTTCTGAGTCTGCATAGCCTTCATAAATGGCATGAAGCTCTGCTTCTGTTGATGATACACATCTGTTTGTGCTCTTGTTAGAATAAACATTAAAAATATTCATACCGTACCATAATATAACTCCAATCCTTGATTGAGCATCATATTCTGATCCAACTGATGCATCAGTTATAGCAATAACCTTTTTGTCTTTATTACAGTCTCGGTCATAGTGTATTCCAATATCTTTATACCGAACCAAGTACTGGATTATTTTGTAAATCATATAAAAGACTCTTTCATGTGGGTAATTTACTAGTCTAGCCACTTTCTTAACAGCAAATTCAATGTCGTATCTGCATTTGTGTCTGACATAGTTTAGTTCACCTAGTAATTGTTGTAGCTTTAGAACACCTTGTCTAAACTCTTCTTCTGACATTTGCAGTACGTCTTTCTTAGGATCTATTTTATAAGTTGACATATGCGGAATTGAACTTTTTCTAATCTTTTTCAATTCCTCGTTGTATTTTTTATCCATTCTATTTATGAATGATTTTAATGTTAAATCGATAGTACCAAGTCTTTTGTTGTATACTAGATCCATTCCTAATATATCTGTATCGAGTACATCGTCTATTAATGTTCCTGTAATTTTCAGTTCAAAATTACTTTTCAATTTGTTTATGAATTCATCCAATCTCTGTTCATTGCTTGCCGCAATTACGCAGTCATCAACATAGACTGCAATCATTAGATTTTTATCCTCGGTTTGGTATAATCCCGGAGTATAAGAGTTATCTTTCAGTCCAATTCCATTCAAGTATTGTCTTAGATGATCATTCCATTCTTTAGGACTCTGTTTTAGACCATATAACGCCTTATTTAGCTTGACTACACATCTCCTATCATGCGGATGTGGGATGTATATTTCTTCTTCCAATTTAGCATATAGGAATGCATGATTGATATCCAGGGTCTTCATAAACATATTTCTGTTGTTTGCAATCATTAAGAATATCTTAATATGATTGTGATTTAAAGATTCTGTAGTTATTACACTGTAAGTGTCTGGTGACTGAGTATCACCTCTGCAGACTATCCTAGCCTTATAAATCCCATTTCTTTTCTTTGTGAATATCGTGTTGGTGGGTACTATTAAATTATCAGGGATTTCTGATCTACTGTACTTCACATCGACATCAAATACCTTCATATCTTTTAAATTCTGTAATTCTTTATGATATGCCTGTTTGTATTCATGTTTTTCTTTGAGGTCAGGATTTTTTGAAATAGCTTCATTATAATATATGGCTCGAATTTTTGGTGCTGAAACTGTTTCCATATTATCTGGAATTAATTTCACTCGATTCTTTTTTGAACGCTTCTTATCTCTTTCTAATTCATAGCTTGTTAGACTATTGTTTTTATCGTGTCTTTTCCGTTTTCTTTTCATGTTCAAAGAACTGAATTCTTTGTTTAAGAAGGCACTTTTATTAACTGTTTGTACTGGTGATCCAGATGCTTCAATATTTTGTTCCAACCTTGGTGACACATTTGTTCCATTGTCAGTTGGTACATTTTTATCGGTGACTTTTAATTCTTTTAAGTTATTACCATCCTGACAGTTTGATTCCATATCAGTTTGATCACTCATATCCACAATGTCCTCAATCGGGGGCGGATGATGATTTTCCTTCTCAAACTTTTCAACTTTGTTTGTGGAATAATCATTACTATGGTGATTGTTAATGCTTTCTAAAGTTTTTATTGGTAAACTCGTATCGCCTGTTTTTAAAGAAATCTCATTGTTTGTATTTCGGAATTTTACATTTGTTCCAATGCTCCCTTCTTTAGGAAACGAAGTTTCATGATTTGTTTTTTTTAACTGCTCCTGAATTAGTTCGGGTTTTGCGTTGTGCATTGACTCATCTTTGTTAGTAATAGATTCATCGGTGATATCTACACATCTACTGAGTCCAGTGTTTAAAATACTCCCAATGTTTTTACTACGAATTCTGTCGGAGATTTTGTTTTCGTCATTGATTTTAATAGTATTTTTACTTCCTACCAGTTTCTCTTGTATAATCGATGGAATTCTGTGGACTTTTTCATCATACTTATCTTCATCAATATGACTTGTATTTATTAATCCTTTCTTATCGATTCCACTGATGGATATTTCAGTCGATGCAAGTTCTGAATTAAAATCCTTGTTTGACAAAATTTTGTTTTTATCAGTTGAGATTGAATTATTTGTCGTTGAAAGTTCAGATTCAACGTCATAATCTCCAGATTCCTCAACATCAGAAAATACGTAATCCAAGTCCCCTTCTAGGTTATTACTAGGAGATGGGTATTTTGCGTTTGAGTCTATTTGAGATAACTCTTCCTCTGTGAACAAATCTTCCAGGCGAGTAATTGGTTTATTATCATCTTCGTAGTTTTCCAAAGCTTCACATAAGTTTGTGACCGTTTCGATTTGATCTTCTTCATCATCATTATGTGAACTGAATTGATGACTCTTGTTAATATTCTGAGTATTTCTTACTCTACCGTCCATTGTATAGTTGGGAATTGTATAATTATCAGATGTGACAATTTTATTTTTGGATGGTATAAAGAATTTGTATCCATAACTATTTGGATCTTTGCATAGAATTATAGAAGGAAGTCCAGATGGTTTCAATTTTTTGTGATTATGATTCCAAATTATTCCTTTTTCGCCAAATGGTAAGAATGACATTAATCTCACTGTCACAGGTTGGCGTGAGATTGCCTTCAATGGTAGTTTACCTGTACTTTTGTGTTCCAGGCAATTTCTTATATTGGTAGCAGAAGTTACTGCGTATTCCCAAAATTTTACTCTTAAGTTACTTTGTCTTAGGAGTGTTGTTGCATCAGTTATTATTGTTCTTATGTATCTTTCTGCTCTTCCGTTAGCAGCATGATCTTGTGTAGAAGTAAGTATGTGATGTATTCCTTTTGAAATAAAATATTCTTCTATCTGATCATTTGTGAATTCAGTACCTCTGTCTGAATTAATTTCTCTGACTTTCCTGTCAAATTGTGTTTCCACGTACTGAATATTCTTTCTAACTTGAGCTAAAATAGTTTCAGCATTCTTATTGAAGTGTGTGGAGATCATGCAATATCTCGTGTTGTTATCCACCATAATAAGCATGTACCTTTTAGTGTCCGCGTTTGAACTTGATACAGGGCCAAATATATCCATGCACCATGATGAGCCTGGTTCATGATCAGTACTATGATTATTCATAGACCCGGTATAATGATTTCTTTTCGTGGCTTTAGAGATTTTACAGGTTTGACACCAAAATTCATTTGGTTCTTTGATTAAGTCAAGGGATTCTTCATAATGATTATGTTTTATGGAATTTTCAATTTGTTGAATTCCTGTATGGCCCATTCTTTTATGAGCATCTTCCAAGGTAATAGACCTTTTATTTAGTTTAAATCCAGGAGAAGAAGTAGGTTTTATTGCATTTATTTTTGAATCATCGGAAGGACGTTCAATTAACTCGTTCATTTTTACGTGAATGACACCATTAACTATCTTGGTTTTAATTTTTATGATTTTGTTTCCCAATCTGGTATATTTTCGACTTAAAACCATTTTGGTTTTCTTGGCTAAGTCATAACAGCTGATTATAGTGGATTCTTCTTCCGGTACATAGTAAGTTAATAGACACTTATTGTCAGTATTGTTGTGACCATTCTTGATTTTTATATAGCCATACCCTTTAACAGACACTGAACTGTTTTTCCCAATACCAAAAAATCGTGTACTGCGATTACTGTCTTCGTAATTATGCAGTAAGGTTTTGTCATTGGTAATGTTTACGCCGGAACCGGTATCAATAATTACCAGTTTTTTGCTGTTGTACACTTTGTTCGACCTTTTTTGTGTCTTGTTCCAAGACTTTTGTTCGTTTTGCACTGGACTTAAGTGGTTGTTGTCTCTGTGCACCTTGTAGATAATAGGTTTTTGAGAAATTGGTCGAGTCAGGCCTAAGTTCCCTATTTGGTTTCTTTTTGCAGTTAATTGAGCAATGGAAAACAGATTTGCAATACATGCAGCTATTTTCTATTTGATCGTCTGCAATTGGGCTCAAATCAATTACTGTTTCAATAACAGTATTGATTAGAAATTCTTCGTGATCAATTCCTACGTCATGTGGAATGTTGTACAAACGTTGTTTCACAGAATTTCTTAAGGATTCATGTAAGGTTCCCATGATAGCTTCTTGTAGGTAATCCTTTAGATTAGGACAATCTTGGCAGCATTTAGAAAAAATCCATTTTTCCATTAGTACCAACTTTTGAAGTTTATTCATTAACAATGCGGAATTTCTACATGTTGTATCAACCAAAACCTTTTCCCAGGCTCTAATTCTGACATCTCTACCATGCAAACTTCTATATTTGTTTTTTAAACCATCGATTATCCTAAAAATGTCAGTTGTATTTGTGTTCATGATATCTAAACTTTCACCGAGTCCTTCTTTGATTATCTTGCACAAGATTTCATTTTCACGAGGATCGATTTCTATGATATCATTTTCAAAGACATCATCAAATTGATATTTCTTGATGAATTTTTTAAAATTGTTTAAGAGAATAGGAATGTTCTCGACATTATTAGTCCTATAATCAAAAACACAATCCTTAGGGTAGAATCTTTTGTTGGTTGAAGTTAACGTATCGAATAAATAGTAAGTCCCTGTAGCATCTATATGTTCATGTAATATATTATTGTTCTCGTTTGTTTCCAATAATTGTATCTTTTCAACTAGATCCACAATCCTATTCTCAACCTTGTCAATGGTTTCTCCGAGTTTTAATAATTTTTCAGCTAGCATCTGAATATCATCAGCCTCAGAAAGTTTTTCCTCTTCTGCCTTTAAACCATTTAGTATGGTTTTAAACCTATTTAAGTTTCTTTGATATTGTCTCACCTGTTCATCTTTAATAGAAACTTTTCTTAATGATGATGGCGTCTGTCTGACAGTATCATTTGTTTTGACTTTCGATTGAATCCGCGCAGAAATGTTGTCGTCAATAACATTTCTTGTTTCACCCCTCACTGGGGTCGCCATGTTGATAATTAGAGGTTAAAAATTAGTATTAATGAAGAAGTGAGTACTGATCTTCTTATACTAAATAAGAGAGGTATATAAAACACACGCCGATTGGTC
>ERZ794947.131-NODE-131-length-32080-cov-120.051522_pt1 | contig 32080 bp, 18 predicted proteins | sample MGYA00511908_ERZ794947 | MGnify/ENA primary metagenome ERZ794947 (study PRJEB30137, sample SAMN04331400) | food metagenome | isolation source: control ferment replicate 2c | study: EMG produced TPA metagenomics assembly of the Comparison of meta-barcoding and...
ACATTATACATATGCTAGGAAGCAGCATGTTACACTAAATACATTTTATAAACAATAGAAAGTATGTTAATACAATGCTTTTCAAAGCGACCATGACTTTCCGTACTTGGCCGACAAAAAAACAGAGTAAATAAAATGTCTATTATAATCGGGCGAGAATTAATAAACTAGCAGTTTAGCACAGCAGAATTTAGGCATACACGATGGATGAAAAGGTGTAGCCACACGAACCTGTCGAGATCCCTTTTTCTGTCTACTAAATCCACATAGGCCAGACTATTTCGTAAAGATATGTCCCCTGAGTGCCGCAGCTTGCTGTATTTACCGTCACTTCTTTTTGCTCAGTTATACTGGAAATGACGGCCTCGGCATGCCAAAGTTCCAGAAACAGTGCAATTTCCTGTCATATCTCCTATCAATAGTTTCTTTAGCATATATGTTGATTAAATTTTGATAAGAATAAATAAAATGGAAAAAATACGTACTATACAGACATATATTTAATGCGTCACCTGCCTATTCAATAAAGGATTCGAAGCATTCTACAAAAGATTCTAAATTATACGAATCAGGGTAGTGAATACAGATATTCAGGCCCATCTCTTCACAGTATGTATAGGAAAGAGACATTAATGTGGGGCGATTTATCGAACTTGTAAATCCCGTACTTACAATTTTGAAAGATTTGTCATCGCCGTTCATCGATAACGATATGTCGGAAACATCATTGATTTGAATCAATTTTGTCCTTGAATTTTGGATATGGAAATCGTCGTCATTGTCATACTTCATCCTCCTTATATCGTCATCATTAAACCCATTCTTTTCCCAACTCCTCAGTTTTGCCATAATAAAACCGCTAACGTGCTTTGTAACTTTATTAAATTGATATTCCATCAATCTTTCATTAAACTCATCATCATTATCCTCGTTATCGTTACTGTTGGTCAAAAATTCGTTGGCGGAAAGTTCGTCATCAATTAGAGAAAGTGGACATTCGACCCTTAGTTCTTTGAAGAAGAGACCCAATGACCCATCTAAGCCTAAGTGGTTTCTTAAATTTATGGGAATAGTAAATACTATTGTACCGCTGAAATCCTTAACGAGAGGTTTTAAACATATCATTGCAATACCACAGATGAAACTTCTTAGACATATATGCTCTTGATTAACGATTGACTTTAAATAGTTAAACCTTTGGTTGTTTACTATCCCAAATACTGTTGTCCCGCATAATGAGGTGTGCGCATTTAGAATATCATTATACTTTTTCAGCTGTGTTGCAGATACTGACGAGCTGAGGGAAGTTTGATTGGTTAAATAGCCGAAAGGTCTTTTTAAAGTGTTATAGTATATTGATTTGAAAAATGACTGAGTTTGCTTGTGGAAGATTTGTGGTGTCATAGCGGGCAGGTGTAATTTTGCGCTATCATATATCGATTTGGGAAATTTTAATTCTGAGAGATTGATGTCATTGACATCAAACAAAATCCTATCTTCAGAGTGTGTTACTGTGCTGATTTCGTTTAACTCTTTTAAAAATAATTTGTGAAAGTTAGCTGCTGAAAATATATCAAACAATACGTCGTGACCATGAAAAACCAATAGCGCTTCGTCAATTACATATAGTGTCCATAAAGGTTTATTTGATCCGGGAACAAATCTAGTCTTGTTGAAGGCATGACGCAAGAGATAAGGAGGTGGAACACCCCAATGGCAATTGACCTCCTTATCTTTTATGGTTTCAAACTCAATCACATTAACAATATCGGAAGTTTTCAGCTGCTTCAATGGCTCGAATTCCCATTCTTCGTTTACAGTTGCAAACAATGCCGGTTGCGATTTAATCAATCTCTTCAAAGTTGTTGCTATTAGGGGCAGAGTCAGACGAGAATCATCTTTGGAAGAATTTGTTCCGAGCGTGACTTCATCAGAATGCCAGTCAGCGTCATTTTCTCTACTTAAAGATTTTGAATATGTACTCGAAAAAATAGTTCCATTTCTTTGGTCATTCAAAGATTGAGTGAGAATTTTTTTTTCAAAACTTGATAGTGGCCTAAACGTAGTCATTATGATAAAGTGAGGATGTGTCTGTGTTGTGAGTTACAAATGCACTTCTTTGGACAGGTATAACAAGGATAACGTATACACCCTTTTATATATGACCGTCCCCCCATACAAATTTGTGCTCGTATGCCGAGTGTGATCTACTCATCGCTTCGTTAATGAATCGTTTAGCCAAGAATATAGTAAACGTGTAGCAGAGTCATACCCCTGATGGCTGCAGACGCAGGGAATACTCAGCCTCGAAACAGTTTTCAATTTATGTGCGTATGCATGGCTATAATCTTCTATTTCTGTCACCTTTCGTTTATTCTAAACGAATTTGCGACGTTCAACGAAAGCGCGTTGAAAAAATTAATCTCTGAAGTTAAACGGTCGGAAAACAGACAAAAAAGTTGTTGTTATTACTTGTAGAGGAAAGAGCTATTTCATAGCTCGTTTGGGAATGCAGGGGTGACGTCCTTCTTCGGGTGTGTTGTCCTAACTTTCCTTAAACACATTGGGCTATCATACCAGTGAAAAAGAAACATACAATGGTCAGATTCGCTTTATTTGGCTACGAGAATGTGGCGGCTAAGTTCCCTCAACAACTATTCCACCAATCTTGATGGCTTTTCTAAGGCTCTAAGTAGACGTTAAGGTGGCTAAGATTCTAAAATTTTGCCATTTTTCGAGGTTGTGCTTCGCCCTATCCCTTGGAAAACATTTCTAATCATCTTAAATTCTGTGATTGAGAACGTTTTAACGTTATCTTAAACGTTTCCATAGAAGAACGAACGTGAAGGTTTGTAGCTCGTTAAAAGGCGATCTTGAATGATGTGAAGAAGTGTAAAAGGCTTAGGAAAGTTGCTTGTTGACCCGGTGTCGTTCAATATACTCCTATTACCCAAATGGCAGTTTCATAGAGTGATATTATTTCGTTGCCTTGTGTAAGTTAGAAGTACTTCTTGTCGATTGTGAATTCGGATAGCCGCTAGAACGCCAATCATTGCGGAGGTTTGCCATCGCATGGATACCATAGCCATCTGCACATTCTAATATAGATTATATTACTTTAGACCATGTCATTTCATAATCGTTGGTTTAAGCGGTGTTGTTTCCACAGTTTGTATGAGAACTTTTGTCCAAAGTAAAGTATCAGTAACGTAATCTGAGCAAACCTACATTAAATCGTAACTCCGCGAGATTCTTTTGTTCAGGTGGATCAGCGGCGTGGTTTACTTCCGATTTGCTCATCGTGCGCATAGCAGCATTTATTCCTCTAATTCGCTCGATAATCAACCTTTCCGCACTACGACGGTGGCAATAGTTGGACCTTAAGATATGCCTATCTGAATACAATTCTTCAACTCACATCAGTGGGACACTAAATAAAGCATATGGTATGAAATACTATGAATTATTGAATTATTGGCAGACACAGCAGCGACAAGTCAGAGTGCTTACAAAAAAAAAGAGTTGATCCGGCTAAAGAAAGTCTGATTTACGTATTTATCCAGGTTCAAACGGATTGCCAAAAATAGTCGATAACCTCGGAGTAAGCAAAGCAACAATATATTTGTTCTTCGAAAAGGTAAACTTCTTAACTTTTATAGAAGCATTGTACTAGTTCTCTCGAAGAAAAAAACTAAGAAAGCTATAGCTGTATCTTACCAAGCCATGAACTTGAGGAATTGGTAATCCTTATTAGGAAATACGCTAAACTAGGTAATAGCAGATGATTTACTAGCTTACTATCTCACACTAAGTCTGGCAACGCGCTTATTTTTTAATACTTTTATACGAACCAATGAAATTTGATCCTCCCCTTTTTCGTCTAGTTAAATGAAGAGATACAAGTAGGCCTTTCTATTGAGTACTTAGCAAGATATGTATTTCTAAGAAACATCAACAGTTTCAGCCCACAACCGATTCATAAAATGTCTGCCTGGAGGAAAGCTGGTATATCATATGCTGCATATTTGAATGTGGCCGCTCAGGCTATCCGTTCTTCATTGAAAACTGAATTACAAACCGCTAGTGTTCTTAACAGATCGCAAACAGATGCTTTTTATACCCAATATAAAAATGGCACTGCAGCTTCTGAACCCACTCCAATAACAAAATAGTTTAACGCTTCCTGGGAACTGCAGCTCTTTTTTTACTCGCTGATATACATTTTAAATATTCTAGCAACTGTGTATGAAAACTTACGTACTTTTATACGGGAAACTAATAATGACTACAATGATATTGAATACTGGCCGCTTCGAAGAGTGGTATAAAGTTTGTATCATTGCATTAAAAGAAAAAGAAATATATGTCCCATCATCGCCAATCGCAATGTTGAATGGTCGTTTACCACTTTTGCGGCTGGGCATATGCAGAAACATGCTGTCCCGTCCCCGACTGGCTAAACTGCCATCTATAAGGTTTCGGTCTTTGGTCACCCCTTCTTCATCGCAGCTCATTCCTCTCAGTCGGTTGTGTTTAAGGTCACCTGCAGTTGGAAAATCACTAATTTTACAAAGTTTTAGATGTAATTCATCCAAAACAGTTCCAGAAACTTCTCTGCCTTCAGCCTCTCCCATATCTAAAGGATCAGCAAGGTCGGCACATGCAAAGGAGCAATCTAAAACTGATGACTATAAAGATATAATAAGGTTATTTATGTTGGCGAAACGGGATTGGAAACTGCTTCTTACAGCCATACTTCTTTTAACCATATCATGTTCCATAGGCATGTCTATTCCTAAAGTCATAGGTATTGTCCTTGACACACTTAAGACGTCATCTGGATCAGATTTTTTTGATTTGAAGATACCGATTTTTTCTTTGCCTTTATATGAGTTTCTTTCCTTTTTTACTGTTGCTTTACTGATTGGTTGTGCTGCTAATTTTGGTAGATTTATATTATTGAGGATACTAAGTGAGCGTGTTGTTGCACGCCTAAGGGCAAATGTCATTAAAAAAACGCTTCATCAAGACGCAGAATTCTTCGACAACCATAAAGTTGGGGATTTAATTTCTCGTTTAGGATCTGATGCTTATGTTGTTTCAAGATCAATGACCCAGAAGGTCTCGGATGGGGTCAAAGCCCTAATTTGTGGGGTTGTTGGCGTGGGGATGATGTGTTCTTTGTCACCTCAACTATCAATATTGTTACTATTCTTCACTCCACCTGTTCTTTTTAGTGCCTCAGTGTTCGGGAAGCAAATTAGAAACACCTCTAAAGACCTTCAAGAAGCTACTGGTCAATTGACTAGAGTCGCTGAAGAACAACTCTCTGGTATCAAGACGGTTCAGTCGTTTGTTGCTGAAGGTAATGAATTGTCTAGGTATAACGTTGCAATTAGAGATATTTTTCAGGTGGGAAAAACTGCGGCATTTACAAACGCAAAGTTTTTTACTACAACTAGTCTCTTAGGTGACCTAAGTTTTTTAACCGTCCTTGCGTATGGCTCCTATCTTGTTTTACAATCACAGCTCTCCATTGGTGATCTGACTGCATTTATGCTGTACACAGAATATACGGGGAATGCGGTATTCGGCCTTTCTACCTTCTATTCGGAAATTATGCAGGGTGCTGGGGCCGCTTCCAGGTTGTTTGAATTAACAGATAGGAAACCTTCCATTTCACCGACTGTGGGACACAAGTATAAACCAGATCGTGGTGTTATCGAATTTAAAGATGTTTCATTTAGCTACCCTACAAGGCCTTCTGTTCAAATATTCAAGAATTTAAATTTTAAAATTGCGCCAGGATCGAGTGTTTGTATTGTGGGCCCTTCAGGTCGTGGTAAATCTACAATTGCACTCTTACTGCTAAGATATTATAATCCCACTACTGGGACTATTACGATAGATAACCAAGATATCTCTAAATTGAATTGTAAATCCCTAAGAAGGCATATTGGTATCGTTCAGCAAGAGCCGGTACTGATGTCAGGTACTATTAGGGATAATATCACTTATGGGTTGACATATACCCCAACAAAGGAAGAAATCAGGTCAGTAGCAAAGCAGTGCTTTTGCCATAACTTTATCACAAAATTTCCGAACACATACGATACGGTAATTGGTCCTCACGGCACCTTACTAAGTGGAGGACAAAAGCAGCGTATTGCGATTGCAAGGGCTCTAATCAAAAAGCCAACTATTTTGATTCTTGATGAAGCTACATCAGCTTTAGATGTTGAAAGTGAAGGAGCCATTAACTATACGTTTGGTCAACTAATGAAATCAAAATCGATGACTATTGTTAGCATCGCGCACAGGCTAAGTACGATCAGAAGATCAGAGAATGTTATTGTCCTTGGCCATGATGGATCAGTGGTAGAAATGGGCAAATTCAAAGAATTGTATGCGAATCCAACAAGTGCTTTATCGCAATTACTTAATGAGAAAGCGGCTCCTGGGCCATCTGACCAACAACTGCAAATAGAGAAGGTCATCGAAAAGGAAGATTTGAATGAGAGTAAGGAGCATGATGACCAGAAAAAGGACGATAATGACGAAAATGATAATAATCATGATAACGACAGCAATAACCAGTCTCCAGAGACGAAAGACAATAATTCAGATGATATTGAAAAATCTGTCGAACATCTCCTGAAAGACGCGGCAAAGGAGGCTAATCCAATTAAGATCACACCACAACCGTGAGTCATCCGCATCGCATATACCCATTCTTATCTCGCACATTTAAATATATACTATATATAATACTGTTAAATGCCAAATAAAAAGGATTTTCATTACCCGAATCGATACTTTTGGTAGCATAAACAAATAACATTGAAACAATAACAAAGTGTAATGTGGCCGCACGAATCTTTGTCTGTAACAGCCTTAAAGATTTCAGTAGCACTGCCATGGATAATGATGGACCCAGATCTATGACCATTGGGGATGACTTCCAAGAGAACTTTTGTGAACGTTTAGAAAGAATTCACAATACATTACATTCAATAAACGATTGCAACTCATTGAATGAGAGTACCACAAGTATATCAGAGACATTGTTAGTTCAATTTTATGATGATTTGGAGAACGTTGCCTCGGTAATTCCCGACTTAGTCAACAAGAAAAGACTGGGAAAAGACGATATTTTGTTGTTTATGGACTGGTTATTATTGAAAAAATATATGCTATATCAATTTATTAGTGACGTTCATAATATTGAGGAAGGTTTTGCTCATTTGTTGGATTTACTAGAGGATGAATTCTCGAAGGACGATCAGGATAGCGACAAATACAATCGATTTAGCCCGATGTTTGACGTCATAGAAGAATCTACACAAATTAAGACTCAGTTGGAGCCATGGCTTACTAACTTGAAGGAATTATTGGATACGTCATTGGAATTTAACGAAATTTCAAAGGATCATATGGATACATTACATAAAATCATTAATAGCAATATATCGTATTGTCTGGAAATTCAGGAAGAAAGGTTCGCGTCCCCGATACGGCATACTCCATCATTTACCCTAGAACAACTAGTCAAGTTATTAGGAACGCATACGGAGACAACTGAGCCAAAGGTACCAAAATTTTCTCCGGCAGAAGATATTTTATCAAGAAAGTTCTTGAACCTAAAAAAAAATATCCCTCCAATTGAAAAAAGTTTGACTGATATCCTACCTCAAAGAATTGTGCAATTTGGGCACCGGAATATAACAAACATAACTACTTTGCAAACAATCTTGCAAAAAAAATACGAGCTGATAATGAAAGATTATAGATTTATGAATTCAGAGTTTAGGGAATTGAAAGTCGAACTAATCGACAAACGTTGGAATATACTCTTTATTAATTTAAATCATGAACTATTATACATTCTTGATGAGATAGAAAGGTTGCAGTCGAAATTACTGACAACAAAGTATACCAAAGATATCACTATAAGGCTCGAGAGGCAATTGGAGAGAAAATCAAAAACTGTTTCTAAGACATTCAATATTATTTACAGAGCATTGGAATTCTCACTTTTGGACGCTGGCGTCGCATCGAAGACAAATGAATTAGCTCAAAGATGGCTGAATATCAAGCCTACAGCGGATAAAATTCTAATCAAATCCTCCGCTTCAAACAAAATAGCTACTAGCAAGAAGAAGATTCCAAAACCGAAATCATTAGGCTTTGGGCGACCGAATAGTGTTATTGGAACTATAACCCAGGATTTCCAGGAGAGAGTCGCCATTAATGAAGGTGACAGTAATAAAACACCGGAAAATTCAACTACAGTGGCTTTGAAAGGTAAAAAGCTTGGTAAAGCGTTACTGCAGAAGATGAATATTAAACCTGCAACAAGCCCAAATTCATCAAATGCGATTAATCCATTTTTTGATCCGGAGTCGCCAAACAAAGGAAAACTGATACTAAGTAGTGTTCCTCCCTTACCTTATGACGAAACCGATGAAACCACCCTCCGTGTTTCTCGTGGGGAAAATGAAAAGTCACCAGACTCCTTCATTACATCTCGGCATGAAAATAAAGTACAGATTACAGAAACTCCTTTGATGGCAAAGAATAAGTCTGTGCTTGACATCGAAAAAGATAAATGGAATCATTACCGGTCCTTGCCCTCTAGGATCCCTATATACAAGGATAAAGTGGTGAAAGTCACCGTAGAAAACACACCGATAGCAAAGGTTTTCCAGACTCCGCCAACAAAAATCACGACACCTAATAGTCAAGTTTGGGTCCCTTCGACAAGAAGAAGAACCCGATTGAGGCCTCCCACCCCCTTATCACAGTTACTTTCACCAAGAGAAGGGCGTTTAGATAAAACCCCAACTTATTGATACTAACCTAAAACTGTATACTTATACATTTTTATATATCCTCCCTCTCACCCTCTCCATTCATAGAATTTGTAATACTAGTTTAAATAATGTAATATTATGTGTAATTTTAAATAGTCCATGAAGATTCCGCACGTTTTCATTTTACAGTTTTTGACACCTTTACCCGACGCTTTATAAAAAAAATAGTATAAGCATCACGACATAAGCAGCCTCAGGTCATTAAAACAATAAAAGACTGGGAATTATAAACGTACAACGGTAAGGTCATTCACGCAGTGTATATGAATGACTGAAAGTGCTATAGATGACCAAAGGTTTAATCTTACAAAGGAGTTACAACGACACTCATGCAGAGATCAAGGGAAAATAACACAAAAGGATGATGCTTTAGATTTTATAAGTTACAGTTCTTTTCAATCCTCTTTTAATACTGACCAAAAAAGCGCGAACAATGGAAGTACTGTGAGAAGAAGCATAAGGTCGATTTTTAGAAGAGCAGCCGAATTGCCTAGAGTCCATATGGGGCCTCTTACTTATTCACATGGGATAAATGAGCTTGTTAACAAGAAATTAAGAAAAGACTGTGATCTCAGCACGCTATGTCGCGTATTGCAAAGAGGAATCAGGATGATTAGGATGACAAGAAGAAGAAGGAAGTTCTATGAATTTAAATTAATCAATAACAACGGGCAAATAATATGGAAAGATGGTTCGAAGTATCTGGAATTAGACTCCGTTAAAGACATCAGAATCGGTGATATGGCGAGTACTTATCAAGAGGAAGTAGATCCGAAAAGATTGAGATCGGACAGTAAACTTTGGATTACTATTATTTATAAGGTTTCCAACAAATTGAAAGCGTTACACGTAGTTGCTTTGAATGAATTGGACTTTAACACATTCTTAAGCTGCATTTGCGGTTTAGTGAAGTTAAGGAGGGAATTAATGGAAAGCATACTTTTGCCTGATAATTCGCAATTCGCTAGGATACATTGGCAAATTACTGTTTCTGAAAAAGAGGAAGATGAGAAGAAGGACACATTGAGCTTTGCAGATGTGAAGAAACTATGTGATAAATTTCATATTTATGTGTCAACTGGTCAATTGTTAGAGTTTTTCCAATTAGCAGACATCAATCATAACGGACTATTAAATTATTTTGAATTTGAAAAGTTCATTAAAATCTTAAAGAATAGGAAAGAGGTAAATATGATTTGGTCTAAATTTACAAAACCTCCACACTCCCACTTATCATTTGAAAATTTTTTTCAATTTTTAATTACAGAGCAGCATGAGCAAGTGGATCGTCAAACTGCATGGTCATATTTTATTAAGTACAGAGAACCGACTCAGCTGACGATGGGGCAAGATGGTTTTACCAAGTTCTTGAAGGAGCAACCATATTTGGTGGAGGTTAAAGAGGAGTTATATTCAAAGCCATTAAACCATTATTTTATTGCATCTTCACATAATACTTATTTATTGGGGAAACAAATTGCAGAAACTCCATCTGTGGAGGGATATATTCAAGTCCTACAACAAGGTTGTAGGTGCGTAGAAATTGATATATGGGATGGTGAAAATGGGCCAGTGGTATGCCATGGATTTTTAACGTCAGCTATTCCCTTAAAAACAGTTATACGCGTGATAAAGAAGTACGCTTTTATAACGTCTCCGTATCCTTTGATTATTTCACTGGAAATAAACTGTAACAAGGATAATCAAAAATTGGCAAGCCTGATAATGAGAGAGGTTTTAGCAGAACAGCTGTACTTTGTTGGCACAAGAACTGATAAACTGCCATCACCAAGGGAATTAAAACATAAAATACTGTTGAAATCCAAGAAGACGAGTGAAGCAACTAGAGGTCTTAGCGTTAATGAGCCATTTCCATCTTCTTTTAGTTCTTCTTACGAATCAGCTAATGAACAGGAATTAAGAATGAAAGATGACTCCACGAACAGTAGTAGCGCAACAAATTCTTCTAGTATGCAACGCATCAAAAGAATTGGATTAAAAAAGCACGTTGATATAATTAATGATGTTTCTAACATTTCTGGAATACATGGCATCAAGTTCAGGAATTTCTCTTTACCAGAGTCCAAAACGATAGCGCATTGTTTTTCACTGAATGAGCGCAAAGTAGAATACATGATAAAAGACAAACACTTAAAATTATCGTTGGATAAACATAATAGAAGATATTTGATGAGAGTCTATCCTCACGTTTTACGATACAAATCATCAAATTTTAACCCAATACCTTTTTGGAAGGCCGGTGTACAAATGGTGGCTACGAATTGGCAAACTAATGATATTGGACAGCAACTTAATCTGGCAATGTTTCAAATATTAGATCACCAACCTGATGGAAGTTTTAAATCAGGATACGTGCTAAAACCAAAAAAGTTGCTACCTGTAGTAACAAAGGCGAAAATGATTCCATTAATTTACGAACATTTTGAAAATGGTAGTGATCCTGTTACTGTTAAAATTCGAATTTTATCTACACAGTTATTGCCCAGATTGAATGATACATCGCCAAGCAGAAATAACACCAATTCCTTTGTTAAAGTGGAGTTTCATACCGATGACGAGCCGACAATGCCCATCTCAATCGATAAGGGTACAAGGATTTCTGCCACTGAAGCATCCACTAAGAGTTCTCAAGGGAATGGATTCAACCCAATATGGGATGCTGAAGTTTCTATCACATTGAAAGATACAGACCTCACATTTATAAAATTCATGGTTATCTCTGAAGAGACCCAGATTGCATCTGTTTGCCTTAAGCTGAACTATTTGAGGATGGGATATCGTCACATTCCGTTGTTTAACATGGAGGGGGAACAATACATATTTTGCACTTTATTTATTCATACACAAATTTTATAGGCGATCTTTTTCCGGCCAAATACACATATTCATAAATACGTACATATACCTACTTGCATATACCAACATGATTACCTAGAATGGATATATCAAATGGGACGACGAAGTACCACGACAATACACAATAACAACTTCTGTTTTTCGCTGATTGCCTTCTCTTCAGCAGAAAGTTGATGCATATTTCGCGTAGCGCGTTGACGCGTCTTCTTTCTGAAGTTTTGTGCTTTTGTTATCATACTATATAAAGTAAAAAGAAAGGAGAACATATTAAGCATTACTGAATTAGGATCCTTTGGAAGAAATAAAGTAAGAGACACTGAAAGATGATATCACCATCAAAAAAGAGAACCATTTTATCAAGCAAGAATATAAACCAAAAACCACGAGCAGTGGTAAAAGGCAATGAACTTCGTTCACCATCAAAGAGAAGGTCACAAATAGACACAGACTATGCACTAAGGCGAAGTCCAATAAAGACAATCCAAATTTCTAAAGCTGCACAATTTATGCTGTATGAGGAAACGGCTGAAGAAAGAAACATAGCTATCCACAGACATAATGAAATATACAATAATAACAATTCTGTGAGCAATGAGAATAATCCTTCCCAAGTAAAAGAAAACCTTTCACCCGCTAAAATTTGCCCTTATGAAAGAGCATTTTTAAGGGAAGGAGGAAGAATTGCATTGAAGGACTTAAGTGTTGACGAATTCAAAGGTTACATACAGGATCCTCTCACCGATGAGACTATACCACTGACGTTGCCACTGGGTGATAAAAAAATCAGCCTACCCAGTTTTATAACGCCGCCAAGAAATTCGAAGATATCTATTTTCTTCACTAGTAAACACCAAGGACAGAACCCAGAGACAAAGATATCCCGTTCTACCGATGACGTCAGTGAAAAAAAAGTAGTGAGAAAACTGTCCTTCCACGTCTATGAAGATGAGTAAATAATGTACACAGTTAGCGTCTAATAATTAATTAACGATACCAATTTAATTCATTCACGTATTCCTCACCTCGTGTGTAAATTACTAACAGAGTAGTAATAATAATAAGAATCAATAATAATAATAAATCCATCCTTGTGTATTACCCGGGTTAGAGGGTAGAAAAATTTTTGAAAATCGCGATGAGCTGAAAATTGAAAATATTTGGTTATAACATAAGATCGATAAATTAGGAACAGTGCATTATACAGTGGACTCATTCGGTTAGAAGCTTTAGACGTCGTACCTTTTATATCGATACAAATAAAAATAAAATTATACCATGGGAAAGGCTGCGAAAAAGAAGTACTCCGGAGCAACTTCGTCCAAACAAGTCTCTGCCGAGAAACATTTGAGTTCAGTATTTAAATTCAACACAGATCTAGGTCAGCATATTTTGAAAAATCCTTTGGTGGCGCAAGGTATTGTTGATAAGGCACAGATTAGACCCTCAGATGTTGTTTTGGAGGTTGGTCCTGGTACAGGTAACCTAACTGTAAGGATCCTCGAACAAGCAAAAAACGTAGTGGCAGTAGAAATGGATCCCAGAATGGCTGCAGAATTAACTAAGAGGGTACGTGGCACACCTGTGGAGAAAAAGTTAGAAATCATGCTTGGAGATTTTATGAAGACTGAATTACCATACTTTGATATCTGTATTAGTAACACTCCTTACCAGATCTCATCGCCTCTGGTTTTCAAATTAATTAACCAACCAAGACCACCAAGAGTATCTATTCTTATGTTTCAAAGAGAGTTTGCTTTAAGATTACTGGCAAGACCAGGTGACTCATTATACTGTAGATTATCCGCCAATGTACAAATGTGGGCTAATGTTACACACATCATGAAAGTGGGTAAGAATAACTTCAGACCGCCACCACAAGTGGAATCCAGCGTTGTTAGACTAGAGATTAAAAATCCAAGACCGCAAGTGGATTACAACGAATGGGATGGTTTGTTGAGAATCGTCTTTGTGAGGAAAAACAGAACGATTTCAGCTGGCTTCAAATCGACCACCGTGATGGACATTCTGGAGAAGAATTATAAGACATTTTTGGCGATGAACAACGAAATGGTGGATGATACAAAGGGTTCTATGCACGATGTCGTCAAGGAAAAGATTGACACAGTTCTGAAGGAGACCGACTTAGGCGACAAAAGAGCGGGTAAATGTGATCAAAATGATTTCCTAAGGCTATTATATGCTTTTCACCAGGTTGGTATCCATTTTTCATGAGCTCTCTTATCAATTATGTAAGTGCTTGTATACTATTTACCTAAGATAAGAAAAAAAAAAGCAATTCAAAATTAAGCTTATCTTGACAGCGGGGCTGGTTTGTTTCTAGAAGACAAAAAGTGGGGAATCATTTTTACGTAACTCCCCCTGATAAGAAGGACTCACATCCTTATAGGTACGATAAAGAATGGTTGTATCTTTCCTATTTTTCGAAATCGTTATCTTATATAGTTGAACTACTACGGTTAAAAAGCTTAAGCCTCAGCCCTCTTAGTCAAACTTCTTTTTTGAAGGCACCAGGGTGCATAAAAGTGCGTCTATTGTTTCCCAGTGGAACTCTGTTGAGATAGCGATGTTTGTTTTTTTTTCACTTAACGGCAACCAATACCGATAGCGACGTCGCTGGCAGTGTAGAGTGGCCGTACGGCGTCGCTAGATGGCACGGCACTGATTGCGGCGGGAGTCGCTAGGCGGTGATGCATTTCCGCACAGGGACCAGAGGAAGCTTCCCAGGCGGTGACAGTAAGTGAACTCATTATCATGTCTTCTCCAAAACATTCGTGACATCTAGTCATGCTCCTCGCAATTCACTCCGATTGGTATAGCTTTTTCGGTAGTTTTAGCTACTATGCTTAGGGGAAAGAGGAGAAACCGTACCGTCAGTCTCAGTCAAAAAATTTTGATATTCAATCTGATAGCAAAGTTGGAACTTGGGGTTATCTGGCCCTTTTTTGTTATCATATTCGTATACCCAACAACATATCGGTTCCACCGGTCCTTTTTATATATAAAAGACGATGTGTAGATGCACTCGAGTATTCTTGGAGAACGTAACTTGTATTGAGCTAGAGTGCTGGATAAAGTACCACATACTAACGTTCTTTTATAGAGCCAAACATAATTCTTTTGCACTTTCAATATAAGGTACAAGTGAAACACAGGAAAAAAAGAACTAACTCTAAGTAATGAAGATGCCTCTAAAGAAGATGTTTACCAGCACGTCTCCTCGTAACTCTTCTTCTCTTGACAGTGATCATGACGCTTACTATTCGAAACAAAATCCTGACAATTTCCCTGTAAAGGAGCAAGAAATCTATAACATTGACCTGGAAGAAAACAATGTGTCCTCTCGTTCATCCACCTCTACATCACCTTCAGCAAGGGACGACTCTTTCGCAGTTCCAGATGGTAAAGACGAAAACACGCGGTTGAGGAAAGATTTAAAGGCAAGACATATTTCTATGATCGCCATTGGTGGTTCATTAGGTACAGGTCTGCTTATAGGTACAGGTACCGCCTTATTGACGGGTGGTCCGGTTGCGATGTTAATTGCATATGCCTTTGTCGGCCTTTTAGTCTTTTACACCATGGCCTGTCTTGGTGAAATGGCTTCTTACATTCCATTGGATGGTTTTACAAGTTATGCCTCACGTTACGTGGATCCTGCATTAGGTTTTGCTATTGGTTATACTTACCTTTTCAAATATTTCATCTTACCTCCCAACCAACTTACTGCTGCTGCTTTGGTCATTCAATATTGGATCAGCAGAGACCGTGTTAACCCTGGTGTGTGGATTACTATATTCTTGGTTGTTATTGTCGCTATCAATGTCGTCGGTGTAAAATTCTTTGGTGAATTTGAATTTTGGTTGTCCAGTTTCAAAGTCATGGTAATGTTGGGTCTAATCCTGTTACTATTTATTATTATGCTTGGTGGAGGTCCTAACCATGACCGCCTAGGGTTTAGATACTGGCGTGATCCTGGTGCGTTCAAAGAATATTCGACGGCTATCACTGGTGGTAAAGGTAAATTTGTTTCGTTCGTTGCTGTTTTCGTTTACAGTCTTTTCAGTTACACGGGTATTGAATTGACAGGTATCGTTTGTTCTGAAGCTGAGAATCCAAGAAAAAGTGTTCCAAAGGCAATTAAATTGACAGTTTACCGTATCATTGTTTTTTACCTATGCACCGTTTTCCTTTTGGGTATGTGCGTTGCATACAATGACCCTCGTTTACTTTCCACAAAAGGTAAGAGTATGTCTGCTGCGGCATCTCCATTCGTGGTTGCCATTCAAAACTCAGGTATTGAAGTCTTACCTCATATCTTCAATGCTTGTGTCTTGGTTTTCGTTTTCAGTGCTTGTAACTCAGATTTGTACGTTTCTTCCAGAAATTTATATGCGTTGGCAATTGATGGTAAAGCGCCAAAGATCTTCGCTAAGACAAGTAGATGGGGTGTTCCTTACAATGCTTTAATACTCTCCGTGCTGTTTTGTGGCTTGGCGTACATGAATGTGTCTTCAGGATCAGCAAAGATTTTCAACTACTTTGTTAACGTTGTTTCTATGTTCGGAATCTTGAGTTGGATCACCATTTTAATTGTTTACATCTACTTCGATAAAGCCTGCCGTGCTCAAGGGATTGACAAATCAAAATTTGCTTATGTCGCTCCTGGCCAACGTTATGGTGCTTATTTTGCTTTATTCTTCTGCATTTTGATTGCTTTAATCAAAAACTTCACTGTTTTCCTAGGTCATAAATTTGATTATAAAACATTCATCACCGGGTATATTGGCCTGCCTGTCTATATCATTTCTTGGGCTGGTTACAAATTGATATACAAAACCAAAGTGATAAAGTCTACCGACGTGGATTTGTACACATTTAAGGAAATATACGATAGAGAAGAAGAAGAGGGAAGAATGAAGGACCAAGAAAAGGAAGAGCGTTTAAAAAGTAACGGTAAAAATATGGAGTGGTTCTATGAAAAATTTTTGGGTAATATCTTCTAGATGCCTTTTTAATCAAAGCCTTAGGGCAACATGAAACTATATTCATCCAATCAAAAAAATTAGCACAAGAATTTCTCTTTGATCATTTTTCTTTTACCTTTAATAACAATCGTTATCAACATTTTTTATTTCCAGTCCTACCACAGCATTATTGCATAATTAATTTACAGGAAGATTTTCTTGAAAAAATAGAAAGAAAAATACCCATTTTTTCAAGGAAAATAAAATTTATATATTACATACATTTCTATAAAACAGTTTAAATTCAAAAATATAAACAAAAACATAAAAATAAGAAAAGTTCAAGTCTTCGTTATTTTCTGTTTGTGGAGTAATCGATCTTATTAACATATATGTGGAGACTTTTCAAATATAGCCACCTGCAACATGGAACCATAGTGTACAGGTATCACTTAATCCTCCAAATCATCTAATTCAAAGTCCGATGTGGAGAGTAGCTCGGCAGTAGCCACAACGTTTTGTTTGGAGGCTCTCATATTAATGACCCATATAGTAGAACTAACGATAACTGCCATACCGCACCACGTCCATATGTTTGGCCAGTGGTGAAAGAGCACGACATCCCAGAAAACAGCATATATAACTTGAGTATAAGTCATTAACGAACCCCTTCCTGCACGCTCCCTCTGGATTCCCATTGTTAACAGAATTTGGTGAATGAATCCAGAAATACCCAAGTTCAGAAATAGCCCCCACTGCTTCCACGAATGAGGCAGTTGTAAAAACATCGAGGGAATTAGAAGCACACCGAGGGCTGCCACAACAGTAGTAACCAACGAGAAATAACTGACACTCATGATGGCATGTGCCTTGTTACCGATATATCTTATGATAATGTAAACACTACTCAATCCGCAAACCCCCAATAAACTCACCCCGATAGCAATGAGTCTTAATTTGGGATTTTGAGTCTCAACAATATCGTCTTGTGGAGATTGCTGGCCTTGGGTCTGCTCACCAAACAAAAATGTAGGTCTAATAATTAACACCACTCCAGAAAATGAAATTAGGGACCCCAAGGCTTCAAGTTTACTAAATGGCTCACCCAGCAGTAAAAATGAAAGGAAAATGGTTAGGGTTGGCGACATGAAGGTGATTAAGACAGCGTCACTTATACTTAGATACATTAAAGAAAAGTACATTCCAAAAACACCAAAAAAACCCATTATACCTCGGAGTATCAACCATTTCCTGCATGGTGCTGGGCCCCATGGAATATCTGGAACACTTTGTTTATTCCAATGCATGTATACTAGCGTACAACAGTACGTGATAGACATCCTTACTAGCAGGATTTGCAGAGGATTAATTCTTGATTGCGAAGTTTCCAGTGGGTCATTTTCTAGGACTTTGGTAGAAACTACCATAGAAGAATTGAAAAAATAAGACACTATAAGTAAGATAAGTCCATAATTAGGCTTTAGATAATCTTTACTAATTCTTTGCAGCGTCATTGAGAGAGGAGGTGTTTATTCTACTTTTCTGTTGGGGCAGCTTTCGTGAATGTAATAATGAGATAATTTTCCCTGTCTCCTTTGTTTTTTTTTCCAGATGACTCAATTAGTGACTAAAGAAAAGGATGCCATATGGAAGACAGATATCTATAAAAAAAAAAAATGCTATAAATACTTTTTAAACTCAACTACAAAAGCGAAAATGTTTACCTTCTTTTGGAAGGTTTAGTAGTCGTATCTCTTTCAATGATTCCGCCTGTATCCTCCAGACGCTCTTCCTCAAGGGTCACCTGATCTCTTCTTTCCCACCAACGGTCTTCACATAACTCAAATGACTTCGTCTTTAACTGTTTACCCTTAAGGTTTCTGTTGTTAGAAATAGACCAGGTTAAGAAATTTGCACCTTCCCTTAAGTAGAATGCTCTTAAAGTTTCGAACGGTTTTGGGTGTGGTAGCCAAGACCTTTCGTCTGGAATCTCCATCTGCGCTTGTTTGTCATCGTCGCTCTCGCTTTCCTCATCTTCATCACCTTCAAGGGGTCCTGCATCTTGTTCCTCTTCGCCGTCGTCCTCATCCTCCTCATCGTCCTCGTATTCAAACTCATCTTCGTCCGAATCTCTATCACCTAGTCTCTTTGCTTCTTCGATGGCAGATAGGTCTTCCCAGTAAACCTTGACACCATCCAACTTGTTCAAATCTATACTATAAAATGAGTTTATAGGATAATCTTTTTCGCCCAGTTCCCAGACACCACTGTAAATGAACAACGAGTCGCCCACTACACAAGTTGCTGCGTTAAATCTTGGGTGAGGTAATTGATTTGAGATGGTAATATCTTCTTGGTTGTCCAAATCACTGTCATCTTCGTTATCTTCGTCGTCATCGATAGAGTTAGGACCCGTTGTGCTGTTGTCATCATTGTCATCGTCGTCGTCATTTAGATTAGATTTGGCCAGAATGGAATTTAGTAAATCCTGCAGTTCCTTTTCTTGATCTTTATTAGATTTTCTTTTACTTGTGGCGGGTGAATTTTTACTATTCGTTTGACGCTGAGGTTTAATTCTAAGTTTAGACCATTTGTTCAACTCTAGGTGGAACATATATAGGTCGTTATAGAAAACGGACTCTAAGGATTCCTCTGTCTCTTGTAAATCGTAGACACCACCAAAAGCAACGGACTTGTTTTGCTTCCATAGATTGAACGAATACCCGACTCTTGGTGAGGGCTGGTTCTTGAAATTCTTTAATTTTTCCCACTGCCACTTCTTTGGATCAGGCGTTAAGTTCAGTTTCCATGCATCATTCAAGATTTTTCCCTTCATTAAATTTTTATTATTTTTGGCAATGATTTTACAGTAACCACCCATTAATATGGCAGAATTATCTGTAGGAATGAAACAATGACCCGATCTAGCGTCAGGTTTGCTGTTTGTCTCCAATTTGGTCCATTTGTAGGTTGAGATATCAAAACACCACAAATCATTTAGGTAAGAAGTTTGACCATTCCCCAAATCTCTAAATCCACCAAATAATATGAAATAGTTTTTCCAAGCAATAATTCTATGACCTGATCTGGCGCTGGGTGAAGAGTCTCTACCGCCAAACTCCAACTTAGTGAATTTCCTTTCAACGCAGTCAAACAGCCATGTATCAGAATAGTGGTAGAATTTAGATTGTTTTGGGGACGAAAATTCACCACCGTGTAACAGTGCTATTCCGGAAGGATGCACAGCGACAGCGGCACTGGATCTGGGCAAAGGTGCATTTTGCGAAACGTATTTTTTCCAAGAGTTGTTCTTTATGGAGTATGAATACAAATCATTATAGAAATGTGTTAGTTTGGTTTCTGGATCTGTAAATTCACCACCGAAAATGAACAATTCATGTTTATTGTGTTGCGGATTTGCAAACATCAACGGATGAGTACGACAAGAGGGTTTTTCCACAGAAGTGATGTCTACATGCTCTAATTCAATTTGCTTTTTGCTAAAGCTAGAGAGAATTTCATCGAGATCTTGATCACTTTCATCATCTTCTTCGCCGTTTAAAGACTTATTCTTGTTCTTCTGAAACTTTTTCTCCTGCTTTTTTTGGTTTTTCTGATTCTTCAGTTCAGCACGTGCCTTTTTGGCCTCTTTATCCTTCTTATTCTTCTTTGCCATTAATCACTTCTACGAGTCTAGTAGATCTCTTCTCCTTCCTATAAGTGGTTAATGTATTCTTCGAGAAGCTCATCATTTTTTTTTTTCATTTTTTTTTTTTTTCAGTTTTCTACAATTTCATCAAATCAATGGTTAAACCGGGCAGAAAAACTACCAAGCGTTACTTTTACTGATGTTAGTACTACTACCGCAGTTATTGCGACTACTACATTAACTATAACTATACAAGAAAAAAAGTAAAGAGGGCTCGTAAAGCAAAGCTTGGTATCTCCTACATAGTCAATACATAGTAGTGAGTCGCCTATAGCCATTCTGTAATGCCATTTGTTAAGACGTGTCCTTAAACCCTTCCGAATCGCCGCGGGCGACATCATAATGTCAGTACCTAATAATGGTTATTATTCGTACCCTGTGGTTAGAGAGCTATGGAAGCTAGCAGTAAATGTCTCTAGTTCTTGCTATCACTACCATATTGGAGAGGCTTCAGGCCCCTCCCCTGAGCCGATCCTCGGAATGACTACCCCGATTCCCGGAATGGGCGTTCGATGATTGGCTCTTTCCTGTAAAGCCTTTTTGCGTTTCTTATAGGCTATATATAATCTTCATCACTGTTGTAGACGTTAAACAAGCATCCAACAGGAGGCCGGACCGAACACACGGGGGAGTGACTCTAGCTCTTTCTTCTGGGATATTCATATCGTTTCTCCATTACATACAGTCATTTTTTTGCATTTTTAAATTCGTGACTTTTAGTACTGCAGCTGTTTTTTTTCTCACGTCAAGAAATTCCATAAAGTCTAACTATTAAACGGATAAGAGATACAATCATGTTGAGATTTACCAATTGTAGTTGCAAGACTTTCGTAAAATCGTCATATAAGCTTAATATAAGAAGAATGAACTCCTCGTTCAGAACTGAAACCGATGCATTTGGTGAGATACACGTGCCTGCTGATAAGTACTGGGGTGCCCAAACTCAAAGATCCTTTCAAAACTTCAAGATTGGTGGCGCTCGTGAAAGAATGCCATTGCCTTTGGTGCATGCATTTGGTGTTTTGAAGAAATCTGCCGCGATTGTGAATGAGTCTCTGGGGGGATTGGATCCCAAGATCTCCAAGGCTATTCAACAGGCCGCTGACGAAGTGGCTTCTGGTAAGCTAGACGACCACTTTCCATTGGTTGTTTTCCAAACGGGTTCCGGTACCCAGTCTAACATGAATGCTAATGAAGTTATTTCCAATCGTGCCATTGAGATCCTAGGAGGCAAGATTGGATCTAAACAAGTCCATCCAAACAATCATTGCAACCAATCTCAATCATCCAATGATACTTTCCCCACTGTCATGCATATCGCTGCCAGTTTGCAAATTCAAAACGAGTTGATACCTGAGTTGACCAATTTAAAGAACGCCCTTGAAGCCAAATCCAAGGAATTTGACCATATTGTGAAGATCGGTAGAACACACTTGCAAGATGCCACGCCTTTGACACTAGGTCAAGAGTTTTCCGGTTACGTGCAACAAGTTGAGAACGGTATCCAAAGAGTGGCACATTCTTTGAAAACATTGAGTTTCCTGGCACAAGGTGGTACTGCCGTTGGTACAGGATTGAACACCAAGCCCGGATTCGATGTCAAGATAGCCGAGCAAATTTCCAAAGAAACTGGACTAAAGTTTCAAACCGCCCCTAATAAGTTCGAGGCTTTGGCTGCTCACGACGCCATTGTCGAATGTAGCGGTGCTCTAAACACCCTTGCTTGTTCTCTTTTCAAAATAGCGCAAGATATAAGATACTTAGGGTCCGGGCCACGTTGCGGCTACCATGAACTAATGCTGCCAGAGAATGAACCAGGTTCCTCAATCATGCCTGGTAAAGTTAACCCAACCCAAAACGAGGCATTGACTCAAGTGTGTGTGCAAGTCATGGGTAACAATGCAGCTATCACGTTTGCCGGCTCTCAAGGTCAATTCGAGTTAAATGTCTTCAAGCCAGTCATGATCGCCAATCTATTGAATTCGATCAGGTTAATTACTGATGCCGCATATTCATTTAGAGTGCACTGTGTTGAAGGTATCAAAGCCAATGAGCCTCGTATTCATGAGTTGTTGACTAAATCTTTAATGTTAGTCACCGCTTTGAACCCTAAGATCGGTTATGATGCCGCTTCCAAGGTCGCCAAGAATGCTCATAAGAAGGGCATTACCTTGAAGGAAAGTGCATTGGAATTGGGTGTATTGACTGAAAAGGAATTTGATGAATGGGTTGTTCCTGAACACATGCTAGGTCCTAAATAAACGAGCTAAATACCTAATAATATACAAGTTTTTTATGTCTTATTATATGAAGGAAAATAAGGAAGTGGAGAGAATTTGTGATTCAGCAATGGTCCCTCCGCTAAGGTCCCGCCTCTGGCCAGTTATGTCAGAAGAGGAGCATAGGCATACATTCCATTTTTGATGGCTTAATGGGGCCCATAAATTTACATCACTACATTATTATTCCTATACAAGTTATAATAAAATAGTTCATAAATGAATATTTTGCGTCATTTTTTAATTTCTTGTCGTCGGGTAAGGGACCTAGTATTACCCGCATCACGGAAAGGGGAATTTTCAGAAATGATAACGAATAAGAGAGTACACCAGAAGAGCAAATCTCTTTAAGAAGTTTAGCAGCAAATATCGGTTTAAAAACAAACAAAAGCAAAGGAAAAGAACTACTAAATCTTCGAGGACTTTCCCAATTTTTAAAACGCTGAAATTGTATTAGAAGAGAATAACTGTCTAAAAAGAGCATGTTTGCATCCGCTGGACAACAACACCCTCAAATTGTTCCTAAGGAAGAGGAATCCATATTAAACTACCTCCTTGAAGTGAGATCCTCCTTGGCTAAACTCAAGCAAAATAGGACCCAGTATTTGAACTCTAAGGATGTCCAAACTACTTACCAACACGTCTTGACCAAAGTCAGAGAGTTGGACGATATTAGGAAGAATAGTCATGAGACGCCCGCTAAGAGCGCCGCCACCCTGATTCATAGTACTGAATTGCATAATAGAGTTGACTCCGTACTGGATGATGTCTTTCAATTGCTCTCGTTGTGTTTTTTAACTGTTGGGCTAAAAAATTCTGCACCTGCGACTTATGCATCGTTATCTACTGTGGAGAGTCTTTTGGAACATTTAAATGAATCAAACGTCTTCACCCATCACGATTTGAGTCCTATTAAGGAAAGGCTGGAAGAAATCAGCAAGATTGTCGAACAAAAAAACTCTAGTCCTGCGTACGATGAGGATGGAAATGATGACCGATTAAGGGAAATCGACAACGAAAGGAAAAAGAATAAAATTGAGGAAGACCTATTACTACGTGCTAAATTAAAGCATTGCAAGGACGAATATGATATATTGGAAGGCAAATTGGAGGAAATTGATCCGTCTTTGTCTACTGTAATGGAAAAGTTATTCCGAATTAGAAGAGGTTTATTGTCATTAGTTGCATCTGCTAAAAAAACAATGTCTAAATCTGATATTAATACCAACTCTTTATTGCAGGAACAAAATGATTTGCAAACGAACAATGAAAGCTTAACGGATGACAAACATTTAGTATCTCAAGAGTATGTCCATGAGAAATTATCAGTTTTGAAGAACGAATTAAGTGAATTAGAATCTAATCGTGACGATTCTGGTAAATTCAAGTCCTTGGAGTCTCATCAGGTGGCAGAAAAAGGCCAAAGTGTCCTTAATGGTTTATTGGATGATTGCCATGATTTAGTTAACGATTTATCACACCAAAAAAATGGCGGGTTGACTTTAGATCCATATTTACAGCCAATATATGAACAGCTGATTGATATAAAGACTACCTTAGAAAATTTAATGATCACAAGAAGATGGACTTTGAGAGAAACCGATTTATTTTCTTACCAAAAAAAATTGAACGAAATTGATAACAAAAGAATCAATGGTAAGTTTCCAACAAAATCTCAGGACTCAAAGGGGCAATCAATACTTTTATACCTGTTGCGTAGATGTTATGCCATAATTTATAAACTGTTGGAAAGTTCAGAGCCCGTATCTGAAGCGTTGCAGCCAATTCACAATCAACTATCTACAGTTCGTCGTTGCCTATTAGAATTGAAAAGAATGGGAGGTGTGAATAATGAAAGAGAGTTATACCCTTATCAAATGAAATTGGCTTCATTGGACAACCTGAGAACTGAAGGTATATTCTATGACTCTGATGGCAATATACCTGAAGGCCAAGGTATATTGAATGCTTTATTAGCAGAATGTTTTGATATCTTGCATGAATTAAAAGTGGAAGCCGAGGAAAAAGCACAGAACTCTACTTCAAGTGATGGTTCTGACGACGATGACAACGGAGAATCAGGCATAGACTCGAACTCAAACGACAGCGAGCCTGAATCTGAATATCAACAGGAATAGAGGAGAGTGTTTCTTTATCTTCCATTTCTCCCTATTTTCTTGGTAGAGGAAAACATTATAAACAATAAAATGAAATACAGAAAGAAAAAAAGTTATTCTCTTATGTCTATGTATATAACAAACCCTGAATGAGCATCTATATAAAAACAAAAATATATAAACAACTTTATGTCATTATCATAATTGTCAATGGGAGGGGGGAGAAAAAGAGGAATAAGGACATACGTACCCTGTGTCTTTGTCCATGCACCGTAGAAATTGCTTTTTTTATATATTTTTCAGACATTACGTCAGCCTTATTGTATAATCATCACCACTTTGCGTGATATATCTTACCCATGGGTAACTCTTATACTGCAATTTGGGTTCGTTAATTTTAAGATAACGTACTTGAATACCTGAAGTAGTAAAGTAGGGTATTTGAAATTTGATTTGGACAGGTCCCTTCAAGATTTCCGCGTTACTTTTTGGTATTGTTCTATTGCCATCCTCGTTATTTGATATTGAAGGCAGTCCCAATTCGGCAGACATTGAGTACTCTTTACCACCGGGAAAACTTCTTATTTTCCATAAGATTGCACTTTTTTCAGGGACATACTTTAGAGACCCGTGTGAATATTTAAAAGTCGGTGTATCCGCGTCGTCCGGGACCGGTATCAATATCTCTACATTAGTTGCAGTAGATTTTCTTTTAATTTGGGCCTTGGCCTTACAGTGAATTTCAATTCTAGAATTCGAATGAACTTGAACGTTTACATCACACCAAATTAACGGTTTTATCGTAGTAGATAGTCTGTAGTTCATTAAATCGAACTTTCCATCAGGAGGTATAAACGTTATAATTTTTTCATTCTCGAATTTGCTTAATCGGACACATTGATGAAATTTCAAATCTTCCAATTCAATATTAACTTTCTTCTTGTTTGTGGCCGATGATGATGTTATTGATGGTTTTTTATCAGTTTCTGTGTTATTATCGGATGTTGTCGCGCTCGCTGATGGGATATTCGTATCATCATCCAAATATTTGGAGAAAATGCCTTTATCATTAATACCTAATTTTAGATCAGGCATACCAGACAATTTTGAGTTAACCTTAACATCGCCGATAATTTCTGATCTCAAAACTTGACCTTTTTGAGTCATGAGCATATTAATAGATTCGACGATATCCAGAAAGGCTTCATTTTTCTTGTGAGTGATGCCTTCTGGCCTCCAACTGACTGAATTTGTTAGTGCGACGGGTGGTCTAGTAGCATTCCTCTTCTTCTTGGCGGATTTAACTAGTTTGAAGGATTTTTGTGTTATGTACTGTTTCAGCATCTTAGTTTCTGTGATCTGTGGTATACCATAATCCATCACTTCGTCCAGTAATTCATATATTATAACAAAATTATCTCTAATAGATTCTTCTTCAACGGTTTTTAAGTAGTCACTTAATACCTCCACTAATTTGTGCAAAAAAGTAAAAATGGCAGCCGCATTGGCACTAAGAGAAGTCACAATTGCCACCACGTATAGATCGTTATGCTGTATAAATAGATATTCCAGACCATTGTGGTTCAAACATGGAGGAATCAGATTTGATTGTTCCTCTAAATCCGAGAGTAATATAGGGAATTTGTCAATTGCAGAAAGCGGAATATCATCTCTATACCTTCTTGATAGGAGTGGTTTCCCATTATGATCGCAAAAATACACTGCAGAAGCCATTCTGTGTCCCTCCAAGTTCGTAATTTACAATTTTCAAAAATACTCCTATATTTAATTGTACGACTTAGTTTCTCTATATGCTTTTTTTTGTTCAGCCCACTTTCCGTTTAACTCTTAATTTTTCATCGTCTAGCAATATTTCAATACGTTCAATTAACATCGCTATCAACGACTTTCAAAGACTATTATCATAATTAGAGATACCCTTTCTCGCTTAGTTGAAGTTACGTCTAATGATGGCTATAGTATATCGAGCGTATTTTATACCATTGAAATATCTTCATCTTTATTACATAACTATTATAGATCCATAGCAGTCCTATTGATAGTATGCAGTAATTTTAGCGCATAGAAAACGTTTATATTGGGTCGAATGCTCAATTATTTTCAGATGGAGGAATACCTTGAAGAAAATATATATATATAAAGACGCACTATTCAAATAATCATCAGTGCCAACATTAACTGTTTCCCTAAGATGCGTTCAGTTGTGATTCTTTTTTTTTTATGTCGCAACTGTCTGTCGTAGTTCTGTCAGCTAATGTTACGAGAATGTCCAACTGCAGTGTTAGGTTTCTGAAAGATGAGAAAGTTTCTGCCGGATAAGTTATCAACGAAATTATGGTGAATACTTGAGGTATGTGACTAGGATGGTAGCGCCGCTAGAACGCCAAAATCAGAACGAAGATTTTGGTTTCTGCCGAACAATTTTTACTATATTAATAAAAATGAAGGAACATTCTTAAATTATTGACACCTATTTTTGCATAATTCATTATTTCTACGTATAACTTTTTGTATATTTTGTAAAAATCGATGTGTCTATTCATTCATATTCTAGAGCGGCGGTCCAGAAGTTAGCTTCCAATTCACAAACTTCAGCATATATTGTGACCAGTGTATCAAGTTTTTCTGGAGGGTATGTTTCCAAGATGTGATTCAACAGCTTTTCGCCTTCAAGCATAGCTTCGTGGCACCATGACGATGAGTAAGTTTCACACCATTCACGGTAAACGGAGCCTTCTGCTGCAGTTACTTCATCCTTGATCTTGGTCAAAGCGTGAACATAGCCCATTAAGCAAGGATTAAGAGCTATAACTAACTCCTGCCAGTTACCTCTTCTGGAAACATCATTAAAGTAACGACAGTAAGCCCTTAATGCAGGACCTCTTTGAATCTTTTGTAAGTAGTCGGGATCCTTAATTCCAAATTCCTCCCTTAATCTCCTTTCATGTTGGCAAAGCCCATTACGAACGCATTCGACAATAACTAGCTCTTTCTCCAGGTCTTCAAGACACGGGGATTTACTACCCGCGATGCAGGAAATCCTGGCATAATTGACTAAGTACAGGTAATCTTGTTCGATAAAAAATTGGAACTTCTTAGGCTCTAAGGAACCGTCTGCTACTTTTCTAACAAAATCATGGTTCACATAGGAGTCCCAGTGGGGCTTAACTTTAGGGTGATTTATCAGATATTTATAGAAACTTCCTCCAGGGATTTTGTTAAGAGAACTTTTGACTGGCTTTTTGTGTACGGCATCTGATGCAGTGAAACATTCGTCACTGAGCATTTTTTCTAATGGAATTTCGATGGCGTAGACATGATTAATTGGCCCGTTGTCCTTAACAGTCTCTTTCGTGACATCGCAGCCAATGGCCACCGCATTTTGGACGTACTCAATACCGCCATAAACGGATTGGGGAAGGGAATAACCGCGAGCCAAATTTGATGCAATGGCGGAAGCTAGGGTGCACCCGGTACCATGAGTGTGGGTTGTATTAACAAAATTACCCTTGAAGGTTATAAACCTTTGTTCGGCCCCTAAGTAAAGGACATCAGTGATGTACTTTCCTTCTTCATCATTCCATGGAATGTGACCACCTTTAACCAAAATATTGGAACACTTGGTGATTTTGGCAAGGTCTTTTGCGACTTCGAAAATGTCTCGCAATTTGCTTATTTCTCTGTCTTCACCTAACAGTTTGAAACACTCCGGAATGTTAGGAGTCAAAATGTCAGCAAAAGGTGCGATTTTCTCCGTAATTAAACTGGCTATATCCTTTCCAGCTAAAGAAGAGCCTGAAGTAGCAACAAGGACTGGGTCAACTACTAGCTTAGGTCTATTTTCGCCGAGCTGCAGCAGTTTTTCGTGCAAAACCTCGATAGCAGCTGTCGTAAGCATGCCAGTCTTGATGACGTCACATTTCATGTCTTGTAAATTGGCGTCCAACATTTGGGAAACTACTTCCTTTGGCGTGTTATTAATGCTGTATACTTTAACTGGAGTTTGAGCATTCAAAGCAGTGATGCATGTCATAGCATAGCATCTGTGTGCAGTGATAGTTTTCACATCTGCTTCAACACCAGCACCACCGCTTGGATCTGTTCCAGCAATAGACAAAACTGTGGGTAATTTTTCATTGCTGGCCAAAGCGAGATATGGTGGAGGTGTATTAATATTAACTGTAGAATAGGTCATTGTGGCAAGACAGTTGCTTTCCTTATGTATATTTCCTAACGTGATCAGATTTGGAAGAATAAATAATGATGCAAACAACAGGTGCTGCGTCTAACTTTGTATAGTTTGGCTAGTGCCTATAAATAAGAGCATTTCTCTTGCCAGATGGAGTAGCTCTAAGGGTTTCCAATATTCAGTCTGGATGCATCGATCTATCAGAAAAGAGAAGCTATACATATACGTATCATTAAAGAAATACGAGATCGCGAAGTGAGAACAGACCTGGTAGTTACTAAAAAATCGCGTGCACTTTCATGGTGTGTTACTATGGTACTTCGTGTATATATGCAAATATGGGAAGCGGACTCTAAGTCGGTAATAAAATGATGAAAATCGCGTTTCTTGTAAAACAAAAGCGATTTACTTTATTTTTGGTTACCTTCATTGTTCTTTCGGATATTTGAGGACATTCATAGCATTTTCATGATAGTTCTGGAAATTTTATAGGCTAGTGAAATTTATACAGCAACTTCTTGGGAGTGCGTTGTTGTTAAAGGCTATAATATTGAGCATAAAGAATATACTATAAGTTATTCTCGAGAATATTCGAATCCACAAAGGTAATCGATAATTCTATATAACAATATCACATCTTCTTTTTCGTATTGTATTTTGTCGCTCATTATCCCATTACACTATAAATCCTTTCGTTTCAGCTTTCATTAAACCTGCTGTGAGCGATGATAAAAGGGACGGTTTATCATTTCTTCACTCTTCTAAACAGGGTAAAGTAATTCAAACACAGAGAAACTGTACGTTTGTATATCATATATTTGTTTTGGACAGTTGTTACAGTTGCCCGTGAAGGTAGCAATGAACCTCCCCTTGTTTTAACAAATTTGTTATACCAGCGAACGATGGATGATTGTTGAGCTTGATGCGATAATGTTAAATGCTACTCTTGAAGCTGAGTGTCCGCTGTGATGATGATAGCGGATAGCGTCCCATATAATGAGAGATGGGGAAAAAAATTAATTGAAACGGACAGGAATTGAACCTGCAACCCTTCGATTGCAATCTTATTCCGTGGAATTTCCAAGATTTAATTGGAGTCGAAAGCTCTACCATTGAGCCACCGCTTCAACTATTGTTGAAAGTGTTGTATCTCAAAATGGGATACGTCAGTATGACAATACGTCATTCTAAACGTTCATAAAACACATATGTTGGAATAAAAATCAACTATCGACCATCACGTAGTAGTCATACTACCAATTGTTGGAATAAAAATCAACTATCGTCTATCAACTAATAGTTATACTATCAATATATTATCATATACGGTGTTAGATGATGACATAAGTTATGAGAAGCTGCCCATCGAAGTTAGAGGAAGCTAAAGTGCAAGGATTGATAATGTAATAGGATAATCAAACATATAAAACGGAATGAGGAATAATCGTAATATTGGTATATAGAAATTTCGATTTTATTTTGAGGATTCCCATACCGCCGAGGAGAGCTTCGAGTATACTCTGTATACATGATATTATAGCCTTTATCAACAATGGAATCCCAACAATTATCTAAAAATTCCCCCACATCTCAATTTTAGAGTTTCATTTCAACAAAACGCATAACATATATACCAACAATGAATACTGTATACGTTTTTTACAATTTCTTTTGGAGAAAACTCCACTGCCTGTGTTGGACTTCATACGAGATTTTTTTCACCGTTGATTTGGAAACACTAGACAAATTGGAGATAAAGGCGCTTCCTTAAACAACAAGCAGACTGCTATCAAGTATAGTATACAGATCACCATTTATTTTTTTTTTCCCCTTGGTAGTATCATATACTTTTGAAAAGTTGTAGTATGACAGCTCATGCAAATGAAAGGATTAGCGATGTATCCCCTAGTGCTAGGGGTTCAAGTTCGGAATCGAAGTATGACAAGCTCTGCCGAGTTCTTTTCTTTATTGCAATTACAAAAAGCTCATTCACTCCGGAGCACATATTGTATAAGCATTCAATATTTACTGATAAGCCAATTTTAGCTGATATAGTTACTTTTATGTATGCGGCGTTTGTTTCCATTGGATGGTTTCTGATATGGGGGGAAAGAGCATACAGAACTCAAGAAATGGGTCAACCTCCAATGTACTCGAATATAAACTATCACCTTTTAAGTTTTAAGAAAAGACACCCCAAGAAATTTACATGTGCGTTATGGTTGGTATTTTTCCTTGCATATACGGTTTTGACAGTTTTAATTTGGTTAGTTCAGTTGATTTTTCGAAAAGGTAATGTTTTTCAAATGTTATTGCAACTTATTATATTAGATATCGCCATTGCATTGGTCAATGTAGCAATTGCATTCACTTTTGAAATATATCTTTCACAGAAAGCCGCTATCGAGATTCGCGACGAAGGTTTAAATAATCTTGACACCGCTTAATGGAATGGTAGTCGAAAGGTAAGAAGTACGCAGCAAATTCAACCAGAATACACACTGTACCTTTTAAAATTTTACTCATAGTAGATAATGGCATAAATCAGTGGTAAAAAAAGAATACGCATGACAAATTTTGAAAACCGTACGTGACATAAAATACCTATAATAAGATGAAGACATCAATTCTCAAGTTCCACTTTTCGCCGGTTGAGTGTATCGGTCATAGTACAAAGGCAGAAATGAATAATAGTAATATTAATCGCAGTTTCCTGTTGTTTAGAGAACTGAAACGCTTTGTGGGCATCAGGTTTAGATTAACTGCTACCCTTCTTCTGTATTTGTCTGGCCATGCTTCTCAAATAAACCGCTGCGGATAACATTTCAAGTGGTTTCTCAAGGGAGAATCATAGTTTAGCTTAACATACAGCAAATCGTCACTATCTTGACTGATGCCCGGTGTATAGAGAATGGGTAGTTAATATCATCTAGATGGGGTTTCTTTGAAAACACCAGTTTCTTTGAGGACACCAGTTTCTTTGAGGACACCAGTTTCAGTGCTTCTCTCTACCCCATCAACTATTGCACT
>ERZ794947.133-NODE-133-length-32029-cov-127.067586_pt1 | contig 32029 bp, 19 predicted proteins | sample MGYA00511908_ERZ794947 | MGnify/ENA primary metagenome ERZ794947 (study PRJEB30137, sample SAMN04331400) | food metagenome | isolation source: control ferment replicate 2c | study: EMG produced TPA metagenomics assembly of the Comparison of meta-barcoding and...
AAATTATAGAATATTAGTTTTCGTAGCTTGTAATGTATTTGAATTGGAACCATCTAATTGTTATCTGCCATTTGAGTATTTTGGACAAGCTCCGAATATGTGGTCCTAAGTTCATATCGAGGATACAGATTATTTGGGCCGTATCTTTGATGTCATGGAGAGTAGTGTGGTCTTCCAAGTCCTGGGGCAGCTATTAATTAGGGAATGTTTTGATCAACAACTTAGTGTTAATAGTAGACACAACGATGTGAACTGTTCAATACATCAACAAACATTCTTAGTTTTTCTCATATTTTATGTTTACTTATGTTAACCTGCATTATTTCCATAAATAACAAAAGGCAAAAAAGTAACATATGAAGTTATTAGGAAACAATAAAAAAACAATATCGAGAAAAAAACGACTGATTACATTTAAAGTAGAACGTCCAAGTAATAAATACATGTATATATTCAATAGAAGTAAATTTTAGGATGCTACAAAACGAATTCTTATCTATCTTTGTTTTCTAATCTTCCATCAGTAACTATTACCAATTAGACTATGTATATTTTCATTCTCATTTTCTAATCTGTTGATATCTTGCTCTAACCCCTTTATAGTCAATTCAAATTTATTGGCTTCGCGTATCCTGTACTCCTTTCTTCTAAATCTATCCTTTTCTCTTTTACTCAAAAATTGAGTACTGAACTTTTCTATCTCTTCTGCGTTCTGATCGACCTCCTTTTGTAACTTCTCGTTTCTCGCGTTCAATTTGTCCAGTTTAGAGCCTAGTTGAACTAATTCTTGATTGACCTTTTGGAACCTCCCTTCTGAGTTTTTCAGGTCTTTCGATAAGCTTTCTTCTAACTTACTGAACTCTAATTGATTTTTCAAGTGTAGATCTTTCTTTTTCAAGTATTCCTCTTCTAATTCAAGCTCTTTTTCAGTGAGAGTTTTCAATTGCATCTCTAACTTATTTACCGCAGTCTCACTTTGCTGTAGGGCAACCTTCAAATTTTCGACTTTTAAAGTGCTCTTTTCGTCATGTGTTGCGTTCTGTGAAATCCTGCCTTTAAAATAATCAATTTCTTGTCTCAAAAGACTTAACTTCTTGCTGATTTCCTTTTTTGTCTTTTTCAATTTTGTCCTTTCATCGGACAAATTTGCGTTTGTAGTTAGCACGGAATGCTTCAGAGTTAGCAACGGAGATAAGAATTTCCTATGGTAGTATGAAGGGAAGCTGAAATCAAGGTTTTCAAATTTTCCGGCAATCGCATTGTTATTCCCACAAGTCCTTACAATTAAATCAGAAACCAAATAATCATCTCGGTGATTTAGTCTGTTGATGAATTGAATATCATAAGAACAAGAAGGGACTAATCCTTTAACGACAACGTATTCTTCGCCTACATGCTCTAAAATTAAAGCGCATGAAACTTCTGACCAGATAACACCGTTTACTAAAACAATGAGTTCGCCATCATGTAAATTTTCAATATGGAATGTAATAGAGTTTGTGCTAATATCAATAATGCAAACTTTGTAGTCATTATCATTTCTATTGAAAATATTTTCATTGGTGGAAACTAAATTTAAAAGATTGTAGTCATCAGATGTTGTCTTTGCAATCAGGGCCATAGTATTTGAAGGTTCGAAATTGTTAAACACGCTCTTCTTAAACTTTCCGGCATGGGTGAAACTAATTCTTGATGAAACTGAATGTGTATTAATCGTGTCCAAATCTTTGTCATGTTTTTCCTGATTACTGACGTATGAAGTATTCGAATTTGTTGGTGTTAGTGAATTTTCAGAGGTTTCTTGTAAGTATTTTTTTTCAAAATTCGTTGTTTTTAATGTAACTACCATAGACCAAAGAGGTGCAATCAAGTGTTGATTCTTTCTTCTGAATAGAAGACGGATAAAATTTTCCAAGTTTGATGTAACAGATATGTCTGAAGATAATTTGCTAGAAGAAAACATGTTCCCAAAATCAACATTCAGTTCAAACAGTTGGTTAGTATACTTGTCATTGGAAGGGGAAAAGAAATCAGAATCCTTTTTCGAATTTCCATTCGAGGAATCAGATAGAGAGATTTCATTTGACAAACTAGTGTTATCACCAGAAAAGTTGAACGTTGTAGGAGAGGTTGTTGTACTGGTAGTAGTAGTAACGGCTTGAGAATTGCTTCCTTCAGCAGAGATTACCGATGGCTGATATGACTTATATTCCTTGACCATAGAAGTGAAATAGGGAAAACTAGAAGTAGCATCAGTAGGATAAGAGGCGGCAGGGTTCAAAATATTACTGTGTGATGATAGGGGAACTGGCGAGTTATTTTGTTGGGATGGATGGATAGTTTGATTGCTGCTGCTAAGTCCACCTGGATCGTTCGGTATCATAGGACTTTGGTCCTCTAAAGTGTTCGAATCGGCAGAAACGGAAGAAGAAGAAGAAATTCTCATCTTTTGCAGACCTTGAACACGGGCTACATCTGGTTTAGTTGAATTGAAACTTTTTTTCAATGGCTTGTTTTCCGCTGTTTGTCTATGAGGGTGTAATAAACTTGAAGCAAATGAGAAAAAAAGGATGTGAAAGGATAGATAATAAATCATACTGTCTGAATGTTTGCCAAGCATCTTGAAAGGCATTGGCAAAAATAGAGAGAAAAGCTTTTTGAAAAACTGTGAATACTTGCGAAAAACCGTGAATAATTTAATTGATTGGCCGGTTCCTCGTAAAGACATATCAAATAACTGTATAGTGTCAAAGAAGTGTGACACTCTTTGAAAAGTGTTAGTTGACACAGCATACAATACTGAGCATGAAGTTGCATAGCTTAAGCAATCGCTTGGATCATTGATCAAAAATGAGGCAATAATAGAAATTGCCAGATTTTTTATTGGCTTAACAAAATAATTGCCACCGTAAATCTTTAGTAACATTGCAAATAAAATTTCACAAATTAATACGCGGATCGGAATGACGAAGCTATTTTTTGAATTGCCAAAAAATCGTGAATTAGATTTTCGGTTTGAACTACCATTGGTCACTTTGGAAGTACTTATATCTATGTGCGCTACTTCACTGATATGGCGGGAAGGTTTTTTCGATAGGAAAAGTATAATAAAACAATTTGCCAGAAAATCTTTGCATTTGGTAGCAACAATAAAGGAAACCAATAAACATAGGGAAGTGAAGTGGTTAAAACTCAAAAAAACCAGGAACAATGCAAGCGTATCTTTAAACCTATGTTTTTTGGCAAATTCCGTGGGCTGTTCACTCCTTTTAGTGTTCATTAATGACTGTAGATGTGATACTTTCTTCTGATTAGTAAATTGTTCCTCCATGAAAATTGTGCATGGATCCTTTTATGTAACGGAGATAGGTGGAATCTTGAAAAATATTGGGGTGTATATGAATAAAAGTTATTCAGAGTGATTACCTAAAGAGATGGTACGAAAAATGTGGAGATAGAAAACAAAAACTTTGGTAAGATATTATTATAACAGAAAGAATTTAAAGTTTTCTCTGCTGGTACTCTGTATAATCCTCTTAGTCCTAATAAAATTTGTTTATTCCTCTTTTAATAGAAACTAACGAGTTGTGAAAACCTAGTTATGTTACTTGTTATATTACACCTTCAAGAGGTTTAGGAATTCAACGTTATAAACACACAACTGCATAAGTTAGGCTACTTTTTTTTTTCAGATTGTCCGTATAATGCGATAATCGTTGAGTTCATGCCGATCTAAGTACCGAATTAGAAAAAAATGTGTCAAAAGTAGGCAGCCAATCTGTTTTGCTGCCATATTTTTCCTAACAGGATTTGCTATGTATGAAGTACGATAAGTATGAAATATTAGTGCTTGTACATACGACCAATTTGTAATAAATAGTGATGTAGAGAATAAACTTAAAGAAAACTTATGAATAAATAATTATGGAGATATAATTACGAATAATTATGAATAAATAGTGCTGCCTTAATTGGCACTTGCAATGGACCAAGTCTTGGCATAACCTTCAAGGTCAACAGGTTCCCAAGGAACTCCCAAGCCTTCTGCAATGACTTTACCCAAATCTTCGTTTAGCAAACCAAAGTATTGCGTAACTCTCTTTTTGACTTTAGGATCTTTGATCTTACAAGCGTGGCAAACAACGTTATGAACGAATAATTTCTTCTGTTCATCGTTGTATACCTTTTCATATAGAGCTCTTGGCTGTTCGAAGTCTAGTGGACTAATACCATAAACGTAGTAATATTGATTAATTTTGGCATCAACAATATGCTCGTTTCTGATTTGGTCTTGTTCCTGTTTTCTCACAGAAACTTCTGTTACTTCGTCAAGAACTATCCCTTTGAACTTATCAGATACTTCGTCGTTGTCTTCATTTTTGAATTTCAGAGTTTGATTTGGTAAACTGGAAATATAATTTGGCTCAGGACCGAAATTGTAGTAACTCATTGGGCCGTCCCTTTGGAAGTTCACTGCTTTAAATGGACACTGTTCGGCAGTGTATTGGGAATCACCTTTGGAGTATGGACATCCCAAGTTTCTTGGTCTGTTGACGGGCAATTGCTGATAGTTGGCTCCCAATCTATGACGTTGAGTGTCTGGATAGGAGAAAAGTCTGGCTTGTAGAACGGAATCATTAGAAGGCTTAATACCTGGGATACAAGTGTTCGTTGGACTGAATGCAACTTGTTCAATTTCTTGGAAATAATTGTCAACATTCTCCGTTAGGGTGATGGTACCAAATTTTCTCAAAGGGAATTCCTTGTGTGGCCATATTTTCGTTAGGTCATTTACCGAATACCTGAACTTAGTTGCTTGTTCGGGTGTCATTGTTTGCACATAACAGTTAAATTTTGGCTTTTCGCCATTTTGCAATTGAGTGAACAGCTTTGCCTGATTATAATCAGGGTGGGAGCCTGACAGTTCAGCAGCCTTATCTCCAGTCAAGGTTTCAAAACCAGTATCCGACAAGACGTGGAATTGCACATATGTGTCCTTACCTTCTTTGTTGACCATGATGAAGGAATGACCAGAGTACGCGTTCATACTAGCCCACGAAGCAGGAGTACCTCTATCACCAAACATGTAAGTTATTTGATGGATTGATTCCGGATTCAATGTTAGATAATCCCAGTATATGGTAGTGTCCTGAAACTGATTCAGATGAGACTGAGGGTCTCTCTTTTGCGAATGAATAAATACGGGAAACTTAATAGCGTCTCTGAGGAAGAAGACGGGAGTATTGTTGAAGACCCAGTCATGGTTCCCCCACTCGGTATAGAATTTAAAAGAAACACCTCTTGGGTCTCTTGCAGTGTCTGGTGTACCACTTTCACCACCAACGGTGGAAAAACGAACAAGACCAGGACATTTGTAACCCACATTCTGGTATGGAGCGGCGTATGTAATATCACTCAAAGAATCTGTTAGTTCGAACTCCAGTCTACAACCACCACCTTTGGCATGGACTACACGCTCCGGAACTCTTTCTCTATCGAAACTTGCAATATTTTCCAGCAGATGGAAGTCTTGCAGTAAGATAGGGCCGTCTGGTCTTGAGTATTGAGAAGCGTATGGGTGATGAGAGTACGGAAAACCGTTTTGTAGAGAGTAAACTTTTTCTTGCTTTTCTTCTTTTTTACCGAACACGTTCATTTGTGAAGCTGAGCTGATTGATCTTATTGGCATGAGACAAGAGAAGGATTTTTTTAATAAGGGCAAGTAACGACAAGATTGAGTTCTGGAATAGAGGTAAAGCAACGACTTCTTATACGTGTAGCAGTAGGGGATACGATAAATGCACAATGTGTCCAGGCTACGTCGAATCCTTACAAATTCTACCTGTTGAGGGAGTCGGGGGCATTATCGGCTAGGCTAGCCTGCAGCCAGAGGGTGAAGTGAACTATACTTTTTCAGCATACGAATAGTACTGGCAATGACAATAATAACCCTTCTGGATCGGCGACGTACTCATCATTGATAGGAGGAAACAATACGCAATTTCACCGCTTGGCCCCTTACCGGTGATCCCCTTGAAAAAGAGGGCCGTCCGCGGTCTTGGCTTAGGGTCTCTGTGAAAGCACGCAGGAGAGCTGCTCAACGCGGAATGGAGATAACGGAGGTTCTATCCCCATGTGCCTCGTCATCGGTTCCTCATCATCTCTGGCTTCTTGAATTCGTTTTATTGTCACCATACAATAAGTTTGACGTCGTGAAGGCAGTTTAGTTCTCGGACTTGCAACCCCTAATCTTCAACGTCGAAAATACCTTATGACGCATATTTTAATTTTCCATCTCGCAACTAATGCTACCCTATTTTCTCTTACCAGCGAACACAATTCAAAAATTCTTAATGTTTAGCAGCTCATGCTGATATCGTATTACTATTATTACTGTGGTCATGCTAAAAAGCTGACTTATTCAATTTAATTTTTTTCTTTTCTTTTATGTTTTGATAGACAAAGGTTTTTTTTTACCTAAAATTCCTCTTTCCTCACGGACCATACGATTAAAATCATGGAAATTAAGTATTACAGTCGGTAATTTCTTTCTGGTTTTGTAAAGCCTGAAAAAATATACTAATATAGTGCAGGCGATCGTACATCTTCCAAGCATCTCATAAACCTATGCACTGTGGATTCTATGTACTTGGCAATAGATGAGCATTTCAATGAAGGAAACGCCTGAGTCAGTTATGTAAAAAGTACTACGTACGGACCAATCGAAGTGTGTAAGAGAATGTGACATCAATTGTTGTTGCATTATGTCCATTGGAATATGCAGATCGGCTGTGGCATTTGGCCAAAATGTTATAGAGTTCACACCTTATTCACATACTTTTTCATTTTCTGTGGCTTTCAAGGGTGGGGGCGGTAGTGATAACCATTCTCTAAACAAAAGCCCATGTCCCACACCAAAGGATGTTTTTTTATATCACGTTCCCTTTTCATAAAACACAAAAGAACGAATACTTTTTAAGCCGAATGAGTGACAGAAAAAGCCCACAACTTATCAAGTGATATTGAACAAAGGGCGAAACTTCGCAAAAAAAAAAAAAAAAGAAAAAGATAGTGTAGTAGTGATAAACTGGTGCTTCAATTTCTTTTTATGAATTGATCTGTATCTGCACCTAGATCGATTTGATTACAGGATAAGGGATATGGTGCGATTCGCGAGCTTTTACCAATATGTATAAAAGGCGGCTGTTTGAAGCCATTCTATCTTAATCTTGTGCTATTGCAGTCCTCTTTTATATACAGTATAAATAAAAAACCCACGTAATATAGCAAAAACATATTGCCAACAAAATGTCTGAAATTACTCTTGGAAAATACTTATTTGAAAGATTGAAGCAAGTTAATGTTAACACCATTTTTGGGCTACCAGGCGACTTCAACTTGTCCCTATTGGACAAGATTTACGAGGTAGATGGATTGAGATGGGCTGGTAATGCAAATGAGCTGAACGCCGCCTATGCCGCCGATGGTTACGCACGCATCAAGGGTTTATCTGTGCTGGTAACTACTTTTGGCGTAGGTGAATTATCCGCCTTGAATGGTATTGCAGGATCGTATGCAGAACACGTCGGTGTACTGCATGTTGTTGGTGTCCCCTCTATCTCCGCTCAGGCTAAGCAATTGTTGTTGCATCATACCTTGGGTAACGGTGATTTTACCGTTTTTCACAGAATGTCCGCCAATATCTCAGAAACTACATCAATGATTACAGACATTGCTACAGCCCCTTCAGAAATCGATAGGTTGATCAGGACAACATTTATAACACAAAGGCCTAGCTACTTGGGGTTGCCAGCGAATTTGGTAGATCTAAAGGTTCCTGGTTCTCTTTTGGAAAAACCGATTGATCTATCATTAAAACCTAACGATCCCGAAGCTGAAAAGGAAGTTATTGATACCGTACTAGAATTGATCCAGAATTCGAAAAACCCTGTTATACTATCGGATGCCTGTGCTTCTAGGCACAACGTTAAAAAAGAAACCCAGAAGTTAATTGATTTGACGCAATTCCCAGCTTTTGTGACACCTCTAGGTAAAGGGTCAATAGATGAACAGCATCCCAGATATGGCGGTGTTTATGTGGGAACGCTGTCCAAACAAGACGTGAAACAGGCCGTTGAGTCGGCTGATTTGATCCTTTCGGTCGGTGCTTTGCTCTCTGATTTTAACACAGGTTCGTTTTCCTACTCCTACAAGACTAAAAATGTAGTGGAGTTTCATTCCGATTACGTAAAGGTGAAGAACGCTACGTTCCTCGGTGTACAAATGAAATTTGCACTACAAAACTTACTGAAGGTTATTCCCGATGTTGTTAAGGGCTACAAGAGCGTTCCCGTACCAACCAAAACTCCCGCAAACAAAGGTGTACCTGCTAGCACGCCCTTGAAACAAGAGTGGTTGTGGAACGAATTGTCCAAATTCTTGCAAGAAGGTGATGTTATCATTTCCGAGACCGGCACGTCTGCCTTCGGTATCAATCAAACTATCTTTCCTAAGGACGCCTACGGTATCTCGCAGGTGTTGTGGGGGTCCATCGGTTTTACAACAGGAGCAACTTTAGGTGCTGCCTTTGCCGCTGAGGAGATTGACCCCAACAAGAGAGTCATCTTATTCATAGGTGACGGGTCTTTGCAGTTAACCGTCCAAGAAATCTCCACCATGATCAGATGGGGGTTAAAGCCGTATCTTTTTGTCCTTAACAACGACGGCTACACTATCGAAAAGCTGATTCATGGGCCTCACGCAGAGTACAACGAAATCCAGACCTGGGATCACCTCGCCCTGTTGCCCGCATTTGGTGCGAAAAAGTACGAAAATCACAAGATCGCCACTACGGGTGAGTGGGATGCCTTAACCACTGATTCAGAGTTCCAGAAAAACTCGGTGATCAGACTAATTGAACTGAAACTGCCCGTCTTTGATGCTCCGGAAAGTTTGATCAAACAAGCGCAATTGACTGCCGCTACAAATGCCAAACAATAAGCCATTAGTAGTGTACTCAAACGAATTATTGTTGCAAATAAATAAACTTACACAGTTTGAATACATAAATCAATCAGACAAATAAATACATCGGTTCAAATTATACTAAATCTAAATACTACGTTATCGCCGTGAATTACGCAATTCGCATGTTACGTACTGCGCGTCTCTTGTTGAATATTTACCAATTGGGAAAAAGAACTCGTATTTCATTCCCCTTTTTGGAAAGGGGTGGGGAGAGACTGTTGTTCAGCCACGTCAATTATTATTTTTTCTTTGGCCCTGCGCTTGTCTTATAAAATTCCGCAGCCGCCTCTTATTTTTTTTTTTTTCGATTTTTGGCCCACAGGTCATATTGCAAAAACCGAATGGCCGCGCCCCCCTCACGCACGGGACGGAAGAAGGGCGGCGTCCCCTGTTTTTCTGCTTTGGCTCATCTCTTTGGCTCCGACGGACGAAAGACGGGATTCCCCCTCCCGTGTCTTTTTATAAATAACAAGTGCTCATTCTGCATCCTTCCTTGTTTCCCGTCGTTTGGGTACAATGCGTTGATTATCCCAACCCAAGAAAGAAAATTTGTCTCACATCTGCATCTGCACATTTATTTACCTATACTTTTCCATTGTTAGCAGTATTGCAAAGTGAAGAATATATCAGCATCAAGTATATAGTATGCACAGAACTTACTCTTTAAGAAATTCCAGGGCACCTACCGCCTCTCAATTACAGAACCCACCGCCACCACCATCTACAACCAAAGGTAGATTCTTTGGGAAGGGTGGTCTAGCTTACAGCTTTAGGAGAAGTGCTGCTGGAGCTTTTGGCCCAGAATTATCCAGAAAGTTGTCTCAATTGGTTAAGATTGAAAAGAATGTTTTGAGGTCCATGGAATTGACAGCCAACGAAAGACGTGACGCTGCTAAGCAATTGTCTATTTGGGGGTTGGAAAACGATGACGATGTTTCCGACATCACTGATAAATTAGGTGTCTTGATCTATGAAGTTAGTGAATTAGACGACCAATTTATCGATCGTTATGACCAATACAGATTGACTCTAAAGTCCATCAGAGATATCGAAGGTTCTGTTCAACCATCTAGAGACCGTAAGGACAAGATCACCGACAAAATCGCCTACTTGAAATACAAAGATCCTCAATCACCTAAGATTGAGGTCTTGGAACAAGAATTGGTGCGTGCTGAGGCTGAATCTTTGGTCGCTGAAGCTCAATTATCTAATATCACAAGGTCAAAGTTGAGAGCTGCTTTCAACTACCAATTTGACTCCATCATCGAACATTCAGAGAAAATTGCTTTAATCGCTGGTTACGGTAAGGCTCTCTTGGAACTATTGGACGACTCTCCTGTCACTCCAGGTGAAACCAGGCCTGCTTACGATGGGTATGAAGCCTCTAAACAAATCATTATTGATGCTGAAAGCGCACTGAATGAATGGACACTAGACTCTGCCCAAGTCAAGCCTACTTTAAGTTTCAAGCAGGATTACGAAGACTTCGAACCTGAAGAAGGCGAAGAAGAGGAAGAGGAAGACGGTCAAGGCAGGTGGTCCGAAGACGAACAAGAAGATGGACAAATTGAAGAACCTGAACAAGAAGAAGAAGGTGCTGTTGAAGAACATGAACAAGTCGGACACCAGCAAAGTGAGTCTCTTCCCCAACAAACAACAGCTTAATCAAAATAAATCAACAATCTATTAGAAACAAAAAAAAAAAAACCAGCAGAAAAGAACAAGTTACCATACTAATTAATCTCTTTTAATTAATGCGTGGACAGATAATCATTTCTGTTCCCTCACTCTGAAAAAATTGTTTTATTTTCCTATTTTTTTTTTTCATCTATTATTGTATTTTGCCCTCTCCTCACTCCTTACTTTAGTCTATTATCAATATCTCTTCCCCCTCCTAAATATGTACTCTTTTATTTTTTTTAATTGTGAAGGAACAATTCAAGTTAGAACTCTTTTGATAGGAAACATTATTTCCTGTGTAGCCTAATGTTTAATGCCTAATTTTTTTCTAAAATGCAGCAACATACATATGTTGAGTCGTATAGACATCTATATATAACAAGCACAGAACCGTCTAATTGGTATTTTTCAGGACATTTTAAACATCCGTACAACGAGAACCCATACATTACTTTTTTTAATATTCTTTTTGTTTTCACCGCCTTCTTTTTATTTTTATCCGAAGATCTTTTGGAACCCGCTCTGCGAATAGCGAAGCTAGGATACCAAATTGAAACTTGGACATAACTCATCATTAAAGAAGTATACTGTTAAGAGAGGCATTCATTTCGTGTATTATAACGTTTAGCATCAGTTACCCTTGAAAGCCCAACATATACAAAAATACGCGTCCAAGATGTCTACTAAAGCCCAAAACCCTATGCGTGATTTGAAGATCGAGAAATTGGTCTTGAACATCTCCGTTGGTGAATCTGGTGACAGATTAACCAGAGCCTCCAAGGTTTTAGAACAATTATCTGGTCAAACTCCAGTTCAATCCAAGGCCAGATACACTGTCAGAACTTTCGGTATCAGAAGAAACGAAAAAATTGCTGTTCACGTTACCGTCAGAGGTCCAAAGGCTGAAGAAATTTTGGAAAGAGGTTTGAAGGTCAAGGAATACCAATTGAGAGACAGAAACTTCTCTGCTACCGGTAACTTCGGTTTCGGTATTGACGAACACATTGACTTGGGTATCAAGTATGACCCATCCATCGGTATTTTCGGTATGGATTTCTATGTCGTCATGAACAGACCAGGTGCTAGAGTCACTAGAAGAAAGAGATGTAAGGGTACCGTTGGTAACTCCCACAAGACAACTAAGGAAGACACCGTCTCTTGGTTCAAGCAAAAGTACGACGCTGATGTGCTCGATAAATAATTTGGTCTCGGTATAGTCAGTGACAACATCAACTACTTAATATATAAGAACAAATAAAATATCCCAAAAATATCATATATCCTCATCACATTTGCAAGTCTAGCGCTTCGATGCGTTGTGAACACTTTGTCAATGTATTTAGTTGTATTCATACCCAATTTATTGGCACTTATTTGATACTCACCATGCAGGGTAATAGAAAATGTGCTGAAAAAAAGCTAAACCTTTCTTATTAAGAAAATGGGAACCATAACAGTGGTGATTAATGAGGGACCAATACTGTTGATAAGGGCATTGCACCGAGCAACGACCAACAAGAAAATGTTCAAAAGTACAGTTTGGAGACGTTTTGCATCTACCGGCGAAATTGCGAAAGCAAAGCTGGATGAATTCTTGATATACCACAAGACAGATGCGAAACTAAAACCATTCATTTACCGTCCCAAGAATGCTCAGATATTGTTAACTAAAGATATTAGGGATCCAAAAACAAGGGAACCATTACAACCGAGACCTCCCGTAAAGCCACTGTCGAAGCAAACGTTAAATGATTTTATTTATTCGGTTGAACCCAACTCGACAGAACTACTAGATTGGTTCAAAGAATGGACAGGGACCTCCATAAGAAAGCGCGCTATTTGGACGTACATCTCACCAATTCATGTTCAAAAGATGTTGACTGCGTCATTTTTCAAAATCGGTAAATATGCGCACATGGTAGGACTCTTATATGGTATTGAGCACAAGTTTCTCAAAGCGCAAAATCCATCCGTATTTGATATCGAGCATTTTTTTAATACTAATATCATGTGTGCTTTGCATCGAAATAGGTTGAAAGACTATAAAGATGCAGAAATTGCTCAGAGGAAACTGCAGGTTGCTTGGAAAAAGGTATTAAATAGAAAAAATAATACTGGACTAGCAAATATTCTTGTTGCAACATTAGGTAGACAGATTGGATTTACCCCAGAGCTGACGGGCTTGCAACCTGTAGATATTAGTTTACCAGATATCCCCAATTCATCAAGTGGCGCGGAACTAAAGGACTTGCTAAGCAAATACGAGGGGATATACCTTATTGCAAGAACATTATTGGACATCGATCAACACAATGCTCAATATCTAGAATTGCAAGAATTTATACGCCAATATCAAAATGCATTAAGTGAATCCAGCGATCCATACGACACGCATTTGAAAGCGTTGGGACTGTTGGAAACACCACCTCCTCAGGAATCCACCGAAAAAGAGGAAAAATAGTACCAAAACACCCCATAGGAAATATATAAATAAACATACCTGTAAATACTAAAAAGTAGAACACAGTTCGTCACATATATTGCTATTATTGTATTAATTATGTTTATATTTACCCGGGAATCTCTTCACAATTTTCAGTACCTCTCGCTTTTTTCCAATTTTTCAATTTTTTTTTTTCGAGTTTAGTGAAAATGAGTATTCTACAACAAGGCATCACCAGCTATAGATAATCAGCGTAAGTGCATAAGATCTTATTTTCACCACGTAAGAAATACGTTGTCAAAGAAGCGTCGATAATCAAATTGCTATGAGCGAATCGGAAGCCAAATCTAGGTCGGCTACACCGCCAAGTAAAGCTAAACAAGCTACTCCAACAACTACAGCTGCAGCTAATGGAGAAAAGAAATTAACAAACAAGGAGCTAAAAGAACTAAAGAAACAAGAAAAAGCTGCAAAGAGAGCTGCAATGAAGCAGGCTAATGGTATATCCATTGAACAACAGCAACAACAAGCACAAATGAAAAAAGAGAAGAAACAACTACAACGTGAGCAACAACAGAAAAGAGAGCAAAAGCAAAAAAATGCCAATAAAAAAAAACAAAATGAACGAAACGTGAAAAAGAGCACACTTTTTGGTCATCTGGAAACTACTGAAGAAAGAAGAGCGACAATTTTAGCTTTAACCAGTGCAGTATCATCTCCAAAAACTTCGCGAATCACCGCTGCTGGGTTGATGGTCCCCGTGGTGGCTAGTGCATTATCAGGATCTAACGTATTAACGGCTTCTTCCTTGATGCCCGTGGGTCCAAACGCGTCGTCTACTGTATCTGCATCAGCTCCAGCTTCAACAACAACGACTCTTCCTGCCTCTTCTGCAGCACTCTCTGCCGGTACCAGTTCTGCGTCAACAAATACTCCAACAGCTATACAACAAGAGATTGCTTCATCAAACGCTTCTGATGTTGCCAAGACATTGGCATCTATCTCGTTAGAGGCTGGTGAGTTTAATGTCATTCCCGGTATATCGTCAGTGATCCCTACCGTGTTAGAACAATCATTTGACAACTCCAGCTTGATATCGTCTGTTAAGGAACTTTTATTGAATAAAGACCTTATCCATCCGTCGATATTATTATTAACTTCTCATCTAGCACACTATAAAATAGTGGGATCCATCCCACGTTGCATAGCCATGCTAGAGGTTTTCCAAATTGTTATCAAAGACTATCAAACACCTAAGGGAACTACCTTGTCACGTAACTTAACAAGTTATTTGTCACACCAGATTGATCTTTTGAAAAAAGCTAGACCTTTAAGTGTTACTATGGGTAATGCTATCAGATGGTTAAAGCAAGAAATTTCATTAATTGACCCATCTACCCCCGACAAAGCCGCCAAAAAAGACCTTTGTGAGAAAATTGGGCAGTTTGCTAAAGAAAAAATCGAACTGGCTGATCAACTAATTATAGACAATGCCTCTACACAAATTGAAGAATCTACTACTATTGTGACATATGGTTCATCAAAGGTTCTAACTGAACTGTTACTGCATAATGCAATCAGTTTAAAGAAAAACATCAAAGTGATTGTCGTCGATTCGAGACCACTATTTGAAGGGCGGAAAATGGCCGAAACTTTAAGAAATGCTGGTGTCAATGTTATGTATGCACTTATTACAAGTTTGGATACGATATTCAATATGGATGTGGACTATGTGTTTTTAGGAGCCCATTCTATCCTATCTAATGGGTTCCTATATTCAAGAGCTGGGACAGCAATGTTGGCTATGAGCGCTAAGAGAAGAAATATACCTGTATTAGTCTGCTGCGAAAGTTTGAAGTTTTCACAAAGAGTACAATTGGATAGTGTCACATTTAATGAACTGGCAGATCCAAATGACCTGGTTAATATAGATTACGAAAATCCAGTCGAGAGACGCGGTAATAAAGGTGCGTTATTAAACCAATTTATCAAAGAAAGAAAATTTGAAAAGAAAAAGCTAGCAATGGAGAATAAGCCAAAGGGTAATAAAATTGGCGGTAAGAAAGGATCTGAAGGAGAAAGCAAGGACGCCAGTAATGAAGAAGACAGCAACAGCAAAAATATTTTGGATGGTTGGCAAGAGTTACCTTCGTTAAATATTGTCAACATCTTATACGATTTAACACCACCAGAATATATTAAAAAAGTGATCACTGAATTCGGCGCTTTGCCACCTTCATCTGTCCCTGTTATTTTAAGAGAGTACAAAGGTTCCGCATAAGCATATACAACATTCGTTAATGGTCGTCCACGTGTGTATACTACATATATATTATATATATATATATATACATATATATATATATTACACCTAATACGATGAAAAAATACATCTAATGAAAAGAATTGTTTTTATCCTTAGCTTTCCAAAAAGCTTGGTATATATAACAAGATTTAGGCTAGAGAAATGATGTAATTATATAGGGCTATATACAGAGTAAAAGAAACAAAAACGGAGAAAAAAAGCAAGCAAAATGTTACTCTCAGTCATCGATATCGTTAGCTTCAGCAACCGCATCAGATTCGGCCTTGCTTCCAACAACTCCTTTAACGAAAGAAGCCACATTAGCAGGAGGCAAGATGGCAATCATTAATATAATATATTCGTAAATGGCTTCAGGAATGGATCTTTGGTAAATTCCCAATAAATCGGCTGGCTGAGGGTATACAGTCAATGCTTTATAAAACTTAGAGGCTGCTTCCAGTTCCTTACCTTGTTGCATGGATAATCTTTCACCATTTTCTACGTTGGTGGTAAATGTAGCTTCTCTTTCGGAGGGATCACTAGGGATGGGGTCCTTGGCTAATTCCATGGATAAGAATTCGGTAACCTTTTGCAGCTTCACTTCCTTAGCATGAGTTTTAGCTTGTTCTTCCATCTTGGCCTGCTCTTTGGCCCTTTGTCTCAACACTTTCCTGAATTGCGGGCTATTTCTTCTTTGATAGTCAAAGTAGATAGCATAACCGGTGGCTGATAGAGCTGCTATGGCTGTTGTAATAGCGAGGCCACGTAAGATAGGGTTCGACTGGGACATAATAGAAAATAAACTTTATGAAGGTGGCACTTGAGGCAATGTTTCTTGTAGGTCTAGGCGAAGGGACAATAGGTAAATAACGTAAATGTCGGCCATTATCAAGGTGAAATATTCCTGTATAAAAAATGTTATTCGGCGCGAGAAACTGAACGGGGTGACGCACTGCAAATTTTTCATGTTTTACATACTCAAGCATTACAGACTCGATGAGCAGAGATAAGAGACAGGAAATCCATTGAATATAGAAGCATAGATAAGCGATAATGGTTGCTAAGAAGAGAAACACGCTTAGAAGCAAAGTAAGTGCAAGAAATAGTCAAAATTTTGGACCAGACGTAGCGAACAATGGCATTCTGGACGAGAGTTATGACATAGAATCTGATCCAAGGGCCTTTCTGCACCAACCTAAAGAAACTAAAAAGGAAAAGCTACTTAACAGACAGAATACTTTCTTATCTAACTTGAAGGGGAAATCCACACTTAACGATGGCATAGCTGCCAATTTTGATGGTATTTCTAAATCTTCCATTAGACGTAGGAAAAGAAAGCTAAGAGAAGAACTAAAACCAAGAATGCAAGATCTGCTCACTTCTTTGGAGCAAGAAAAGGATTTACGGGGCATTATTGAAAATAGTAGCAAAGACATGAATAACGATGATGACATCGACATGGATTCTAAAATAAGGTTTGTGGACACAAAGGAAATGAACTTGAAAAAGATAGAACCTGGTTCTGTTAGGATAAAAAAGAATCAGCCAAATATCAGGAACCAAAAGGGTGCAAAGGCATTGGCTGCTAACGAAACTGCAAGATTCAATCAGGTCCTAACCAATCAAGATTTCCAAAAAAATCCATTTGGCGCCTTAAGAGAGGTTATCAAGCTGCAAAAACAATGAACATTAAATAGCATAGCATAACAATTTTTGCCAGTGTAATATATATTCCAGCAAACCTAGAAAAACATTCAGTTTCATATTTAGAAGAATAAAAACGTATGTATTGTTGGTCACACATATATAGATGCCATTTCTATCTCTATGTTCTTCTTTTCCTCAATGGGCCCTTTGGTTTGTTGAATTTCAAATTGCTTTTGTTTGGGAGATCTGGATTGGATCCATGATCGAGGCTATCTTCTTTATTTGTTGCCATAAGTAAGGACTTGTCTAGTTCCACAAAATCGCCAATTTCTACCACTTTACTAAATGCGATTTTTTGATCATTTTTCAAGTAGTTGATAAATCCATTCTTGTTAGAAGCATATATCATTCTATCTTTGACTTTGCTGCCAGAGGGACAAGAGTAGATAAAGAAACTTGAATCACCCTGCCTGAAAATCGTGTAACTTGGCCCGGGCAAGTCAATGTACAGTTCATCTACGGAGGGACATGTATCAGATTGCACGATCTGGATGGTTTCGTTCGAGGGATCGATTTGAAATATGATTAAATTTTTACCCTCGCTATCCAGTATTTCATTGATAGGTTTCTCAGAATTGACCCTGAAAGTTAACGATAAAGGCGAAGCACTGTCCTGAGAAACCAACTTGACGGATGTGTTTTTCCTTAAAAGTGCCTGTTGCTTATTGATTTCGATTTGCATTTCTTCATCATGTGTCAAGGGCTTGTTCTGGCCAGCAGGACGGGCACTATCAAAATTTTTCAAATCCACCAAGTCCTGTGCATCTGTGATCAATGGCTGTTCGGTGGATAAAGAGTTTGAACCTACCTGTCTTGCCAGAGTGTTCTTCGTCGAGGCATAAAGCATTCTTGATCTTACCGGAGAACCATCGGGGATGAATGACACAAAGAAGTACTTATCAAGCCCTTCCGGCTTATAGAAGATGTACAACGGTTCTCTTTCTTGTGATGCCAACTGTACCAGTTCCTCGAAGCTACGTGCGACTTGCGTTTGATGTACCGAGGTAGAATCAGGGGAAATTTTGGCTATAATGATGACGATGCCATCTGCTGAAAGATTTTCATTCAGAGAATGCAGCAAGGCTTGTTCTGCGACTATACCGGATTGAGTAGACATGTGATGTGTTGAGATACAGAGTTCCTTCTTATTCAATTGCCTATCAAATTAGCCAACTTGTCCAAATAGTAAAAGATATAGATCTTATAATGACATATTTTTCAAATCCTACAAAAACAAGTTACCCTAACACTGTATAAAAAGAATCTATTTATTGTACTGTTAATAGTACTGTTATTACAACATGAATTCACCGATACCAAAACCAGCTGATAACGTCTGGCAAACACCACTCTTTCTTCTTATGGCCCTCTTCAACAGCTTATCTCTTTTAGACAAGGGTTTCCACTTTTTAGAAATTGCAGAGGATGAGCGCAGGGAATTCTTCAAAAACTTCCTTTTTTTCAAGGTGAACTTGCCCTCATTGTCTCTGTAGCACAATAACTTGATATTGTAGTCCAAATTATCAAGAAGGGAGGAAGATGGTGATGAAGATGGGGAGGGTTCCATGGCTTCAGCACTGTTGATATCATCTTTGATGAAGTCCTCTATTCCCAATGTGTCGTTCGAACTCGTGGTGGCGTCGCCTGGATGCAGAGCCACGAGGGAGCATTTTCTTTGTCTTGTCTCCTGCAGGCAAATGGCCTCTTCTGCAGTGCCATTTACTTCCTTCCAGAAGTCCGTATTATTTGCGTCACTCTTGCTATTGTCGCCGAAAAAGAATGATTGCTGTATCTGTGGTAGAAAGATACTGCTCTCGCTGCTATCGTGGAAATTATTCTTGTTGTGATTTTCCTCCATGGGTAGTTCATTGTCCGCACTGTAACTAAATGTGCTGTTGGTGAAGGAAGGCTGGTGGCATGGGGAGAAGAGAGGATCAGGCTCAGAACTATAGCCGAGCGTACTTTCGAGGTCGTCATCATCGTCATCATCGTGTAAATCTCCGTTTTGGGTGCCATCGTCCTCGGTGGCGTTCTCAGATAGTGAACCGGCAGTATCTATCGAACGAGCAGTGGTGATGATGATTGGGGTGGCCTCGACTGCACTGGCTGTGGTGTTTTTACCATCTGCTGTCCCGCGAGTGTCCGCTTTCTTTGTGTGCGATCTGGACAAGGGAGTAATATCCTCCTTGGTGATGACCTTATTCGGTACCTGAAATGCCTTGCTGCTTTTATTCATTGCTACGTAAACTATGCTATATGATACAAGTGAACGCTCGTCGAGGGAATAACTGCTGCGTGTGCGTGAACGAGTAAATGAATGAATGAATGAGTTAACACATGAAAACGAAGATAATCGCAAAACGACAATGAACAAATAAACACATCCCTCATTTGCGGCACTGCTCATCTCATCTCATCCTTTATATTAGGAGGCAACGAGCTTTCTCGCTCACCAAAAAGAAACGTGCGAAAAAAACCGAAAAATAAAAAAAAAAAAAAAAAAAAAAAAAGAAACGCGCTGCAGGAACGTGACTTCCAAAAAAGGAAGGTGCCGTTCCAATATGGAAACCGCAGGCACTCATGATTGTGCAGGACGGGTAACACATGATTTGTTTCGTTTCTTCGATCATTTTGCAGAACTGGTCAGAAAAGAAAGTGAAAAAATCTAGTTTAACACTATTGTAGAGGCTATAAACTGTAGACAACATTTACTGCAGAAAACTGTACGCACATATATAACAGATACTACGGTTATTATGGACACACTGTTCAACTCCACGGAAAAGAATGCCAGAGGCATACCGCAGGCTCCATTCATCGAAAATGTCAACGAAATAATTAAGGACCCAAGCGACTTCGAATTGTGCTTCAATAAGTTCCAAGAACGGCTTTCTAAGTACAAATTTATGCAGGAATCTAAATTGGCTACGATAAAGCAGCTGAAGACTAGAATCCCGGACTTGGAAAACACATTAAAAATATGCCAAAGTCTGCGCAATCACAGCGACGAGGGCGATGAGAGCGATGAACCTATCCTGTTGCACTACCAATTGAACGACACGCTCTACACAAAGGCTCAGGTTGATATACCGGAAGATCGGGCGGATTTGAAAGTTGGGTTGTGGCTTGGCGCAGACGTGATGCTGGAATATCCCATCGACGAGGCCATAGAGTTGTTAAAGAAGAAACTCGCGGATTCCGAACAGTCTTTAACGGTGTCCACCGAGGACGTAGAGTTTTTGAGGGAAAATATCACGACAATGGAGGTCAATTGCGCGCGATTGTATAACTGGGACGTTCAGAGAAGGCAAGACTTGAAGCAGGCTCAAGAAGGGACTAAAAACCTCAAGATATAATGTGTCTGTAAATTTAAATCCAAAGAAAAATAAAGGGCACTACATAGAACAACACAATCAACCTACATAGCTCTCTTTTTTTTTTTTTTTTTTTTTTTTTCTTTTTTGTTTTTTCTCAATTTTCTTCATTTTTTGCATTGTTACTACTCTCCCATTAAGGGAAATTCTACCAGGAAAACCGAAGAAGACAAATGCAAAAGGGAAATATGAATACGCATGTATGCGCGCAAAACCGCACTTACAGAGGGCATTAGGACATTATGTTTGATCATGACGTCGAATATCTGATCACTGCACTCTCTTCCGAAACGAGGATCCAGTATGATCAACGCCTGCTAGACGAAATCGCGGCCAATGTGGTATACTACGTCCCAAGAGTCAAATCCCCCGACACTTTGTATCGCTTGGTCGGAGCACTTTTCCGATCGCAGTTCATTGTCCAATTACCACCACTACGCCTTTTGCACATCGTCAAAGATGTTTTCCTTTGGAAACTGGAAGTTTCTGAGCCCACGCTCCCAATTTCGAAGTTTTACTTGGTTTGGAATGCTGTTTTCGAATCTCACCGAGCCACGTGGAACCTTTCACAGTTGATGGTTTTGGATGGTGTACTAGTCACATACCCGAGCTTCAAACAATTGAACAACGCCTATTTTATTGATGAATCCAGCAACAAAACTGCGCTTTATTACAGAAACTGGAAATTACAACTGTTTTCACCAATATGGGCGCAGCTATGGAATACTGCCATTCTCAGGGCTAATTTATCGATTCAGCATTGCCTTCTGATAGCATTAGCTTTACTTTTTAATCAGTCAAACCGAAGCGCCCTTTTGCATGGAGTTGACGTATCATGGAATTTGGTCACAGAGAAACTATTGGACCTTTTGGAAGAGTATGTACACGGCATTGTGCAGCCGATGGAAAATTTTTCGACTGATTCAGTCTTATCAACCAACTTGAATCATTTGGCCAGTTGCTTGACCGGTTCAATCACGAGGTCAAATGAGGCAACTTTGGTAAATTCAGTACGCAAACTAGAAAGGATATGTCGATACTTGTCCGATACTGTGGCTTCGTTGAAAGAACAACAACTAGATTTCAAGTTCCAAAATGTATTTATCCTGATAATCCTCGCGTTAAAAGAATTATCCGCCATGAATATGACAATACTGCCTAACCATAAAGACACTTTTTATTCTATGATCTGTTTAAGCCTTTTCCACGTCCACGTATTGACTCAAAAAATCGGGACAGTCGGTTTTCCCAGTTACGATTATGTTTACGATAATTTAGTAACGTATTTCATTGTCATGGATGACTTGTCTAAAATCACTACAGTTTTGGAACTAATGAAAAGAAACAACACCAAACAAGATCCAAATAAATTAGTGTTTTACATCAATTTTCTAAACAAAATTACTAATTACTATGGGTGTCGCATTCGTTTGCCGTTTATTACTGAGTTTATCGAACCTTTACTGCATTTCGATGTATTTTTTAGCGGGAAGACGGGCAATACCTTGGATATTGAAATCAAAGAATCTATACACACATTGACAATCACTGTACTGTCTATAGACTCCTCTTATTCCTCACAGGTTGCACAATGGCAAGTATCCCGCATACTCGTCTATTTAAAGATGTCGATGGACCAATTTATTGCAGGTAAATTGTCCGCAAATCAAATTTTACTTATATTCGGCCATCTATCCACACAACTTCCCTCACTACATAATTATAACAAGCATTTGCTTAGGGACTCTTTGCACGAGACGTATATCAGAATTGTTAATGTAAAAAACCCAGAAAAGAAGAATGTATTGATTGAATGTCTGATTGTACAAATAGCCTTTATCAACAATCCTCATCATTTGATCGGCTGGTTGAACATCTGTCTCCAGCTAATCAATACACATAACAAAAAGCTACTTCAACAATTGTGGGAAATGGTTTCGAGTCTAGAATCCTCCCTAGCCATCGACTGGTGGTACACAACGGTCTTATCAAGTCAATCTTCTAAATTATAGTATCATTAAGTACTTTATAGTAGCGCCTTTTTATATTCCTTTTTTCTCAAACAAAAAAAAAAAAATGACTGGGATACAAGTGAAAGTGGAAGAGCAAGTGAAATACGAAATAAAGTGAACCATTTATACAGAATAGGAAAACCAACTAGTGCATTAAACTAAACTCCATGTCATACAAACAGTATTTTGATAGTTTGCCTTTGAAATTGAAGTCCTTTTTCCAAAGATACCCCCCTTCAATCAAGTATTCTCCAGTGTCTACATCTACTAAAGCCATTAATGCCAATCCTTTCCTGCCAAATAAACATCCGGTCACACAACGATTTCATGATCCGAAATATTCACTTAGAAGAATGAGTGACGTATATAAGTTGGCACTGCGTTATGGAGTAGAAGAGTTTTTACCACCGATCGAAAACACTAAGAAACTTTTCTTCGAGGAGAAATACAATAAAAAGACCCTCATGAAAGGTGTTCTCTTGCCCAAGGGTCATAAGCATGAATTGAAATTAAACGAAAAGCTAAAAAAACGTGAAGAAGCTTTAAAGAAGGTAGATGAGTTGATTGCTTCCAAGAAGGGTTCGAAGTATGCCAAGAGAGTAGAAAAAATGAAAAAAAACCAAAGTATAGGCTGGTTCTGAAGAATAAGAGAGAAGATAACTATAGTTTAGAATAGTAAACCCTATGTGTACTGTTTTATGTTTTTAATGTCTAATCATGTAAATAATTTTGTGATATCAATAACGAACGTTCTGAACAAGAATTATGATAAAAAAAAGTAAAATCTAAAGCCATTACAACGCTATATTTTCAGTGGCAGTAAAAACGCAAGAACAAAAACAAAACGTGGGTAAAGAACAAGGACTACAATGGCTGTCAATGAATTTCAAGTGGAGTCTAACATCTCTCCAAAACAACTGAATAACCAGTCAGTGTCACTTGTTATTCCTCGGTTGACAAGAGATAAAATTCATAATTCAATGTACTATAAAGTAAATCTAAGCAACGAATCTTTGAGAGGCAATACAATGGTAGAGCTTTTGAAAGTTATGATTGGCGCATTTGGTACCATAAAAGGTCAAAATGGTCATTTACACATGATGGTTCTCGGTGGCATTGAGTTTAAATGCATCTTAATGAAGTTAATCGAAATCAGACCGAATTTCCAGCAGTTGAACTTCTTATTGAATGTAAAAAATGAGAACGGTTTTGACTCGAAATATATTATTGCTTTGCTTCTGGTTTATGCGCGGTTACAGTATTATTATTTGAATGGCAATAACAAAAACGATGATGATGAAAATGATTTGATAAAGTTATTTAAAGTACAATTATACAAATATTCACAGCATTATTTCAAACTAAAAAGTTTCCCACTACAAGTAGACTGCTTTGCTCACTCCTATAACGAAGAACTTTGTATAATACACATTGATGAATTAGTCGATTGGTTGGCCACACAGGACCATATCTGGGGTATTCCATTAGGGAAATGTCAATGGAATAAAATATACAACTCTGATGAAGAGAGTAGTTCTAGCGAAAGCGAAAGTAATGGTGACAGTGAAGATGACAACGACACCAGCAGCGAATCATAGACCTCTTCTTGGCCTTTTATTCGCTGGTGCACCAAAATCGCGCCTTCTCTTTTTGCTGGGGTCATTTGCAATTTGACCCGATCTTCTTAGGGAATTAAGTTGCTTTTGGTCAACCAAAAGTGAATCCAGGTTCAAGGAATCAGGTAAGATTATCTGTCTTATGGTATTGCCTCTAATGTTTATGTATTGCAAACTTGCTATGTTGTCACTTGCAGTAGGTTGCTGTCCTCCAGTCAAGTACAGACTAGCCATCGCAATACCATTACTGTTCAATTTATTTAGTCGGGGTTGTGGTAGGGTCAACTTCACGTCAGTTAAGATAGCATTCATTTGTGGTGATACCGACTGCAGTGTACCCCAAACGGTGGTACCGTTTTTTAGTTCTATGGTAACCTGCTCATTGCGCAGCTTTTTTAAAAAGTTAACCAACTTCATAATCTTTTTCTCGACGATTTATAAACGATACTTGGAGTCATCTTTCTTCATGACAATTTCATTGTATATGAACATTTCATATATTTTATTATTTTAAATATTCATTGAAAAATCATTAAATACGAAACTCAGAATTTATAATGGGGAATACTTTATGTAATAATATAATCATAAAATATATAATTCTTATTATTTTATTCTAAATGTATTCCATATATAATATATAAGAAGCCATGAGCTTTTACTACTTCTTGGTATCATCACGATGCAAAATTTTTACCCGTGGTACGAAAAGGTTTTCTTTAGGTTGGAACGACGGCTGGGTTTGAGCGGATGATGACTGAGGCTGAGAGGAGTTTGATATTTTTAACTTCTCTTGCAAAAGCATTTTCTTCTTCCTTTGTTTCAAAACCTCTTTACCCGCTTCCTCAATAATAACCACATTACTGTTCTTGGTCTTAGAAATGGTGCTTTTTTCACGATTTTCACGCTTCTTCTTGCCTCTGTTCCGTTTTTTCTTTGGTATCTTAGCGGATGCTTCCTCTTCTTTGAATTTCTTTTTGGCGTTTTTATTTTTCTTCTTTTTGTTCTTATTCTTGACCTTATCACCAGTTCCAACCAGCTCTGTTAACACCCTTTCTGTTCTTTCTGCTATTTTATTTTCTAACTCTATGCTTTTTGAGAATTCTTTTTCTAAAGATTTCAATACGCTAAAATCTTGGAATGAGTACTCGTCATTTTCATTCAGCTGTTTCATTGAATTCATAAATGTTTTAAAAATTTCGTCTTCTTCAATTGTTCCTACTAGCGCGGCATCCTTTTTTGATGTTTGAGTGAATTTCTTTACGTAGGGCGACAGTTTCATATCTGGAATTGTAATATTATCCTTATTATCAATGAATTTACAAGTTTTAATGAAATTTGCGCATTTTTCCAAGTCTGATAAGTTGTCGAACAAGAAATTGCACCGAGAATATGTCGAGTTTTTGAATACTTTACTAGAATAATGACCTTCAAAAAAACACCAGTCACTGTACTTGAGTTTACCCTGGATATCTTGCTTATCACCATTATCGTTATTATTATCTCGTAAGATGGCAAAAAATTCATCTGCAGTCAAATTTGGAGGTAGCAATCTAATAACAAGCTTAAATTCTTCATTCTCGGTTGATTTACCCAATCTAGCCTTTCTTTTATAGTTATAATACTCTCTGTTCCTTTTCTTGTTATTTCTTCTGCCTTTGCTATTGTTGTGGGTAGCATTAGTAGCATTATTAACCTTATTCTCATTCTTTTTAGGATCTACCGTCTCATTCTTACTTTTTCCTCTATTCTTGTTATGATACCTATTTCCCCTGCCTTTCTTTTTCCCTTCACTATTCTTCAATTCACCAGCCACATTGCTCATGATAGATTACTATATATTTCAGCAGAAATGTAAGTCCCTCAGTAGGTTTTCCTTTCCTCTTTGCTGATATATTCATGCAATAATCATCGACAATATTTTCTTTTGTATCTTACTTTTTAGGCGAAAAATTTTCAACTTTTGATCAGCAAACAATACACAAAATAAATAAAGGGATGATAAACCATAGAATAACAAAAGTCTTCCGAAATAGCATATGTACCAATCTACTCAATCATTAATATGAACACTGCATTGGATGATTTACATGGGGATTTGGTGACTTTAGAAGATAACGAAATCATCAATAATTCTGATCATTCATCTTCTCACTCTACTAGTCATGAGGAGGAAGACGAGGAAGAAGACGATACTGAGGATATAGAACTTATAGAAAAAGACGGCAATAAAATCCTATCAAGTAGAATTCATCCGGAAGACGAAATCATAAATGATGGGTTAAATATATGGATTCCGGTTCAAATGCTCAAGAAGAATATAGCAAAGTTCTGGTCCCATTTTCTAGCAATTGAAAAGAAATTAACGAAAGTTAAATGTAAACATTGTGGAGAGATACTAACAAGAAGCGATGCAAGTTTGACAAAAACCTTTAGATCTCACTTGAAAACAAAGCATAATATAAGTGCCAATAAAAACTTCTATTCCATGAATTTCACAGTAGGAGACTCCAATCTCAAAAACAATACTTCCAGCACAGAAATTACACGTAGACACGGCTATGATTCGTTAACCTTCAATTCCGACCAAAGTTTCAAATGCTTTGACATAGGAAAATTACAGAGCAGTAATTACCTTTCTATTTCCCAATTAGTAGCCATAGTCATAGCCTCAGAAAATTTACCGCTGAACTTCTTTGAGAATGTGTCCTTTAAATCTCTTTTATCAAAATTTCATAGGATCCCTCCTTTAACTACCAATATAATAGAGGAGTCAATTATAGGGTTGTCAAAATCAATTGATGAGTTGATCAGAAGGTCTATATCAAGGAATGATACACAATTACCCTTTACTATCCATTTATCCGATAGTAAGGAATCAAATCAACCTCTTTACTTGAAATATTCTAGGGAAATTCGGGCACAATTGTCTAACTTGGACTTATCCCATCTTATTTCTGTAAATTTTACAGAACTGGCTGGAAAAAGATCATTATTTTCTTTGCAACTGTTCGATAATACCAACAAAGTTTCGAAGGGTTTACCATTATCTATTTTTGTACGTAAAACAACGGATATAGATATTAGTGTCTGGCAGGAACAGCTCAACAATTTGTATTCGAAATACCCTGGCTTACAAAAATCGGTGATTTCTATAACTTTGCCTCAAAGCCATTATACAATGGTACTAGAGAATAGAAACAGTCATAATTTTACTTTCCATAGCGGGAGTGTGAGGGAGATAAAGTACCATACTTGCATAGTATCTGAATTACTTCATTGTTTTTTACAGCCGTTGTTTAATGTTCCTACTGAATCAATGCTGTCTTCCTTTTCTGTGGCCAAAGAAAATCATTCAGGAGGCTCTTTGTTAGACTCATTAATAGATTTTTCCCATATTGATTTATCATCTACTATTCTCGGCAAAATATGCTGTTTGATAGAAGAAGTTAACTTAAACGACTCCCTAAAATCGGATTTCCTATTATACTGCCAAAATTATACACAACCTAACTGCAATGAACTTACTTCAATCCTTTCCTGTAACTGCGATAGATTTTCAGCTTTGAAGAGTATCTTAGAAAAATTTGCAAACTTAGTTCCTTTCTTCAAGTCTATCAACTCTCATTTAGAAAATGAATCACTTAGTGAATCCGATTTTCGTCTAATAAACACGGTAGAAGAGACGTTAAGAACTTTCGAGCAATCAATTGAGTACTTTGCTTCTTCCGCTCCATTGAAATTTACCCATACCTTGGTTTTTATCATTAAGTTTGAGTTATATTTGACAGAGATTATACGAAGCTTCAAATTCACCAAATCTAAAAAGCCCTTTGAAAAAATCCTAGCAAGGCTTCTAAAAGTTAAAGACCTTTATTTACTTGATGATGTAAACTTGATTGGTGCTTTCCTGTATCCATCAATCTTCCAAAGTAAAAGCCTTCTAAATGAAATCTTTGGCACAACATCGGTAAATAAAATAGTTCATAACATGACCAAAATTGTTCTAAGGTATCTTAAAAACTTTATCAATATAACTAATTTTCGTTCCTCTAATAGTGGTGGGGAGAGCGGTCGGAATTCCGGTAATAATCTTCTTTCTGACTACGAGGCCATTTTTATGAAAGAATCACGGGACGTAGAGCTTTTATGTAACACCAAGTTAACCGCACCACTAACAGAAGATTCATTACTTGTCCAAATCATTCGGGATGATCTATTACGCTATGTCAACAGAATTGCGCATGAGCTGCCTAATGCATACCATGACTACTTAAATGATAATGATATTAGCTTCGATGGATCTCACTTTACAAAACATGAGTTATCTGAGGAAAACGACTCTAACTCGGGGGAATGGTGCCTAAATCCCATGGAAGAGACATTTGATATTCATATTCCTATCTCGGATTCAATTTGGAATAATTACATAAGCAGTAAAAACAAGATTGAAGTAATCGATATTTTACTTCAGTTGCTTTCAGTAAATTCGACATCTTCAATACGGTCAGAATTATCTTCTCTAACAGCTAATCAAGACTTCAGTACCAAGTTGAGTGAGGAAACAATTAAAATCAAACTTTTGAATTCACAGTTTAATCTCGAAAAAATTAATTTTCACTCTGGATCAATTTTCGATGCTTGCTAGTGACATAATATTCCAAAGGAAAGGACAATATACTTTCAAGACTTTATTTTCTAGGACAAAATTCTTGTCCATTGTATTATATTTTCTTAATGGCACCCATATATTTCAGGTAAACTACATATGGTTATACAAATAAAATAATATTACTTAAATTTAGATGTATAGGTTCAAGAAATAAGTTTTAAGGTATTAATATGGGCGGTCAACTCAAAAATTTAACAGTTCGATAATTTCAAATCCTTGAGGATCCTCATAACAATATAAGATCTTCTTGGCATATGATTTTAACATACGTATCTTGTTTCCAAGTACACAGCGGACAAGTTCTCCATTTTCTATATGTCTAATTTCAATAAAGTTACTATTAATTGCCACAATATAAGGGTAGGAACACGCGAACTGTTCTGGTTCCCCCTCCCAATGAAAACATCCCTTTGTCTCCTCCCTCTTCCCTTGCTTATTGAGAAAAAAGCAGAGTTCTGGAAAACATGCAAAAGTTGAATTTTTTATCGGAAACATGGAAACTACTTTGAACGTCTCTTTATACATGTTCGCTAAAACTTTGTTATCATGTAGATTTAAAAGCTCCCTCATTTTAAATCCATTTTTATCACACACTTCCGGTACGTTTAATATTTTGATATTTTTTTTACAACCAATGCAGATCTTATTCTCCAAAAAAGAAAAGGACAGAGGTTCAGAATCAACGCTAAAATCTACCAAGCCTGCCTTTAGGTTTTTTTTAAAATTACCGCTATTAAAATCAAATATCAAAGGATTAACAATCAATAATTGTACGGTGTGCAAAAAATGATGTGCAATCATAATGATTCTTTTACCATTACAGAAACCGTCTTTGAACATTGCAACATATTTAAATAACACTTTAGAATTTTTTCTGAAAAGAAAATCTGCATTTTCTGCATCGTCGATTACGTCTAAAGGACAGCCGTACAGTTTTTTGTCAATTAGAAGAATCATAACTTTATATTCTTCCAATACAGAGATCTGTGAAATTGATATTTTGTGCAGAAGGTGCACTGGTTTTTGATTGATCGATGTAGCATAATTAAGAACAAAGAGTCCCATATTTGTTGCAACCAATAAAATTTTACCAGCATGACAGATTAGGACATCGTTGACGCGATTAGTATTTATGTATGAGTGAAAGAATTGACCTACCATTTGCTTAAAAGTAATATGTTTAGTTTCATCAAGGAGCCTTTTTTGCTCTTGTTTCACCTTTTCTATTAATGTCTGTAATCCGGCCGGCTGCGGCGCGTACAAAGTAACTTGATATTGTTGTTTCGTACCGTAATAGGCGAATACAATAGCATTCTTGGGATTGCTCGTTTGATATTGGGGTAAGAGCACACCCGCTGAGCAATTTGGGTTTTCTGTCACATATCTTTTTATGGGTGGCATATCCTCAGCCGGACAAATAAACAGTAAAGGGAGTGGAATTGGTCTCTGAAATACAGTGTGTTGGTGCCACTTGTTTACAGCTTTTGATTTCAAGAATAATAGCATATTGTCGAGTAGGTAAAATTGAATGTCTCCTGAAAAGGACGCATCTGTTTTGTTCACGTCCTTCCTTGAGAGTAAACCTTCATGCTTGATTTTCCTTTTTTCGTTATTCAAACCCAGATTAACGTATTCATTTTTGAATAGAATTTTCTGCTTTAACACTTTAACGTCATAACGATCTTGTGCTGCACCGCTTGCTCTATCAATCCTTTTCATTAGATCCTTTAAAAGATCTTGGACTTTCATTAGCATTTGTAGATCATCTTTGTCTGTTACTGGGTCCGAGAAGTGTATTATTTCTCTTACCAACAGTGAATATCTACCAGGTCTTGAAACACCCTGAGATAGGAATGAATCGATCCCATGCCTCAGGGAAGAATTAGACACTTCATCGTCAAAACGAGCAAAATTGGGATTAACTGATCTTTGGGTTTCAATTAGATACTTTGCGTATGGTCTTGATGCTATGTATGACAGAAAAGGATCAAAGAAAGGAAGATACTGCAAAAATATATCTGCAATTCCAGGACAAATTGGGCTTAATGATTGCCTTTGTGCTAAAGCCTTCAAAAATTCTCTATTGACAGAATATATTTCATTGATATGTGCGAAAACGTGCTTTACAAAATTTATCCTTACATCAGATGGAATAATATTCGTTTCTAATAATTTCTTCATGAAAGTATCTCGGATGATTTCCAAAGATTTTACAAACTTCTTTTCTGTAGTAAACAACTCATATATTGCCTCCTGCCTTTTGATTTGTTGTTTGGATAATGATTCCCATACGCTCTTTGGTACAGAATTTGTCCAGGAAATTCGTTCATCATCCTCCTTATCGAGTGCTAACGAAATATTTCTCTTAAGACCACCACCTAATTTTAAATGTAAATTAGCCTGTTGTTGCAAACGATTGGGGCAAGAAATAGAGTAGCAAAGTTTTTCCAGAGAGCATGTAGAGGAATAACAATGTGTCAATGGGACAAAAACACCATCTATTTCAGTTTTAGTACGGAGCGAATTAACTGAAGAAGATGATGAAGAAAATGTGTTGGCAATTGAAGTAGAACTCTGCGACTGATGTGCCATAAAAATTGATTCTGAAGATAACTCGTAAATCTCCAGTACAGAATCTCTTACGCCATGGTCATAAAGTACGTCATGGAACAATTTTTGAGCTTCCAGCGATTTTCCGATCAACATGCCCAAATTACGATCTAAGCTTCCTATGATCAAGCATAAAGTATCAATTGCTTGTTTTCCTGTAAAGGAATCTCTGTAAAGTAACCCCATCTTTTTATGCGTGCTCAATTTGATGGTCTGTTTGAATTTAATTGCTATTAGTGATAAAAGTGCAGGATAAACCAAAGGCGTGCCTTTGATCATGGATATTTCCGTCAGAGAGACAGGACTTGATTTGGACCTTGAATGATGACGTTGGTGTTGATTAGTATGGCGTCGATATTGACTAGAATGATTGGAAGAGTTTGATGAGCGTCTATTTTGGGTTTTCAGTGACTCTAATGCAAATAAAGAAGAGGTGCTAGAAGAACTATGTTTTCCATTGAATGAACTGTGTAACTCCATCGTGTGACCTGCACTTTTGGGGGTTGGAGGCGTAGATAGCTGGTTTGGATCCCCCATATGACTGCCACTGTTTTTGGAAAATGATAATAGTGAAGGAGATGAA
>ERZ794947.134-NODE-134-length-31937-cov-9.438084_pt1 | contig 31937 bp, 21 predicted proteins | sample MGYA00511908_ERZ794947 | MGnify/ENA primary metagenome ERZ794947 (study PRJEB30137, sample SAMN04331400) | food metagenome | isolation source: control ferment replicate 2c | study: EMG produced TPA metagenomics assembly of the Comparison of meta-barcoding and...
CCGGACGTTGCCGGGGGTCATGTATGCCCCTCGGTACTGACCGGGGGGGGGGGGTGACTTAACCACAATGGGACTCGAACCCATATATTTACTATGAAGAAGTAATATCATAACCGATTAGATCATATAGTCATATATATATATATGTCGTATTGAAGAATCGAACTCCACACCTTCCGATTACAAAACGGATGCTATACCTTGTTAGCTTATACGACTACCTAAGATAGGAATTGAACCTATATTTAATGCATATGAGGCATTTGTTCTAACCATTGAACTACCTAAGTAAGGATAACTACTGAGACTCGAACTCAGATTAGCCGTGCCACATACGGGAGTTCTACCTATTGAACTATAGCTATCTTGAGGAAAGATAGAATCGAACTATCGCAGCACATAGGCACTAAAGTTACAATTTAGTTCTAATTACCAACATTAGAATTTCCCCTATTTGAGAGATATAACCACCTTGAAAGATAGTTATTGCCCTCACCTCCCCGCCCCCGCTAACGTAGTTAGCGGGGGCGGGGGGGATTATATAATTTTATTATACGACCGTCTCATAGTCTGGTCATATATCCCTCCGAAAGCCTAAAAGGGTATATTATACTATTATTACGGTTAGTAGGAGTCGAACCTACACGATATATTATCGGAACAATTTAAGTGTTCTATGTCTACCATTTCATCATAACCGCTTAATTACCTTCGTAATGGGTGAATACCTACACAAAGGGGATCCCCCGCCCCCGCTAACTACGTTAGCGGGGGCGGGGAGGAAGTAAATTTAATATTATTAATATCACCCATCTTCATTTAATCTTACATTTTAAGGTAATAACCATAACTCAGGTAAATATAAATAATTATTGTTTATATTTAAGATATTATATTTAGTCTAATAGGAATTGAACCTATATCTTACGATTATCAATCATACTCTCTACCATTGAGATATAGACTAATAACTATCCCGGCTCCTCCGGGCCAAAATTTAATAGTGCCCGCAGTAAAGCTGCGGGTAACACCCGGGTGTAATCCGGACATTACATTATATAAATATATATGTCCCTAAAGGGATCGCCGCCCCCGCTAACGTAGTTAGCGGGGGGCGGGGGGGGGCATGTATTTCATATATGAATAAATAATATTTCCCGACCAGGTTCCCCTAGCCGAACCGTATTTCAACTTACAGCTTGTCCTATAATGAATACCCTTAAGATATTCTTAATATTTCGAGCTGTTGATGAGTGGTTAGTACGAAGTAGCAATTAATTTCACCGTAACGCTCTTGTTTACGATTACTAGCAATTCCTGTTTCATATAGTCGAGTTTCAGACTATAATCCATAAGTGATTTATATCATATTAATATTTTTTAATTAATATTATCTTTAGATAATACAACATTATTCTTCCCTATGTTATAAGAAAGGATAATTGGCATAAGCCGAATCATTATTGTAAATATTATTGTAACACGTCGATAGCCCATCTTATAAGGGTCATCATGATTAGTCTTCATCCCCTGCTTACATTCTTCGAAAAAAGAATCATATACTTAAGTATGAGGTTTACGTTCATTCAATTAATTAAAATTAAACTTTACAGCATGAACTGACGACAACGATGTAACGCCTGTATATATATAAATATATATATTCAAAAGATGGTAAGATTTGTGGCGGATTATCCAATTAAATGACATGTTTCACTGCTTGGGACTACAACCGTCTAATGTCTTGTATTTCACCCTTGCGAGCATACTAATCAGGCGGAATATTTATCATTTTCATTTACATATGTAATATTCATAGTTTTCTGCTACGACTAAATGGGTATCGAATCCATGTCGCTACCGTAGCCTTCATCTCACAACGTCAATAATTTAAAGTAATCTCTTTACAGTCTTAAAGTTTTCAACATATTTCATCCCTTATACTTTAATTCTTATTACCTTTTAATTATTCTATTTATATTTTATAAACGTACTACAGATACTTTAAGCCATTTTGACCAATGCTTGCTCTCCATGTATAACCGCAGCTGCTGGCACATGTTTTAGTTAGAACTATTTTATATAATATCATTATTATTGATATAACCTCCCCCCCTGAACTTACATTCGGAAGGGAAATTATACCCCCCAAATAGGGATATAATTAGAAGTTTAGAGTTGTCCTATAATCAATAAAAGTATATAATTTAATCCTTGAAAAGGATTATTATATTTAAATTTGATTTCCTTCTCGTAGATAACTTGATCAGTCGTTAGACCATTGTCAAATATTCCCCACTGCTGCTCTATAAAGAGTTGATATATATCAATGTGATCTTTATGACGTTAATCATAGATTTCAGTTCTAAGGCTAGATTTTAATCCATTACCTACATCTGAATTAATATAGTTTTCGGTTATAAAACCGTAAAACACCGGATATTCCTAATGTTTTATATATTAATATTACTCACCTTAACGCTATTTAATTTTCTATCAAAGATAGATAATTTAATAACTTGCATGTGTTATGTCTCTACATAGCATTCGATCTGAACCAACATCATGTTCTCTTCAATAAATTAATTAAATTTGAATTACTCAGAATTGAACTGAGATACATCCATTATGAGTGGAATGCTCTACCATTGAGCTATAATTCAATTACTATATCCCTACTTATAGCTTAGATATAACCTGCTAGTATAACTATAATATTAAAATTACAATTATACTGAGTTATATATATATTTGCAGTAGATAGATTTGAACTACCATATTAAAGGCATGAGCTTTAGATGTTACCATTACATTATACTGCGTTATTTGTCTTAATATGACATAGTAAGAATTGAACTTACATCTTTATTTCCGTAGAATAATACACTAACCATTGTGTTATATGTCAATAAACGGATAGCCAGCGAATTGAACGCTGATAGCTAAAAGCAATTACGTAGCAAGTAATCTGGTTTACCAATACCGAACTATCCTTCCTATCCTAATTTTTTATACTCACTATCCCCTCTTTTATATAAAGAGACTAGAGGACAGGATTTAAGATTACGCATTGCATCAGAATCGAACTGACAACTCTTATAGTGACATTATAAGGCTTTACCCTTAAGCTACCAATGCTGATATTCAACGACCTCTAGAGGTCGTTGGAGGAGAATCATTTCACCCCAGGAAAATGTATACTGAGTCGATATGATTCGAACATATATAGACCTAGCTCAAATCTAGGGGACTTACCGATTAGTCTACAACTCATAATTTATACCATTATTTTTTATTACTTACCTTTAGTTTATTTTATGGACCAATGGAGTCAGAGATAAGTATATAATTAATGTTTTAATTTACTAATATTATCAATAGTTTTATCCTCCATATGGTTAAATATATATATATAAATAAAGTTAATATATAAATAACCCTGGTAATTTATATCATAAACTGTTATCTATTATTGGCCGCCGGGTCTCTATATAAGAGACGCGGAGGCAGGTCATATTTGAATAGTTTTTCCAAGACCACTTGAGATTGGATCAAGGAATATGTACATAAATACGAAACTTATGGTTATATCATTACGATATTTTAAAATCCTATATATAACTGACTATCTATAATAAATAATATTACAGGTATATAAATAGCTAAACCGAATAATATAGGTAAGAAATATATTCAACATAAATTAATTAATTTATCATATCTGACTCTAGGTAAAGTAGCTCTAACTCAAATATAAGTAAAGGCAAATATATTAGCTTTTATACCTAATACTATACCAGTACCTCCTCCAAAGAATAATATAGCAGTTAATGTTGATAAGAATAATATAGATGCATATTCAGATAAAAAGAATAATACAAATATAGAAGATGAATATTCAGTCATATGACCAGATACTAATTCTGATTCTGCTTCAACATTATCAAAAGGAGGTCTAGCACATTCAGCCACACAACCTATAAATCATATAATAGATAAAGGTAATAAAGGTATAAATAATCAAATAGATTGTTGTAAGAATACATAACGTGATAAATTCATACTTCCAGCAAATAATATACATAATAATACTATTGTAGTTAATACTAATTCGTAACTAATTAATTGAGCTGTAGAACGTATAGATCCTAATAAAGAATATTTACTATTAGCTGATCATCCTGCTAATAAAGTACCGAATACACCAACACTAGAGATAGCTAGAGTTAATACTAAACCATATTCATGGTCTGTAATAGTTACTCCAGGTGCGAAAGGTATAACTGATCAACATAATAAAGCAGATATTAAACTAATTATAGGACTAATAAATAATATTAATCTATCAGAATGAGTAGGTATAATAATTTCTTTAAGTAATAATTTAGCTGCATCAGCAATAGCCATAAGTACTCCATAATAACCTACAGCATTAGGACCTACCCTACGTTGCATATATGCTAAAGTTTTTCTTTCCGCTACAGTTAAAAATGCTACAGCTAGTAAAACTGATACAAACATTATTAATAATTCAATAAATTGTAACATTATCTCACAATACTAATAGCCCCTACGACACTAAGTATAAGTATTAAACCAGTAATAACTAATAATACAGCATATTCAGTATAAAATTGTAACCCGACAGTTATTAATTCATTATATGTTTCATTTAAATTTTGTACTAATCCAATTGGATTATAACTTAAATCTAAAGGTATAAATGATATAGCTAAAAGTGTAATTACTAAAGGATTAGAATCACTTTTTGCTTTATAATCTATTTTTAATAATGATAGGATAAATAAAAATAATATTGCTATAGCTCCAACATATATCATAATATATAATATTCCCATTAATACATAATCATTATTATATAATGATATAGCTGTACTTAAAAATAATATAATTAATCATAATATACTTTGAACAGGTGTTAAAATACCTATTGCTAATAGACTTGAAATTCCACTAATTAAATTCATAATTTTTTTTTATATTTTAAACTCACCTTTTACTTAACTCCTCTCATAGCATAGCCGAATATAAATAATTTTACATATATTATATTAAGAGAATTAAAAAAAGGTTAAACTTTATTCATTTTACGTCTATATTTGGAATTGAACCAAAGTCGATGTATTAACAGTACATTGCTTTACCACTAAGCTATACGGACTTTTATATTATTACATTTAACTTATCTCTTTGTTATTAATATTAATATCACCCCATTAGGTTATGTTTACCCCCAAAAGGTAGTAATAAATATATATTTTTATTATTAATAAACTATTTATCTATTTATCACCAATAGAACTACCCCCTCCTGTGGAGGGGGGGTGGATCCATCCCCCGCAACGCGGGGGGATAGAACTATAATAATAAATTACGAGGGGGGTGATTTCTCCCCCCCCGCTACGCGGGGGGAATAAATTACTAGCTTATATCCTATATATATATCAAAAAAAGGATATGTAATAGGTCATATATGAATATTTTAACCCATTTAAAGGGTATATTTTACTGATTTAAATATGAATTATATATTTACTGTAACTAATATAGTTAACAGCTATATAAATATCCCCGGCGGATGTTTATTCCCCCCCGCTAACTACGTTAGCGGTGACAGGGGCCACCCTAAGGGGAGAAATATATAAAATATTTAAAATCGGAGATGTTTATTCAACTTAAGATAATCACTCTAATGGTCGTCAGAAGATAATCATTCAATAAATTCGTTAATAGGAACACAATCTATTTTAATAGGCATTAATGCATGATTTACTCCACATAATTCACTACATTGTCCATAATATACTCCAGTTCTTTGTATTAAAGTACTAACTTGGTTTAAACGTCCAGGTGTAGCATCTATTTTAATACCTAATGATGGTACAGCAAATGAATGAATAACATCATTAGCAGTAACTATAAATCTTACATGAGTATCTACGGGTATAACAATAGAAGTATCAGTATCTAATAATCTTAATTGACCTTCTTCTAACATGTCTTCAGGTATAATATATGATTCATATTCAATAGTTTCACCTTTATCTGAAACAAAATCAGAATATTCATATTTTCAATATCATTGTAATCCTACAACTTTAATAGTCATAGCAGGTGTTAATACCTCATCACATAAATATAATAATATAAAACTAGGGAAAGCTATAAGTAATAAAATTATAGCTGGAAATAATGTTCATATAATCTCTAATGTTTGCCCATGTTTAAGATATTTATAAGCAAATTTATTATCTTTAAAATCAGCTATAACAATATATAAAATATAAGATACTAATCCTAAAATTAAAGCTAAATAAAACATTATATGGTCATATAATTCATGTATACCTTCTTGGTTAGGTGAAGCTGAATCTTGTAAACGAACTCCTCATGGTGTTGGTACGTCTAATCAAAGCATAATTTTTTTTTTTATTAAATAACGGTTATAAATACAAATTAATTTGGAATTAATCGGACTTGAACCGATATCGTTCGCATGCAAAGCAAATGATCTACCAATTGATCTATAATCCCTAAACTCTTTAAATTTTATACAGTCAAGCAAAAGCCTGTAATTTAAAGAGATCTATCAGTTAAACTGATAAGATATTAACCTATTAAATAGATTAAATTAATATAATGTAGGTATATGTTATTAAAAATTAGAGGTTAACCCTCTTGTAAATATATATAATAACTTTAGTTATTATATTCTTATTTACTTACTATAACATCGTAATCTTCAATGTCATAACTCTATTATTATGTGATTTAATATTTGATATGCTTTCAATATGTAAACATAAATTTCTTAGCTTAATTAATTTTATTCTTATAATTACCCCATACTATTTAATTAGAGGGGGTGGTTATTAAAACCTTTTTATATTTTAAATTATTATACCATTGGAAATCACCTTACTATCCTTGCGTACACTTAAGGTCATAAAATAGAGTCTTAGCTATAGATGATAAAATCATTACTGACTCACGTCGTAATTAACCCATCTCAAGTAACTCTTTAATGGACGAACAGTCCAACCCTACCTGGCTGCTGCAACTAGGAGGATGAGTTTAGACGACATCGAGGTGGCAAACACTGCTGACGATATCTACTCTCACGCAGTATTACCCTGTTCAATATTGTTATCGTTAATCTCTTTATATTAACTTCTATATATTGCTATATAGTTCAGACTATGTCATCGTCATACTTTTATACAAAAAAAAAATAAATAGATCGGAAATGAATAGTTAAATGACCAGTTATAATTATTTCCCTTTCTTAAAAGAAAGGGAAAAAGGTTTGAAGTCTACATCTTTATTATCAAACTTAAATTGAGGGTAATTTATATCTAAATAAAGGTAAAATAAATGGATTAATTAATTTGTATAATTTTATATAAGATTTACTAGGAATATAGATTATAGGTTTTTTATGATTAAAACTTAAAAAACAATCTAGATCATATTTTATATTTAATTCTTTAATTAATAATTCTACTTCATTTACTTTAAACCCTTGAGTATTAAGTATACAAGCTTTATCAGTTAAAGAACGTTTATTTTTATAATATGCTCTACCTCCATCATCCATGTACCAATAAGCTAGACTTATAGGTGACAGATGATTTATAATAAGATCAGGTTTAATATGTTTTTTAAATTTATCATCTAAAAATAAAAAACCTAATTCATTGAATATAGTACTACTAAAAGTTTCCATTCTTCATGTTTTTACTATATTTCCATTTACATTAATTCTAGTATATAATTTAGGAGGTTGATAAATATAATCATATAAAACATTATATACTTTATTTATATAAAGATATGAATTAAAACCTCATTCAAATTTAATTCCAAAAGTTTTACCTTTATTTTTAGTAAAAATATATCCATCACCTAATAAAATACCTACTAATAGATCTTTTTGTATAGGTGTTAATTTAATAAATTGATTTTTATAAAGGGTTCTTAGTTTTGCATTAGGACCAAGACCTAGTAAATTTAATTTGTTGTATTTTCTCATCTCTTTTTAATTTATTTATTTATTTTTGTATAAAAGCAATTGACGTTGGGCGCTCGTGGTAGAATTATTGTTAGTTTACTCATCTACTAGTCGTTGAACGTTTTCAAATCTCTTATTTACTTATTTTTATTTAAGTCCCCACGCCGATGCTAACTACGTTAGCATCGGCGGGGTAAATATAACTAATTTGAACTTCGCTGCAAATTATCTCTATAAAGAGTATTTTTTGCAATTCACCCAATTTTAACCTTTTAACCTAAAACTAATATAATGCCCTCCTAAAAGGAGGATATCCCCACCGAAGGTGGGGGGGAATTAGTAGTAAGTAATAAAAGGAAATCAGTTCTAACCCCCCCGTGTGGAGGAAAAAAGTAACTAATTTTACAGGGACAATTGCCATCCCTAGCGTAACTTTAATTCGTTATCGACATCCATACCATTTGATTATGCCTGTTCTCTACACTCTACGTAAGTACTAATTTCACTTGTTAGTGTCATTATCATTGCACAATTATGTTGTTATCCTTGCATTTTTATATTAACAATTAATCCCTTTGAGGATTAATTATTATATCGCTCTTTCGAACGCATAACTATTTACCATATAGTTCTATTGTACGTAATATACTATTAAATAAAAAATTTAATTAATTCTATTAATTATTAGACACATCAGATGTGTTGTCTGAAGTCGACGCCCCATCGAAACTAACCATTTTACTCGGTCTTTAAGATCATTTATGATTATACTTTAATTAGCATAAATCTAAAAGATATTATGCTTATACCCTGTTATTACAAGGCAATCTTCCTATGTAAAACATAAGAAAAATAAAATTAAAGATCACCGCAAAGCGGCGTATCTTAAATTAGACAATATTTTAAATTATATAGGTATCTCATTTGATTCATTACTGAATATAACCTAATCTAATCTGAAATAATATAAAATAATAGTCAAAATAAAACTATAGTAAAGCTGCATAGGGTCTTTTTGTCAATCTACAGCTATTCGGCATCTTCACCGTAATTGTTATTTCACTGGGTCTACTTTGGATACAGTTGGCGCATCGTTCATTCATTCATGCGGGACGTCAATTATACGTCTAGGAATTTCGCTACCTTAGGATCCTCACGATAAGACCGCCGTTGACCTCTCATTAATAATTCACCTTTTAAAGTAAATATTTTATTAAAGAAGCACTGGGCAGATTCCACCTATTATACTTATTATTACTAATATGCAATAGGCTGTGTTTTTGGTAAACAGTCGCACGCCATTGACGTTTTTAGTCATTTGCCGAGTTCATTCAAAGTAGTTATCCCATTCTCCTATTTATATCATACCTGTGTCGGTCTACAGTACGGTTTAATTTTATTTTACTTGTCTTAACACCCATCGATTAAATATTTCTATTTTTACCTTAGGGACCGTTCGTTTATAGTAAAACCTTATGATTTAAGGAGGATAATCTTTTATTATCTATCGTTACTCAAGCCAGCAATATCTCTAGAATTTTTCATTCTATATTCCGCTACCATAAGATTTATTTATCTTATCTATAGTTCAGTTTAATACTTAGACCCGTGAATTAGCTCTATTATTAGTACATAAATAACCATCGTATTGCAAATGCAATGCGATGGTCAACCTAAATAACTTATGCATAACATCTGTTATTAGGAGGATAGCTTAACTACCTTATTATATATCAAATTAGTGCATTGTTACATGTTCATTAAATGATGGTTATTGTCAAACCCACATACTAATTGTCTATATTCTAAAATTAGATCGAATCTGATTTATCCTAAAAGGAGTTTATCAGATAAATATCATATAGATTATGTTCACTTAGTTATTATTTGGGACTTTCACTTAATAGTCTGGGTTGTTTCCCTTTCGACCTACTACCTTATCGCAATAAGTCTGACTCCTTATTTTCCCCTTACAGATAATATCTGTAAAGAATTATTAACTGATTCCGAGATTAAAATACTTTGATAGAATTCAATAAATCCCCCAAATGTATTTAAGTGCTGTACCAGTTTAAATATGGTAAATAAAGGCTATACTAATATATATTTCGCAGAAAACCAGCTATCGGCAAACCAGATTTGTCTTTCACTTCAATTCATCTATCTTTAAAGGTTATTGCTACAACCACTTATTGAGTCATTGATAATTTAAATTATCAACACTTGTAAATGAATAGATCGTCTGCTTTCGGGCTTATTAAATTTAATTATTTCCTCATTCCCGTTAACATAGTTAACGAGGGAAGGATTATCTTTTTCAATCTAATTAATAATTTCACTAAATATAATAACTCACTGGCCCATTATACAAAAGGTACGCTATACTATAACTACTCTTTGTTAATCTATTTCTTATTTTTCCCTTACGGTACTTTACTCTTAATTCTTACTCTTTATCTTAGTAGTTGGAAACTACTATATTCATACTTCTTAGTATTAATTAAAGATACTGATATTTTCACTCACCGTTACTAATATCACCCCTGTTGGTTTAATTACAAGTTACTCAGATGTTTCATTCCTCTTGTTTTTACTTTTACATTTTCATGTTTAAGATTGACTAAAAGTCATTATATCTCTTATAAGAATTAGTCTAATAATCCATAAATTAACATTTTTAACATATACCAATTTTCAATATATCACCTATATTATTATCATATATATCCTCGACCCAAAGGTCCTTTTTGTATAAAGAGGTTTGTATAAAGAGGTTTGTATAAAGAGGGGGGAGGTCGTATAAATAAGGAGCGGGAAACGGCTTTGCCGGTCTTATATTATCCTTTTGGGAAATTTATTAATATAAGCATGTCATATATGAATAGTTATCTCCCGCCCCCCGCTAACGTAGTTAGCGGGGGCGGAGGTCCCTCCTAGTTAAAACGAGGGGGGTGGGGAGATTTATTATGGATAACTAAATTATAAGTATATCCAATATTACGTTTTGATTATTTAAATCCGTAATACATAACTTTTTATCCGTTAATTAAAATAGATTAATTAATTTTAATTTCACCAGATATAAATTATATTAAATTAAGTATAGCGATTATTATAATATTAATCATTAATAAATAAGGAATATTTCCGGCTGAGCCAGGGATGTTAGGACCAGCTGCTTTAATATTTAATAATAAACGACTAATACCTGTACTACCTAAAATTTTTAATAAACCATTATCCATGTAAACATTTAATAATCCACCAAATTTTAATGTATTTCTTATTATAATATTATTTAATAATTGATCATAATAAATACGTTGGTTTAAATAATTATAAACATGTGTTTTAAATGTAGTAAATTTACTATTTGGCCCAAAGGATAGTATAGAACTTGTATTAGTGTCATATTTACTATATAAATATTCGTAAATATAAACTAAACCTAAAGATAATGATAAACCTAAAATAAGTGGTAGATATTTAATTATAAATGGTAATGTAAATTCAGTTTCAATTAAACTATTAGTATGTGGTAATCCAATATTTAAGTGGAATATAACATTATCTCTATAATAACCTAAGAAGATACTATATATAGCTAATATAGCCATAGGTATAGACATTCATAAACTTTCATGCATTAATGTGTAAGTATATTTATTACTACGTGGATTATTATAGAATGTTAAATATAATACTCTTATAGAATATATAGCTGTTAATGTTGCCGATGTTGTAGCAATATAATACATTATATATCCACTTAATGTATATGTACCATATAATGATTCAATAATTATATCTTTAGAATAATAACCTGATAATCCAGGTATAGCCATTAAAGATAAGGAAGCTATAACCATAGTAGTGTAACTAAATGGTAAATAATTAATTAATCCTCCAAATTTACGCATATCTTGAGTTTCTGATATAAAAGAATGTATTATAGATCCAGCTGCCATAAATAATAAAGCTTTAAAAAAAGCATGACAATATAAATGATAAATAGCTAAATCATAAGCACTAGAACCTATAGCGATCATCATCATGGCCAATTGACTCATTGTTGATAAAGCTATAACCCTTTTAATATCATTAGAAACTACTGCTATTAAACCACTAACTAAAGTAGTTATACCTCCTAATCATAATATAACTAATAGAATAGAAGGTGTATATTCTAATATATAAGAAGATCTAACTAATACAAAAACTCCACTACAAACCATTGTAGCGGCATGTAATAAAGAACTTACAGGTGTAGGACTTTCCATTGCTAATAATAATCAAGAATGTAATCCTAATTGTGCTGATTTAGCTGTAGCAGCAACTAATAACATTATAGCTAATAAATTTAATGTTGTAGTATGTGTATGAGGTGTTAATAATTCTATAGTATTAAATTCAACTGAATTATATAATGATATAATAGTACCTAGAAATATAACGAATAAAGCATCACCCATACGGTTAAGTAAAATAGCAGATAATGCAGATTTCATGGCAGAGATACGAGTATTTCAGAAAGATATTAATAAATAAGAGATAACTCCAATTAATTCTCAACCAATAAACATAGTAACATAATTATCACTAACAATAAGTAAAGTCATAAATAAAGCAAATACACTTAAAACAACATAAAAACGATTACGAGCAGGATCAAAACGCATATAATCTAATGAATAAAATAGAACAGCTGAAGTTACAACTCCAATAGGAACCATAACTACCATTGAAAGAGGATCTAATAAAATACCAAAATTGATATTTAAATTACCTAAACTTATTCAATTAAATAAAGTTATTTGAATAGGCTCTTCATATTTAAAAGTTAAGATATTTAATATTACTCCCATAGGGTATGATAATCAATTTAGCTCGGCAAAATTAAACATTAAAGTTGGTTAGATACTTTCCCTCTCAAACGATAGTAAGATACTAGTAAACTTAATCCTATTGCCGATTCTGCACCAGCTAATATAATAATATATAATGAATTAATAGTTCCATGAATATCATCAAAATGTCCAGATAAATATATAAGTTTAACTGTTACAATTAATAATAATATTTCAATAGCTATTAATAAGGATATTATATTATTAGGACTAATATATATAATAAATAATATTGTAATTATTGTAAACATTTGTTAATTTATTTTATTAGTTCTTATTAGAAGGTTTTCTATTCAAATAATAATAATAATTATATATAACATCCCAATGTAGCTCAGACTAATACACAGCTAAGTGACTACATTATTATTATCTTTTTATTAATAAAGCCCCCGCCGCTCCGCGGCGGAGGGCTTTTGTCCCCCCCGGCGACGCCGGGGGGGGCTAGAGTATAATTTAAATAGATATTGACCTTTAAATGATATCTTCCTAAAGCCCCCGCCGCTCCGTGGCGGAGGGCTTTTGTCCCCCCGGCGACGCCGGGGGGGCTAAAGTAATATATAGTCACTTAAGGGTTTGTCTACTGACTTTACCCATTTAACCCATCCCTATTTATTACAAAGGAATAACATCCCCAGGATATTTATTACCCTTCCCTCTTTGTATAAAGAGGGAATGGAAAAGGGTCTATATCATAACAGATATACATATAATATATATATATATTAGGATTATATACATCAAAAATTATATATAAATATAACTATATAGTTATTTATCCTTAGGTAATCAAATATCTTATGATTTCATTAGTGAGTTATTTAAATAATTAATATTATTTTATTGGTTTTATCCCCTTATTTGATAAGGTGGATGAATATTATAGGCGTTATCAATAATACCCCGTCCCGCCCCCCGCTAACTACGTTAGCGGGGGCGGGGTGTCTTTTTCATATTTGAATAAATAAATCATGACTTTACCATGATTATAGGTTGTTAACCAATATAATAATTTACCCAATTGAACCAGATCATATAATATAAAACTGGTTATATTTTACATAGAGTATGGATATTTTTATAAATATTGATTTACTTGTAAAGGTACTATATCATTGACATAACTATGAGAGGTGATTATATTTTATATATTAAATTACTTGATTCTCATATCATATTTAATATAGGGTTAGGTATAATACCTAATAATATTGTAGGTATAATTAAAGCATACATTAGTACTGTTTCTCTATTTGTACAATCAGCTGTTAATGAGATATACGGTGTTTTAACCCCACCAGTTAATCTATTAGTTAATTTCATTTGATATGATGCAGATAATAAAACAGATAAAGTAGCTAAAGCCCCGAGGAAAGGTGCACGACTTATAGCCCCAGTTAATGATAATAATTCACCTATAAAGTTAATAGATAAAGGTGTACCAGTATTACAAAAACTTAATATTATTAAATATATAGCTAATAATGGCATATAAGATATTAAACCTTGATAATAATATATTAAACGATTATGATATCTATCGTATAATATTCCTCCAACTATAATAAATAAACCAGGAGATACAAACCCATGAGCAACAGATAAAACTAAACTACCGGATATACCAATTAAATTATTAGATAATACACCTAATATACATACAGCCATATGAGATATAGAACTATATGCAATTATAACTTTTAAATCAGTTTGTCTTAATGTTATAATAGATGTATATATTATTGTTATAACACATAATACATAAACTAATGGTGTATATAATACAACAGCATCAGATAATGTAGGTAATATTAAACGTATAATAGCATAAACAGCTAATTTTAATATAACCCCAGCTAATAATATAGAACCTGCTAATGGGGATTCTGAATGAACAACTGGTAATCATGTATGTACAGGTGCTAAAGGTGTTTTAACTGCAATACCTATAGAAATAGCTAAAAATAATATACATTGTAAATCTACTGATAAAACTAATAAACTAGTTGCTTGATAATCTGTATTATCTAATAATACTTCATATAAAGCAATAGCTAATAACATAAATAAAGATGAAAATAATGTATAAATTAATATATAATCACTTGCTTTATCTTTATTAGCAGCACCATACATACCTATCATAATAAATAAAGGTGCTAATGATGCTTCAAAATATATATAGAATGAAGTCATATCTTGACATATGAAATTTAATAATAATATTATACCTAAATTAAGAACTAATTCATAGTATAATATATTATTTATAGTATTTCAATTTGATATTATTGCTAATGGAATAAGATAAGCTGTTAATATAATTAAAATATCAGCTATACCATCGGTTGTATAATAAACATTAATTTCTGATCAATCATATATTGTTGGTAAAGCTATTAAACCACTAGCTAAAAGTATAATAGGTTTAGCTAAAGAGTTTATAGATCTTGCTGTTACTGTTGTAATAGCAGATAAAAAATAAAAAATAAAAGACATAATAAAATTTAATAATAAAATCTTTAATATGATTAAAGGGACTTGAACCCTTAATAAATTAGACCTAAACTAATCGCGTATACCAATTTCGCCATAATCATTTCGGATGCAACGTGATTCGAACACGTGGACTTTTAAGGTCTTAATAGCTCAAATATTATGCTTTAAACCACTCAGCCATACATCCTTTCCTATAAACAAATTTCATAAATTAATAAATAAATTATATATGACCCCGCCCCCGCTAACTACGTTAGCGGGGGCGGGGCGAAGGGATAATATATCCTAACGTAATATATGTTTACCCCCAAATTATAAAGGTATATCTACCGACTTTCCCCTAAATATTTTATATTATCTTATATTTTATAGTAATATATGGCCCGGCGGAGCCGGGAATTATCCAGAATTAACCTAGAAAGGTTAATCACTATCTTGGGTGGTAATTAACCATTATTTTTTTTTATGATCCTCATCAATATGCTATAATATAGATAAATAATCATAATATATCTAATACATGTAAATATAATACTGTTGATTATCCAAATACATATGCGTTAGTTGTAAAATCATAATTATATACTCTTCATGTACATACACCTAACATTATAGCTAGCACAATCATATATGAATATTTTTTTTATTTAGTTAAACCTTATAAGAATAGATACTTATTAAAATAATTGGGTAATAATACATTAGTATCATAATGCCCGGTCATAGCCCGGGTGTTACCGCCGCTTCGCGGCCACAATAAATCTGAATATGATTTAATGGTTTTAGGTCATGATATTTAAAATGTTCATGATCTATACGATTTATTATTGTTAGAGATAGATCGTAGTTTAATATTTCTTTACTAGAATCTAATAAATTAGATAAAAATAAATATATGAATGATCCTCACTATAAAGAGTTAGCTAAAAGTTTAAATAAATCTTATTATGCTGAGTCTACTTTTATTATTATACCATTAATTATAAATGCTAGAGCACGTCTCTATTTATTTAAATTAATTCATCAATTACAAAATTCTAATATTAACGTATATTATTGTGATACTGATAGTATTGTTGTAGATAGTCCCTTACCTGATAATTTAGTCGGTAATGATATAGGTCCCCCCCGCCCCGCTAACGTAGTTAGCGGGGCGGGGGGTCAATTTAAATTAGAACATACAGTGTCTAAAGGATATTTTATATCTGGTAAACTATATAAACTTTTCAATATTGATGGTTCTATTAAAACTGTTAATAAAGGTATTGGATCTAAATTATCAACTATGGATTTTATAAATCTATATAAAGGAATAGTTGTAACTAATTCTTCTATAAGAACTTTAAAATCTTGAGAAGAAGGATTTGTTAATATAAATCAAGTTCCTATTACTTTAACTGGTAATTATGATAAAAGATTTAAAATATATGATGATAAATCTAATTGAATTGATACAAAACCTATAAATAAATATAGAAATTTATTATTATATTTCATTATATTTTAATAAATTTAAGAACCTCATCAATAACAAACGATATATATAAATAATCATAGTATATCTAATACATGTAAATATAATACAGTTGATTCTGCAAATACATGAGCATTTGTTGTAAAGTCATAGTTATAAATTCTTCAAGAACAAACGGCTAACATCGTCGCAAGCATTATCATGTGGATCCCGTGTAATCCCGTTAAAGAAAAGAATGTAGAACCATAAACTCCATCTGTTAAAGTAAATGGTGAATATAGATATTCTAATCCTTGAAATATAACAAATAATATAATTAATAATGTTGTTAATAAGAAACCAATTAATGTATTAGTTCTATTTCCATTTATTAATGCATGATGACCCATAGTTATTGTAACTCCTGATGCTAATAATATTATAGTATTTAATAAAGGTAATTCATCTGCTGCTATAGCTTCTATACCTGCTGGAGGTCATGACATACCTATTTCCATTGTAGGATTTAATGAAGAATGTAAATAAGCTCAAAATAAAGATGCAAATATTAAAATTTCACTAACAACAAATAAATAGAAACCTTGTATTAAACCTCTTTTAACTGCGATAGTATGATCTCCTAAATATGTACTTTCTGCTACAATATCTTTTAATCATAAAGTTAAAACATATAAAACATTAAATATATTAAATAATATATAAAAATTTGAACTTATATAATCATGTGCTGTTAAACCTATTGATAATGCTAAGTTCATTAAAGCAAATGATGTGTATAAAGGTCATGGTGACGGATTTACTAAATGAAATGGATGTAATTGAATATATCCTCTTACTGAATGTGACATAAAATATAATTTTTTTAAATGTTTAAAACAATAAATCTAATAAATATTTAACCATTTACCGCTCCCTCTTTTATAGAAAGAGGGAGCGGTAAACCCTATAAAATAATTCCCCCCCTCCCTTCGGGGGGGGGAATTATTTTACTCTTTGGATAACTATTATTAATATAACCCCGGCAAAGCCTAGAGGTATCCCTTATTTTTTTTATAAGAAATACTTTATTGAGTCTTTCCATAACGTAATTTATTTATGAGTTAGATAAGAATCGAACTTATATGGATTGCTTAAAAGGCAATAGTCTTACCTTTAGACGACTAACTCTATAAGATATTATTTAGGACATTAAATTTAACAGTTTTATATTATAAAATATAATATGTATATATTCATATATATATAAATATAATAACCCTAAATAATATACTTACCTATAATTATACCTTTTCATTGGTAATAGATTATTAATTTCTTATACAAATTATCGATCCTTTCAAACTATTTTACTGGGGACCCCCGCCCCCGCTAACTACGTTAGCGGGGGCGGGGGGAGTGAGTGTTAATTGAATAATCTATACTTTTATACAATCAATGTAACTTAATTTACCTCATACGTTAGGATAAATTTTACATATCCGGTACTTTTATTAAATATATGAATATTGACTTATTTATAGGATAATTTTATCTTTAAGTATAATAAAATAATCGTATAACTCTTTTATATAAAAAAGTAAAGTAGGTATATATATATATTTAATATAGATACGATATTTATTTGGTTTATATTAAAAAGATGAATCCTTACTTTTATTTCTAGTCTCTTGTAAAGTTGTTTTAATACCATATTTATTTAAGTCCGGCTATGTAGGTCATAAAGACTGTAATCATTATACACCCTCTAATGTAAAACTATCAGTATAAAATATTACATGCCCATTCTGATTTATATCATCATCAATTATTCATACTGTTAATGATAATTATTTTAATTTTAGGCCAAGCTAAGCCTAATATAATAAAAAAACATCAAAATATACTTTTTTATTTAGTAAAAAGTATATTTATAACTTAATTTATCTGATTAGTTTTTATAGGGTTAGTACGTTATAAATGAGGCACTCTATATGTACATAAATTATATTATAATGTTAGATATATTAATTAAATAGTTTATATAGTCTAGGGCCTGGCAAAACCGGTATTAAATTTATTCCTTCTATAGCTAAATAACTTAATTTTTAATATTTTATATTTTTTTTTTATAAACTATAAAACTTACTTATATTATATTTACTAAATAATATCTTGTTTTTTTTTTCAGGTAAAATCCCTTTTAAGGTTGTAAGTATTGATGACTGTTCATATATGAATATACACCTTAGTAGATAATAGTTTACCCTTCCAAAAAGGGGGTAAATATCTACTATGGATAAATAGTAATAGCAATAATGTTATGATTTTACTAATACTTTTTGATAAAGCCCCCGGCGGAGCGGGGGGGGGGTGGTGAGTTATTATCTTTGGATAATAAAATATGAGTTATAATCTAGATTTAGAAGTAATCTAAAATATCTAACTCGTTGTAAATTATAACTTCTTATATTTTTATTATTTTTAAATAAACCATGAGTTAAAGTTATTTTATTAGATTCATAGTTCTAATAATTCACCCGTACTGCTGAATAAGATATTTTATTTATAGTCGACATAGTCGATATCAAATAAAATATATAGATTAAACAGCGTATAATAATAAGAATGATATCATTAAACAGAATAATCCACAAGCTTCTGCTAACGCAAACCCTAATATTGCTTGTGGGAATAATGTTGAACGTAATGAAGGGTTACGTGATGTTCCATTTATTAATGCTACGAAAACTAAAGCGATACCTATCGCTGCTCCTCCTAATCCTAATGTTGCTATTGCTGCACCGATGTATTTAGCTGCTAAAACTAATTGCATATCTATTTAAATAACATACCTATGATAAATCTTCTTCACCTATATGATTAATTATACCTCCCGCGTTGGGCAAAAGCGGGGATTAATCTCCCTTAGAGTTATTTATTATCCTATTGGGATTCGAACCCAAATAATTACTTTAGAAGAGTAAAGTTTTAACCATTAAACTATAAGATATACTTTTTATAAATATAATTTAACACGCTAAACAGGTGAATTCCTATTTATAAGGGTTCCCCCCGCCCCCGCTAACGTAGTTAGCGGGGGCGGGGGAAGTATTTCACTTCTATACGGCGTAAGAATTTAACCACCGTCACCCCTCCCGTAAGATGGGTTACCCCTTATAAGGTTATTTAAGTTAATTTTATATAAATAAGTTTAGTAATTTTCATATTTGAATAGTTTGATTTTTAATTCTTTTGTATTAAATAAATATCTTTTTTCTAAATTTAATGCACCTAAATTAATTTCGTAAACAAATGCAAGAACTAAAGTAAGTAAGAATAATATTAAAATAGATAATCCATATAACCCGTTTAAATATGCACTTACAACATAAGGTAAAATAGATGATATTTCTAGGTCAAAAGGTAAGAATAATATAGCAACTAATATAAAAGCAACACTAAATGCCGATCTTGATTGTTGATAAGATGTAAATCCACATTCAAAAGGTCCATCTTTTTCAATATATGAGTTACTAGTAGATATTAAATAATTTAATATAATTAATACACAAGCTACAACAGGAGCTAAATACATATAAATAGTAAACATTATATTATTAATAGATATAATCCTTCCGAAATATATGGTAATACAATAAAGAAACTTATTAATAATAAAGTACTACTAGCAATAACGTATGCTAATACAGGATTTACTGTAGGTCCTATTATAGTTTTACTTTGCATAGATATTTTAATAATATTAGCATAATAATAAGTAGCTATAACACTACATATAACTAATACTAATGACTCTAATACTAAATTATCAGCTAAAGCACTAGCTAATATAGATAATTTAGCATAAAATCCAGGAAGTGGAGGTATACCAATTAAAGAGAATAAAGCAATAATCAAGCTAAAACTTAATGTTAAATTAGGTAATTTTAGTTGATGTATATATGTAAGAGGCGATCATTTTGAAATTGGATTATCTATATATTCACTAGATGCTAATATTATTAAAAATATTACAATATGAGTTAAAACATATTGTATTATATAAATATATAAAGATATATCTGAGGACATTAATGCTAATAATATATAACCAAAATTTAATATACCACTATATGCTAATATAGTTTTTATATTTATTTGGAATAATGGTTTATATGCACCTATAAATAAAGATAAATAGAAGAATATAATTAAAATATAATTACTATAAAGTATATTATTACTATATAATCAAGCTATTATAGATAATTTAGCTACAATACTAATATAAGCTGTTATATAAGTAGGAGCGTAATTATATACTGCAATACTTCAACGGTGTAATGGAGCTAATCCCATTTTAAATAATAAAGCTATAACTAATATATCAAAATTATTAAAAATAGAATTACTATATGAACTATATATTAAAACATCTGTTAAATTAGTTGAACCTGTAGTTGAATATATGAAATATAACGCTAATAATATTATTGTTGATGCTACACCACCCATTAAAAAATAAAGTAATGATGCTCTAGAAGCATTAAATGAACGATTATGTAATCCAGTTAATAAATATAACGAATAACTTTGTAACTCAATTAATACATATAAAGCTAATAAATCATTAACTAAAGGAAATAATAATAAACCTATTAAATTAGCTAATACTATTAGTAAAAAATAAGGAGAATTTATATTATTTTTATTATTAAATGTATTATATATTAATAAACTAATTACTAATAATAATATTAATATAATAAATGGTAAATTTAATGATGTTAAACTAAATCAATTATTAAATAATGTAAATCCCGGTACTAAAGAAATTAAATCTATAGATAATATTGTTAATATTAGTACAAAACTAATAGTTATTATACCTAATCTATTAATTAATAAATTAAACCCAACTATAGAGTTTGATTTTAAAGATGAAAATACTAAAAATGTTAAAAATGATGTAAATAACATCACCTATATATAAATTATAAAAGGTGTATATAATAACATAAATTTAAATTTATTCATCCCCGCCCCCGCTAACGTAGTTAGCGGGGGCGGGGCCCCTCCTATGGGCATTTATAATATACACGTAATGTCATATATCTATTATAAATATAATCCATATAGTATTTTAGATATATCTAAATCATATAAATTATCTTTGATTATAAATCATATATGAATATGTAACCATATTTCAGGTCTAAGTCTAAAATTATTAAAGGTTATGCTTGTTACCTAAGTAGAATAAGATATTTTCTATTGTAGAAACTGCAGGAACTAATATTACAAAGTAACTAAAGTAATATACAGTAGATATTTGCCCTAAAGCGATGAAAGGAACTTCAACATGTAATTGTCCTAAATTACCAAGTAATAAAAAGTTAAATACAAATAAATAGAATGATAACTTTGATAATACTTTAAATGTGTTTCCTCTAATAACAGATCTATCAGTTATAGGTAATATTAATAATATTAATAAAGCTCCAAACATAGCTATAACTCCACCTAATTTATCAGGTATTGATCTTAATATAGCATAAAAAGGTAATAAATATCATTCTGGTACTATTGAAGGTGGAGTTACCATTGGGTTACCAGGTATATAATTATCTGAATGACCTAGTGTATTAGGTGAAAAGAATACAAATAAACTAAATATTAATATAAATACAAATACAGTGATTAAATCTTTAAATAAGAAATAACTGTGCATTGGTATACGGTCTAAGTTACCTGAGATTCCTACTGGATTAGATGATCCATGTGTATGTAATGCTATAAAATGCATAACTACTAAAGCAGCTAAAATAAATGGTAATAAATAATGTAATGCAAAGAATCTTTGTATTGTAGGATTACTTACTGAAAAACCTCCTCAGATAAATGGTACTATATCTTGACCTATAAATGGAATAGCTGATAATAAATTTGTAATAACAGTAGCTCCTCAATGAGACATTTGCCCGTAAACAAGACAGTACTCGTTAGAATTATAAATAAAATAGAATATAATAAATGAACTTAATGACTGGATCTTGCCCAGGTATACTTATCATCTGTGGTATAAGTAGAGGATAAGTGATAACACCTTAAAGAAGAATAATTTAAAGTATTAATATATTATATAACTGAGTTATAATGTTCTAGCTAAAATAAAAGAAATATAAAATTTAGTGAAAAATTTATAATTAGAAAGTCCTGCTTTTAATTTAATATATTTATTTGGTTTATAACTATATTTATAAATATCTAAATTAGATTTATCAATATAATTAATAATAGAATCATATTTATCAATATGTTCTTGATTTAATAAAGGTATAAAAAGATTGGGAATAAATATATACCCAATTTTTAAAGCACGTTGTATAGTTTTATCACTGCATTTTAAATAATGAGAAGCTTGATTTATACTATTAAATTTACATAAATAAGAATTTGTAATATCTTCAAATACACTTATATAAATAATTTTACTACTTCCTTTACGAATGTTAGCAAGACCTTCTAAACTTCAATAATCTTTAGTTCTATTTTTAGCAATATTACTAAGTTTATTATTAAACTCATTTTTAAATTCTTGAGTTATTTTATTTTTAATATGATTTAAATAAATTATACGATCTTCAGTTAAAGAAACATTAATAGAGATTAATTTATCCGATAATCCTATTGTGTTAGAAGTTTTTAATTTATCGGATGTAGAATCAGATAAATTAATATTTTTATCTTTAACAAATCTATTAGTATCTGTTAAAATATTATAAGCAGGACGTAAAATATGAATATAATGATTTTCTAAATTTAATAATTCTGAATTATTACTAGAATTAACTTTATAAGGTATTATTTCTAATATACCATAAATAAAATTATCTATACCATGTTTTATCACTCCTTTTTGAACTAAGGTACTACCTTCCCTTTTATTCGTTAATAAATTAGCACGAAATCTAGTATATAAATTATTAGTTTGAGCTGAACCTATATAATAATTATATGTTTTCATATTTATAATTATATAAATTCCAGCTTTATTTCTAAGCTTTTCTCTAATATCTTCTTGATTAGCTTTTATATCTATTCATCATATTACAGGTTTAATACATAACTTTTTAAATATCTCTTCAGGGTTATATTGATTTTTAATATTATTCTCTTGTAAGATAATATCATCTTGAAAAGATAAAGAACTATTAGACGAATCTAATTGTTCAATTACATTTGAAGTTAAAATATCTAATTTATTCCCCCCGCGTAGCGGGGGGGGGGAGAAATCACCCCCCTCTGGGGTAATTTATTAGATAATACTTTAAGATTATTTAAATCATTATTATATTTATTATTTATATTAGTACTATAATTTATATATCTTTTTTGATTTAAATTTAAACCATAATTTCAATAAGATGAATGACCCGTATTTTTAGTTCCAGGACATAAAACAACATGTGTCGTCTCATTATGATTTATCCCTCAACGAAACACACCGAGGGCAATACCCGCACTCTGTAGGGTGCGGGCTAATAAATTAAATTTACCCACGGCGAAGCCGGGGCACTTACAGAGAAAATAGACCAATTCCCGCGCGTCGCGCGGGAATTTATAATTATTACTTTTAAAGTACTTTAAATTATTATACCTCAAATTGAGATTACGCGTCTATAAAAAACACGCCACTGGAAGGTAATTAAATTATAATTCACCCCCCTTGTATTTACCATAAGGGATGAATTATATCAGTATAATCAGATAAACTTATTATGATTCATATTTTATTTATAATAATGTTTCGACTGTACATTAAGCATCATTTCAGACACCTATTGATGGACCAGTCTGTAGCGATCATACATATAACCGACGGTCTTGTTACTTTATTTGAGGATTCATACCTAACTCTTATATATAAAGAGATAAGGTAAGATAACTTAATAATTTTATACTTACTTGTAGTAAATATATAAATTACCCTATGATCCCCTTTCTTTTCTTGAAAAGAGATGGGACCCTGGTTTTGTAGGGAGTAATTTTAACCGTTTTCATCAATATCGCCAATAAATATAATTTCAATAATTCATATTTACTTTAAATATATATTATTATAAATAAAGTATTGTATTAATTTTTACCTATTGAAATATCATATATTTTATTCTACATTTGTAGAATATAGTAACATTATATGATTATATTATTTATTTTCATAATATAAATATTTATTTTTCTTTCTACAACTTTTTTATATTACACTCTATGTAATACTAGATTATATTAGGTGTAATGTTGTTATGAAATATCTTATTTAATAATTTTTCTTATGTAAGTTACAATTATAAAGTATAAAAATAACTTATTATATCGATATATAATAAGAAGGTAAAATTTTTTTATACAAGATAGACTATTTAATATGTAATATATTTATTCTAATGTAATAAATACCACCACTTCTTATGTAATAGTTAAATTACCCCCCCCCGGCTACGCCGGAGGGAACTAAATATACTAAATATTAAATTTTGGGCTACTTTTGTTAACCCATGAATGCTGTTGCTATTGTTAATATAAATATTATTACTCCTATTGTTCATACTAATGTACGAGGTGCTTTGTAACTACCATAATATAATGCTTTAGCAATATGCAAGTATAAGCATACAAAGAAAAAAGATGCTCCATTAGCGTGAATATAACGTATTAATCACCCTGCATTAACATCCCGCATTATATGCTCCACGGAGTTAAATGCTAATTCAATATTACTTGAATAATGCATAGCTAGAAATATCCCAGAAGCTATTTGTATAACTAAACATAAACCTAATAATGAACCAAGGTTATATCAATAATTAATAGAAGATGGTTGTGGACTATCTATTAAATAACTATTAACTAATGATAAATATGGATTTGTTTTTCTATAAGCCATAATATAAATTTAATCATCCTGATAAAAAAAAATAGGATGTACTTTTACATATAGATTATTATTAAAATAGCTTGACATCTTTTATTAAAGCTGTCAAACTTCTAATATCAAAAATTTGATCTTACCTATATATATATATATAAAGGTATAAAATAAAATATATAAAAAAAAAAGTAAACTCATATAAGTTTGTCATGAAAGTGGGAATTCACACCAAAAGGGGAGTTAATTATTATATAAAATATAAATTTTAATGATATGTTCATAAATGAATAGATATTATTTTAATTACTATTTTTTTATAGTAGTAATATATTTTCCCTTTAAATGTAGAGGGGGTAATTCCTAAACTTTAGGTGTAACTAATACAGGTAACTCACTGAATGTGTGATATTCTGCAGGTCTTGCTAAAATTAATTCTAAATCAGAATCTCTTGTTTCTCTCATTTTATTAGCTTCTAAGAAATCTGGTGTTACTTGTATTTCTGATTCTTCGTTTAATCCATTATCTAATTGTATTTGTACACTTTTTAATCCAACAATAACTGATATTATTGATATTGCTGAACCGATACTACTGATATAATTTCAACCAACAAATGCATCAGGATATTGTGGTATACGACGTGGCATACCATTTAAACCTAAGAAGTGCATAGGTAAGAAAATAACATTTACAGAAATAAATAATAATCAGAAATGAATTTCAGCTCAAACTTTATTATAATTTAAACCAAACATTGAAGGACCTCAATAGTAATAACCTCCTACAAGACTAAATAATGCTCCCATTGATAATACATAGTGGAAATGCTACAATTATTAATAAACATCCGGCGGAGCCGGGGGATGTTTATCCCCCTTCGGGGACCCCCGCCCCGCTAACGTAGTTAGCGGGGCGGGGAATAAATAAAAGTATATGGACTATCTTTTCATACGTAATTTAGAAACAAATTTAACTTTATGTCAATTAGGATTTTCATATTTAATTCAATTTAATAAAAATTTAGAATAGATTAAATATTCTTCACTATCAAAAGAACTTTTATTGTATTTTCTTATATCTAAAAATTTTAATATTTTAGAAACTCTATAAAATTTAAAATCTGAATATAATCTATGTTTCATAAAATATTTATAAATAAATTCCATATGTTCAACATTTTGATATTTAAATCCTATTGATGTTTTATCTTTTTGATTTCTTATAAATTTATAAGGTTTACAATAAGGTATAACATTATCTAAATTTAATTTAGATGTAAATTCATTATATTTAAATTCTAAATTACATTCTATACGATTACTAGGGAAATTAAATACTATAGAACCATCTGTGTCTATTAAACCAGCAAAATAAGGATCATTTTTTTTTAATGTATAATTAGCTTCTTTAAATTTTATATTTAAACATTCACAACCTTTTTTAAAATTTATTACTTTTAATCTAATTAAACCATTTAATTTATTTATTATATAATTCATTTCTTTTGTTGTTGAAACTATTCATTTTGAATAATCATTATTTTTATATCTATATATTCTTCCCATATGTAATTTATTTAATATATAATTTATTAATCTTATATCCCTATTATGTAATTTAACTTCTATAGTTTTTAATCTATTTATACCATTAATTTTTCTTACTTGTATATAACCATCTCCATCTATTATTCCTGCTAATCTATTTCAAAAAATATTATCATTATCAATATCTGGAGATATTATTCCTTTCATTAAATTTGAAGTATTATTATTTATATTTTTTAAACTATTTTCCTCATGTAATATTTTATTACAGGAGATAAAACACCTATGAGGGGGTATTTTATTATGTATACTACGTATAGATATATAATTTATATTCCCGACAAAGCCGGGGATATAAATACCCCTGGCGAAGCCAGGGGTATTTATACCTTTATTATTATATTTATTATATACACCCCTTTTTATAGTAGTTAAATTATATCTTGGATATAAATAAGATATCTCTTTTTGAGATTTATCATTCTTTGCTAAACTTATAATTGTTAATAATTGTTTGTATGATTGACGTATAGTCTCTGAGAATCCTTTAAAGTTTTCTGCGGATTGTATATCTGAACTATTTCATATAGCTACAAGTTTTATATTCTTTAATTTAATATTACCGGCAGTAAAGCTACCGGTTATACCCCCCCTGTGGAGGGGGATATTTTTAATTATATTTTCATTCATTTTTTTATGTTGTATATATATACCATTTAATAAAATTAATAAAATTAATATAATTAAGATATTATATGTTGAATATAATATATTTTTTAGGACTACCTCACAAGATATATTCCCTCAAGGGAATATATTTATTAAAATATTTATATTATTTTGACTATTATTATTCCCATCTAAATAAAGATATCATATATATATACATAATAGTAAATATAAACTTAAAGATATATATCCCCGCATATAGTCAATTTTAATATAACAAATATTTAACCCATTGGGAAGAACATGATATATAAAATATATTAAATATATACTTATTATAATAAATAAATATAAATATAATATATTCCCCCCCCGCCCCGCTAACGTAGTTAGCGGGGTCGGGGGCCCCGGCAAAGCCGGGGGATATATCCCCTGCCGCTTTGCGGCCGGAAATATATTAATGCTCCATGTATAGCATGGGGTATACCATTTCATTGTACAAAGGGTAATTAAATATCCATTATATATTAAGGCCATTAATATATATTGACCAACTACGTAGTACGTGTCATGGAATGCAACATCTATAGATGCGTTAGATAGCATTACACCTGTTAACCCTCCTATTGTAAATAGGAATAAGAAACCTAAGGCGAATAACATAGGTACTGCTAATCTAACTTCTCCTCCGTAGACAGTAGCGATTCAACTGAAGATTTTTATACCTGTAGGTACGGCAATTACCATTGTAGCAGATGTAAAGTAAGCTCTAGAATCAATATCTAGACCTACTACGTACATATGATGACTTCAAACTAAGAAACCTAATAAACCAATAGATCCCATCGCATATAGCATACCTATTTCTCCAAAGATAGGTTTTTTACTATATGTTGATACTATATGAGAAATTACTCCAAATCCAGGAATAATTATAATATAACTTTTTATTGAATATGCACATAATCAACTCTTAATAGAGAGGATTTATATAACATATTACTCAAGAATTTAACATTCTTGTTTGGACTAGATCTTAGATTATCTATTCCCACACCTCCGGGTGGCGTAAATGGACCTCCGGCGCATTAGCGACGCGCCGGGGACGATTATAAATTTTAATATTTTAATTTATTTATTTGCTCTATACCTTTTAAATTTAAATGATCTTTATTTTGAATCATAATATAAACTTTTCTTCATTTTATATAATTTAAATACTTACTAGATAAAAGAGTATAAACATCAAAATAACTTATAATCTTTTTAGCAGATCCAAAGCTAGTTGAACCATAATAATAAGTATTTTGACTTTTACGATACCTTATATTACCACCTATAAAATTCTTTATATCTAATAATATAGTATTATATTTTTGATCAATTTGAAAATTTAATCTAACTTCCATATTCTTTCTATTAGTACGTTTTAATATTTTTATTTGAAAACTAGCATCTGCATCAGAAAAACCAGCTAACCAATAATTATCAAAATCATTAGTATTATTTTTATTAAACTTAATTGAACTATTTAATAAATCAAATTTTTTATGATTTAGTATATTGTCAATAACTTGATTAAATCTATTATCAGTTCTTAACTTGTTATTTATCAAATTAATAACTTTTTCAATACCTTTTTTACTACTAATTATGAATATACAAGCATTTTTATTTTTAACTTTCTTTACTTGACCAAAACCTAACGTTTTTTTTATAAAATAAGCTAAAAAAACATCTTTTATATCAAAAGCTATAACTAGTTGTTGTATCTTGCTAAAATGACCATCACCATCTATTAGACCTGCTAAATAATGACCAAATGATTCATCATTAATAGGTTTCAATCTGGTGGGTATATGTTTAGATATTGATTTAATATTTTCATCATATAATAGATTAATCTCATCGCATATAGTCTCTGAGGTATCTTGTGGATTACCTACTGATTGACTTCATTCTTTAGACTTTGTTACTATGGCATTTAAGCTGAAGTATTCTAAAGTTATAAAAGTTTTACCAGTATATAGCGATGTTATGAGGCTTACATTAACCTCAGGGTGCATTTTAATAAAATGGACTATATCTTTAAACATCTTCATAATTTCTAAATCTAGTAAAGAAATTCTTTCAACTACGGTAAAGTAAAGTATTAGTTTCCGCTTTATAAGCTCTCATGTCTTTTAAAGAATAATATTTAGAAATTAAATGAATTCTATTATTTTTTAATGTTCTTGATGGATTACTTTTAAAATAATCTACTAATACTAATATATCTTTCCTATTAGAAACATATCATTTATAGGATTTATATTTTGCATCATCTAAATAAACGTTTCCATTAAATAGTTTCATTATATCATAAAGTAATTCTGGACTTTTTTGACTTGCAGAAATAGCTAATTGATTAGTTGTACCATTAATAGTTATAGTTCCATCTGCATCAAAAAATCCGGATAATCAAGCATTATCTTTGGTTAATGGTTTAGGTTTTTTAATAATTATATTGTACATATTACATATTTTAGTTAACTGCATTAATCTTATAGGATTTCTAATTTCGCCATTAACATCCATAATCAACGCAATTAAACCTTTTTTATTATGTAATCTATACCTAATGGAAGTATTTTTAGTTCTAAGTTTAACTGAACCTCCATAAAGATTTTGTATAAATCTTAAAGCTTTTTCATCTCTAATATCTATAGTTATTTCTAATGAAGCATATCCTGTTTTTGAAACTAAAAAACAACCATCACCATCTATTAATCCACTTAATCACTGTATTATTTTAATTTTAATCTTCTTATTAATTGAATTTTCCCGTGATATTTTAGATATATTTGTGTTTAACAAACGTATAGTCTCTGAGGTTCCTACTTTTGTGCTATGCAATTTTGTTACCTGCGAATTATTATACCCTTTATAGATTTTTACTTTAGAGGCGTCTAATATACGGCTTATTATTAAAGTACTATAAAGGCTATATAAAATCTCTACTATATAGAGATAATATATTGTAAAGTTCTCGCATATAGTTTGTAACGGCCATCTTTGACCAAAGAATCAAAACAAGTGCTGGTAAAGCACTGGATCTCCTCCTGCTGCAACTTCGTAAAACCCAGTATTAAAATTACGATCCATTAATAAAAGTGTAACTCCCGCTGTTAATACAGGTAATGATAATAATAATAATATTGCTGTAAAGAATATTGCTCATACAAATAACGGAGCATTTATCATGTGTAATCCTATTGTTCTCATGTTAATAAATGTTACAATAAAATTAATAGCACCTAATAAACTTGATATACTTGTTAAATGTAACGCAAATATTGCTAGATCTACTGATGGACCGGAATGTGCGTTAATCGATGATAGAGGTGGATAAACCGTTCATCCAGTTCCAGCTCCATTCTCTACAAGTAAGGATGCTATAATACATACTAATGCAGGAGGTAAACATCAAAAACTAATGTTGTTTAATCTTGCAAAAGCCATGTCAACTGCACCTATCATTATCGGTAAAAAATAATTACCAAAAGCTCCTATTAAAACAGGCATTACAAATAAGAATATCATTCCTATTGCATGTCCTGTAACCATCACGTTAAATACTTGGTTATTACCTTGTAAATATTGTGGATTTGGACCTGATAATTCCATTCTTATGATAACTGACATAGCTGTTGCAACCATAGAAGAAATTAAACCATATCCTAAATATAATATGGCAATATCTTTATGCGATGTACTATATAATCAACGAGTTATATAAGACATACATTGCTATGTTTTATATACTAGAAATACCTTTTTTATTTTTTTTTACTTGCTTACCTATACATTTTTATTTATTTAGAGGGCCACCCCCCCCCCCGCTAACGTAGTTAG